>JGI24159J19872_10000610_pt1 | contig 33567 bp, 13 predicted proteins | sample Ectturendosymbi4_FD_19872 | JGI IMG/M metagenome (IMG submission 19872) | reverse complement strand
TGAACGTCCATTTGCATTGCATCGTCAGCAGTGTATTCGCTCTATGGTGCGCAAATACTCAGGACCACCAGAACTGTTGCGCAGTGAAATCTCATTCTCGCATACTTGCAGCATTCCAAAGCAATGGAAAAGCACGCAAACAAGAAGCTATTTGGATGAAACGTTATTTTGTTCGTATTTTGATAAGATTGTATATTTATTATATAATTCACAAAGTTTGTAATTCATTGAAAACTTCACTTACTCAGCCCTAAACTAATCATGCTCACTAAAACAAATATTTACTCAGTGTAAAATTATCTTTGAGGGAACACTGATCATCAGCAATTTGAAAATGATAAACAAAATGTCGACGTTTCCCCCCCTGGAAAAGTTTCTGCGGACGCCCATGAATGATCTCGTTTTCATGTTTTCGTTACTTTCTTGCTTTCACTCATTACGAATTGTTTGTTTCTTTCCGTTCTCTTAATTTCGGTTTCAAAATAAACAGAATCAACCCACTTGTTATTTCATCAAAATTACCTGTAATAACAAATGTTATACACAAATTACTATGGGTGTTGCAGACTATTCCAAACGACAGTTAAAAACTATAAGGTTACACATTTGAAGAGCACTGATCTAAACCGCATCCAAGTGACTACGCTCACTTGCTGCAACATAAAAGTCAAACAGCGCTACTACACTATGCTGGTTACTGTCACCGGTAATTGTGCTGTAACACACCTAACCTAAAATGAGAATAAGTTTTATGTCGTCACGTGAACTGTTTATCTCGAGTCCTCGTTGTACCTGCGCCGACGCTAGTGACTACGTCAGATCGTTGTTATGTGCCACATTGCTTGTTGGTTCCGTAACGGTCCAATGTTAAAATCTGACCAGTTTTATAATTCAAGCTTCTTCCAAATCAAGGTTGGTCTTGTTTCCTCGTAAATGTACGTATACGAAAGTGATTGATTTACGCAATATGGTCCTGTGAAGCATTGGGTTCATTGCAAAGCGATATCGCATCCCCCCACCAAGTTAGCCTGTGTCCGCTACTGGCCGCATGAATTCTGGAATATCGCTGGCGGGCCGCAAAATTTACTTAATTTTATCTTAAAACTCTCTTCTATACCTTGCAACGGAAACTAACGAAAGAAAACTATTTCTATGCCAAGGAGCGAGTGAGACTTCTCTTGACTTACTGTCTGCGTACCTGTTTGTCAGGGAGTTTTGTTTTGACGCGTCGTTGTGTCCCAACTTTGGTAACGAAATTTTTGATGCGGGCCATATCAAATGTTCACGCGGGCCGCAGGTTCCCCACTCGTGTTCCCAATTCGGGGCAAAATTTTAAAACCCGGGTTTCGGGTAGCTGAGAGAAGAAACCCGGGAAAACCCGTTTTTTTCGGGTTTTGAAATGAATGCGACTTTGAGCGGTAAACACTCAATATCATTTTGTAATTACTACTGTTTGTTCCTGCGCGATTTATTAGCGCAATATCATTAATTAAGTTAAACACAGTTTTTCAATGATGCTTATAATACTGACACATGACAATCAAAGCACACTTTCATCATTCAGTCTGTTTCTGAGTTTTGTGACACATAGCCCGTGGCTGAAAAGCCCACTCTGGTTCCACTGATTTGAGCTGATTTGGGCTTGATTGTGAATAAGGCATGAAACAGTTTTTCAAGGTTGTTTGACCTCTTCTTTGTAGCCTCAAAAAAACTCATTTTTTCACAATTTATGATCGGATCTCTTCCTGCGCTGAAATAGTTTTGTAGTCTTCACCCGCATGGATTATATTGATTCTGTGCTTTGATTTTAAAAGTTTGATTAAACTCTCAGTGTTTGAACCATCTCCTTTGGTATAACGAAGCACAAATTGCAATTTTGTGTTGGTTGAGCCTTGTTGTATAAGAAATGGCTCTAAGCTTCTGATTTTCTTTGATTGCTAACGTCTTTAAAGGGAATGTGTATGATTAAAAATCTACCAGTACTGTTAGCCGTTTCTAAAGGAAAGCCAAATATTTTGCAGAAAGTTATTTCAATCTGAAAAGGAACGAATCATTTTGCAAAGAATCACAGCTTGTCTATGAATTACACATCACAGCTTATAAATGAACTAGTTAGTAACTACGGCATACGTTTGAAGAACTACCTCAAGTGGTAATTATTTAATTAGGTTAGCGAAAAGATTAAAGTTCGCGTAGCCACCTGCTATGTGCGAAATGACGTCACGATCCGTCTAAATAGGTCAATTAAACGAAAATATAAACGAACCAACAACGAACTTATGATGGTCACTGAGCAAAAGCCGCACCTTGTGCCTCATGTTAATACGGTAGTTTGAATTTCAAACGTTCTAATTTGGCCGTTACACGCGCCAATCTGCAACTCCAGTGTTATCAGAATTACTAATATTTGAATGCAACAATTCCAGGTTTTTTGAAATAACCGGGTTTGGTAGTTGAAAAAACCCGGGTTTCGGGTTCGGGAAAACCCGGGTTGGAAACACTATTCCCCAGCCCTGTTTTAAGGTTTTGCGGTGAAAATAAATTATTTAGGATGGCAAATTTATTTTTTCGCCATTCGATTGAAAGCCGCACGAAATAGTGTTAAGAAATTAATGTAAGCCGCACTTGAACATAGGTTAGCTAGGCCTCAGATGCTGTGAACTTGCACGTTTCGCGTTTAATTGGCAACCCTGGTTTGTGATGCTTTACCACTACAACTGCCTTCTGTCCATCATAACCCTCCTGTGACGGATGTGCTCCTGATGCTGAAAAGAAGAGAATGCGAAAAACAGTTTGGTCGACAACACGTAGCCAAGGAAAGACTGAGCGTCATCTAGACCTTCCGATAAGCAAAAGAAAAAATGTAAGTCGCTCGAAATGATTTGAAACATAAGCCGCGGCTTACAATCGAATAAATACGGTACTATGTTTAAAGCAAATTTTTCTGGACGCAATGCAATTTGGGGTCAATGCCCCTCATAGATACGAGAAGTCCCGTCGCCACGGGGAGGCTTTGGTGGGCTTAGCCCCCCCAAACAAATCTCCAAGCCCTCCCAAATTGAAAGTGAAACACTATAAATAAGTGGAATTTTGATTAATTTTTTAAGTCAAGCCCCCCGCACAAACGCAAAGGCCCCCGCAGAACTGCAAACCCCCCCATTTGAAAACTTTCTGGCTACGAGTATGGGATATAGCGAATATTTTTCTTGTGCCAATACTTTTTCTGCTAACGTGCAATTTACGTGATTTTTCGTAGGGCGTAACCTTCACCGGAAATGCGATAAATCCTAAACCAAGATTGAAATTCAAGATTTTTGCAGTATTTTCTTTTGTTTTTTTTGAATACTGCGCTGCTTTGTTTTTCTCACCGGTGGAAAACATGAAAACTAAATCCATGTTCGCCTCCTCACACACCACTACACGCGACATGTGCCAGCTGCAAATCTAAAATTCCGATGGAGAAGTTTTTGATTGTTTGCAGAAGTAAGCAGAGAAGGTTTGTTCTCACTTTGAATAAAACTTCGGGCTTAACGCAACTTTTAAGTTTCGTATCCTGCGTAGTACGCGCTGGGTGGATCGTAAAATTGTTATTACTCTGAAATGAGGTTTGCAGTGACAACGGAGCCGATCACTTTCGTTCAAACGATTTGTTGCAAAGCTCACAATGCCAATCAGCGTACTGATATGCATGTGATGATCGTCAGCATTTCTTGTCACAAAAAGAAACGAAACACGCACATTGCTCGCATTCACCGAGAATGCAGCTGAGGTTACCTCACAGTTTGATTGCGGGTACCAGCAACCCGCTCAGGGATTTGATTTGCTCCTGCAGTGCGGCACATTCGATTCGACTCGGACACTCTTCCAGCAGAAAAAAACACTTCTTTCAAGAATTTCCAACCCAAACCGCACGCTTCATATTTTGTCAACGTCACAAAGCCTTCTACTATCGCCTGAAGATCAGAGGTGGACAAAAAGCGGAGGCGGAGTCTAAGAATCTTGTTTGTTGGCGAAACGGAGGAGGAGATTGGCTTTTTCTTCATTTTCTTTGCAAAGTTCGAACTCACTATTGCTTAAAAATTTTCTTGGAAATTTTATAGTTAATCATGCGCGTTACGGACACAGCATTACTGACCTTTGCTAAGGTCAAAGGTCTGTTTTTGCATCTCTTAAATGTATACGAAGTTTAATACGATTTGGACATGGGAAAACCAGCACCTGCTCGTCCAGCCGCCCACGACCCGTGAATCATGTTTGTGGTTTTACAATCCATACAGGGTTTCAGTCTATAGGCTACAGAAATTAACTCTACAAAATTTCCAAAAATTCAACAATACGCCCTTTTGTGGTGAACTGGCCATCGTACCCAAACCCAAGGTTGCGTTGTTTGCGCGTACCTTGCGTGTGATTGACCGTTATTGCCAGCATTATGTGATTTAGCCTAGGCTACAACGTTTTACGAATGCTAATATACAGTATTACACGGTAATGCAGTACCAAAAAAGAAGTTGTTTTAAATTGTATGTTAGAAATGTGTCATTGGCTGGAGCATTGTGGCAAGGGGGCATTTTTGTGTAACTGTAGAGTTATCTAATATTCATATAATATTGAAATATGAGGTGAGTGGTGGTTAGATATGCGCTGCAGTTAATATTTGAAGTCATAGTATTTTAGATATACGAGTATATTTGGCAGTAAACTATTAGCATTGAGGTGCCCAGCTGTCAGTGACTGAACTGAAGTTAGATTAACTATCAAAAATTAATCTTATGATAGTCTAGTTGAAGTTGTGTGTTTCATTTAGGCAAAGAATTCCTTTTCGACAGAAAAAAAGTTATGCAGGTTGGAACTACATCAAGCAGAACTGCCAAGTAACATGCAATATATGTACGGTATACGATAGTTTCTGTCTTGCCTCATGAGGCAAAAGCTGTGCTGGGACTATTTCGCCTTTAGTCAAACACAATTGGTTAAAGTGGTCACAAGACAAGTACAATGCGCAGAGACAGCGGTTTAAGTTTGCGGACGTATGGTTAGGGTTTCGCTTGCAGTTCACACAACGCAAACATGAAGCCTGTAACAGCTTGCCAGCACTCAAACCATGAAAACACTCGTCCATGCATGTCAGACTGAGCCACTACAGACATCACGGTCAAATAACTAGGTCATGTGTTTCGAACTTGTCGTGTGACTACTTCAACCAATCGCATTCAGTTAAACGCAAAATAGCTATAGCAATGTTTTTGCCTCATGAGGCAAAATTGACACTGCCTTTCATTAAGCAGAACTGTCAAGCAACATGTGTAGGCTACTGAAAATGTTATTGTGGAGTTTGCAATTTTGCGGAGTCAGACTTGAATGTTTCCATGGTTTGCAGAGGAGGATTGGATGCGGATTCAAAAAATAAGACTCCGTCCACCCCTGGTGAAGACCTTGGATGAGGTGATCAACGTAATAGATTGAGCAAGGAGCGAATACATGGATTTTGCGCGTTGGCCCTTTGTTGTCTCAAGTCCTAAAACAAGTCAATATGCGCGTGGAGATTCTGGTGTCCAGATTGAAATAACTTGCAAATATAGCTGATGAATCAAAATTGCAAGATTATTTACTTGAAAGCAACAGCTCATAACTACGGTTCGCAACAAATCGGAAGAATGCTTGCTGAAAACAGTGACGAAACTCGCTTGCTGCTAACAAAGTTAAAACTGTGGCTTTCCGCTCTTGTGCACCGAGCGACAAATTATTGCAAGTCAGGCTGTTGTCGTTCGAAGCACTGTTCTTTCTACCCAAAACTTTTTTTCAGTTCCTATTTGCGCGTAGAATCTCCCGCGAGTCGCCCGACCAGGTTCGGTCGCCGTGGCAACAGCATGCATGCGAAAACGGCCAGCTTTCATTATTTCCCGAACAACTGTTGAACGCAATGAGTTTTATAAGTTTTGTTTCTCACGATGTGTTAGGTTTCTGGAGGAGCAATAACTGCTATAAACGTAAACTCCATGAGTAAAAGCGTATTTGCGCGTCGGTTTATGCAATACTTCGACAAACAAATCAAGCTCTTGCGATTTCAACTCCTCAAGTGCTTCGGAATCGTTTGTTAAATTTTTTGACTAAGGATTTCAGGACCGACACTTTTCTCGGCTTTATTTCAATTCGTCGCTCAAGAACGATTTACCTGTTGACGTGCGGACCACCACAAATTGCTGCAATATCGCCACGCCGATGGCATGCGCCAAGGTATTCATTAAAACAGCAAAACGCGTTCAACGACATTCTTGCCGAGAATCCTGCGCTTGTTTTTCGACGGCAATAATAAAATTATTTGACTTGCAAATGTCAAGTAGTTTGTAGTTTTAAATATGCAAAGTACTGATGAGAAACTCACGCCGTTTGTAAAATAAACGTAGTATTTTTTCACTTGAACACAGGTCATTTCATTGAACTGTCTGCAATACCCAAGATTTTTGGTATACGCTATTTAATAATCCACGACGCTACAGCACGCACGATACATGCTTTGTGAAAGCACACTTCTTTTTCTTCCGAATTGAAAAAACTAAACTATATTCCTAATGTTCGATTTCCTACAAACCAGCACAACTGTCCTCAATAAGGTGCAAGCACAATCAGTGCTCGGAAAGAAAGCTGTTTAGGATGGAGTACCTCACTTTTGTTGAGAGTTATCCCTTAATTTAAAATAGGCCAATGCTTTTCTTTCCGAATAATAAAACACGGTGACATTTTCTGGCTCCACAAAGTGTAAGCAGGTAGAAACAAAATTTAGATCTGGTAAACTTGACGGTCGTGTTGCATTTTGTTATGCTGTGTGAATTACCGAACGGTTTACCACGCACTCGACGTACTGAGCTAATAGCTCTCGCGACTTTCATCTTCGGCAACATAGTCAGCAACACTTTGGTGCCGACTGTTCTAGCTGATCCACAAAGTGATAGACAGTTTAGAAAAATTCTCAAGACTTTTGGGCTGAAAACACACTCGGCATTGCGTCGTTTCTATTTTAGGGAAAACTTCACTTTGTTATCTAACAGAGTTTACACGCGCCAATTCGCAAAATTGCAGCTTCGCCAATAACAGCACAGAACAGTTCCCCATTATTTTTTTACTTTTTTATGCACAGGAGCAAAAATTTTAAAATTACAGTTCTACCTTGTTTTCACATGCCTCTGTCCAGAAATATCATTTGTGCTGTAACCCTCGTTACTTTTAAAACTGACCGTTTGAACCAGCACCCGGTGTTTAATGTTAAAAGCCGCCAACTCCTTTAATAAGTTGAGAGAAGAGGTTTATGACTTCTTCAGTATGGCACAACCAGGGCTGTGGAGCCGGAGTTCAAATTCAAGGCTTCGTCTCTGGCTCCAGCTCCAACTTCTAAAAGTTTTTGGCTCCGGCTCCAAAATGATTTGGTTCATTGGAAACTGAAAAGCATTGTGTTATTTGTAAAACTCGCTTGCCCCACAAACTAGGGCTGTGGAACCGGAACCTAAATTTCAGGCTCTGAATCCAGCTTCGGCTCCATCATCCAAAAGCTTTTGTCTCCAGCTCCAAGCATCCTAAATTGCTTGGGCTCCGGCTCCAAAGCTTTCATGGTTTGTGTTGTTTGGATGCACAGCCAGGGATCAAGTTTATTAAAAAATTTTGGGGGGGCAAACCTCTATAGTTTGCGTTTCGATGACGTCACTGTGTTCACTCAACCGCAGTACGACTTTGTAAAATTGGCAAAACGGGGGAAAATTATGGAATTTATATATTTTGGCGACCGTGGTCCAAGCACCTCCCCTGGCTGCGCCCATGGTGGTGGTAGGTGCTGTATCTTTAATTCTGACAGTTGGGCTTATAAATATAGTTATGCTCAAAAACTGTGATAATCAATTCAAATTTGGTCAGTTCCGAAATAAAAGTCACTGCTACTAAAAACAAACCACAAGACCACATAGATCAAATCAAAAACAAACTACAAGATCTTTTGGTAAACACTAGTAGTGGCAACCAGGCGCGTAGCCAGAAATTTTGATAGAGGGGGGACAAACAACAACCGAGTTTCAACATTTAAAGATGTTTAATCCTCCTTGGTTTTAAAGCATCATCCATGAAACGTGCATGTTTCTGGCGGTTTCTCCTGAGCAGTTGTGTTCAGATTTAAGCAGACAAATAAAAAGTTCTCTTTCATTAAATTGACAAGTTTTAAAAGTTTGATAGTGAAGTTCCAAGCTTCTACTTTGGATCAATGCCACCATTTGCTCCTAAACTTTTCCTGCAAAAGCGTTAGTAAACCTCTCAACGGTATAAGTGCACGACCTGTAGTATGCTTTTCGCAGCCAATAGAGCAACTGAGCAACAAGCCATCGCGACCGCTATTACGATTGCGCTTCTTATACTGTATTTACACACTTCGGATGCACACCAACACAACACGCTCAATCGAAGCCAAGCAGAGAGTTTGCTCTAACTGAGGCACCGACGTCCGAAGTACGCCTTCTGCAAAACTTCCGCGCGTATAAGAATTGGATTCCGTTGTCATCTAATTTGTGAGCGATTAATTCACGTATGTAGTTGATAAACGTAAACGCTAGTCTTTCAACGCGTTTGAAAAGTGTTTGGATTTTTGATAATCCGTAAGATCTTTTGGCTTTGTTCAACTTATTCTGTAAAAACTTTGTAGCTACTTTAAACTTACTTCAGTGGGCTTTGCTAGATTTGACTGATTACATTAAAATAAAAAATGGAAGTAAACTGTAAACACAATCGTAACCACAACATTACAAAACTTATTAACCACGCTCAGCTGCATGTAAATATAGCTCAGCATTGCACGCAATTAATTTTGTACAAATCACGGGCTTCCAGAAAATCAATAACTTGTCTGCGGAATTTGAAGCCCTAATGGGAAAAAATCAAATTCAGTTTCATTGTAGTCACATGCGCTTTGCCAACAAAACAGATTGCAAGCTCAGGGATGATATTAGGGAAGAATAACGAGGCAATCGCCTCAGGCCCTTCCTTTTCAGAGATACCGTGCCCCCCTCTTAAGAGATTTGCATCAGGGGCGGATCCAGGTGGGGCGATTGGGGTGATCGCCCCCCTTAAAACCTACGAACGTAACTTTATTCACCATGATTTTGTATAATTCGGAAAACAACATCAGCGATGTAAGGTCATTTTATGGTCCATTGTTTTGTCTCAGCAGTGTTGTGAAATATACATCATCTCTCTTACCGTAGCAAAGCCGTTGTGAGGTTTGGCTAACAGATATTACTGAAATGGCCCATCCCTAACCATAATGGCTAGATCCGACCCTGCTTTGCACCATTGTTTAGTTAAAAAGGTAATGTACCACTCTAGAGACACATTTAAAGAAGATCTGAGGAAAGTCGTATGTTTTTCAAAATAAACCAAAAATTATGGAAATAGTGCCAAAGGAGGCATCTTTCAAGTGTCCAGCTGCAAAACTTTACAAATTTTTGTTCCTTTCCTATGTATATTATGCTCTTGAATTTAGTTCATAAATTGAAATGTGAAACACATTTAACTCTTTTATCCACATAATCCCACATCTACCCTTCGCAATGGCGATGTTTTGGGGCCCCTTTCTGAGAGCTTTCCCCTGAATTTTAATATCAACCTCCATGCAAGTTATCTCAGTATCTGCAAATGATGACATTGTCAAATCCCTCTGCACTAACAAAATAAAAAGCATCTTGCTACTTATGTTAAATTTTGCTGGTGACTCTTCTGGTTGCAGTTAAATGATTTCAAATAATTTACTGTAAGATGGGGTGGCAATTAATATCAGATGAAAATTGGAACACTGAGGTTATGAACAGTTGGTCAGAGTCTAATATCTTGACAAGACTGATTTTTCCCTGCCGGCAAGGCAAAGAGAAACCATTGATGAAAACGTTGAGGCTCCACATAACTGTGATGGAATCGTCACAAGACATGTCATCACAAATAAATATCCAGAATGAATACTATTGTTGCTAAACAGTGTATATGGCGCAGTGAAGAAGACTTTGAAACTGAATGGCTTCTTAACCAAAGTTTGAGCTTCAAGACAAAATGTATATCACCGCCACTCGCCATATTCACGCTTGTAGTTTGGAACTGTGCAAAAAAATATACGATATTGATTAAGGCCACGCTGACACTGGATACAAGGATATGTTATATTTGCAAAACCAACGGTTATCAAAGAGAAATTTGCGATGTTCTTTAAATGAAGCTTACACATCCATTAGGTGGGAGACAGCAAACTGGTGCGCCAAAAATAACTGTGAAAAGCGTTACTCCAATTGTTTCCATTTGCGGTCATTGATTACAAAAGGTCAGATAGAAGTGTGTATTTGACCAAAAGCTGAAGTAGGATAGATTCTTTGATGCAGTTTCGTTTATTTGCAATGAAGTCTTTCTTTGGCTTATACTTCAAAAATATTTTATTTACCTGAAAATATTTTATTAAACTTCTTTGGAATTGGGGGGATATTGCCCTCGTTGCCCCCTGGCTACGCGTCTGGTGGCAACGGTATTCTGATTGCGGGCTACAGAGCAGCGCAGGAATTCATGATTGGGTGAAGTTTATGTGCACACCGATTCGGTAATTCAGATTAACCAACACAATTACCAACAATCATGACAATTCAGTTATAATCCAGTGACAATGTTCATTTTTCTTGTTTATTCTCTGGCTTTATGCTGGGAAATAGCGCGAATAAAGACGGAGCTATATGCCACCAAATCTTTTGCTTGATTTCGATCACGCAGTCGCAGATAAAGTCTCTTCTGTTCATCCTGCTTGCTTTTCTGGTGTAGTTTGTCTATTTAACACCCAAGACATAACTTCAATATCATGCGTAGAGTCCAACCTCATGCTGTAAAGCAAATCATTTGTTGTTATAAACTCACTACGTGCCCAAATATGCAATGCCGGAGACTTGTCTAGTTCAGTTTCCCACAACATGCTCTCTCAAGAATCACTCGTAAATTAGGAAGCTCTTACCAAGCTTTATGGTGTGTTCGATGGAGGGCAGAACGGAGTCATAGGTGCAACAGCAGACTCTGCAAGGGTTTAGCGATCTGCAATTTGTGAAAGTAGGCTTCTGAAGAGAAATGGAAAAACCATGGCACTTGCGAAGCTCTTTATATCGTAGGTTTTATTAGATTGATTCCAAATATAAGAATACGACTTAAATTTTTGAGATTACCACATGAAACGTTTTCTGTTCAACTGCATCTGAGACTGGGATCCTCACAACATTAAAATCAATTATTCATTTTCATCAGCTTTTTCTCCTTGTTTCTGAAAAAATTTCCCCCCCGGCACGGAAGGTTAGGTCGTCATTCATCAAGATTGTAGGTTATGTTCACTGGGGTTGCCACTATCACACTAATCGTACACTGCATTTTCTGGTAAACATTAAATTGCAACCCAGCCGTCTCGAGTTAATTAAAAGACAAACTGGAAGCTTAATAATGAAAATAGCGGCGTATGCAAAGAAGAAAAGAGTCATAGCAGTAGCATTGTAGAGTCATAGCAGTAGTCATAGCAAAGAAAAAAAGAGTCATAGCAGCAGCATTGTAGAGTGCTTCTTTCATGTAACGTAATTGTTTTTTGTCATTGGTTTTCACATAATGAAATGATGCTTTAACGTAACGCCATCGAGTGGGATAGTTCAAAATAGCTTGAAAGGATCTTGTTAGTTTCATAAAGAAAAAATCTGACTTTCAACTCATCGTTGTTCTCTACCTCACATATCTGAAAATGAGCAACGTGTAATCACACAAGCTTGGTGGGAGGAGTGAGGCCTCCTGCTGCGCAAAAGTCTGCCACTTGTTTACGTTTCCGGTAATTGCGAGCAAGACCACCGAACGTCACAAGGAGCTTATTTTTTGTTTTCGTTGCGTAAATATTGTCGATAAGCATCGTGGAATATTCGCTGTGCGCAGACATCCCGCCTCACGATAGGTGGGCTTGCGGCTACGAGAGACAGAATGTCTGAATGTTGCCATTTTGACGTAAAATTGGCACAGAAGATGAACTTTGTCCTTTTCCGTCTGACTACAAATAAACTTGACCACTTCTACCAACAGATATAAAAGCAAGACGTGCAATAGCATTTATGACGTCTGAATTCTGTCACAGTTCGCGCATATTGCAGTCTATTGTTCCATAATCTTTCCTTGCGCCATTTCGCCTCTTGCCAGCAGTTGGGTTTGATGGAAGTCAATTGCTTGTCGAAAAGTTCCGGTGTGTTACCAGTGTGGTTGCTGGAGTAGCAAGCTGGTTTTCACACGAGCCGGCGATGACTTTCGTAATTATTGGGCTCCTCGTTTGCAAGAAGAGTGCAGGAATTTTTTCATGTCGCCACAATATGTTGGCGACACATCATCGACTCTGGCTTTACCCTGGTCAGTACAAATAATTTTACATCACATCGAATTACTTTGTAGTTGTGCGATGTCAATGAAAAATGTGCAGGAGTGGAATGATTTGTCTAAGAGTTTTAAGGAAACCATAGAAGGTTTGTGGAAGACAAAATATTGCTGATTCTTTAATCAGATCATACGAAACTTTAAAAAATTGATCTCTTTTTCGATAGTTTTTATAGGGACGGCACTGTAAAAAATCTTTCCCAAACAAAAAAAAATGAAATTCGAAGTGCATGTTTGAAAGTTGGAAGAGGGTGAGAATCATTGCCGCATTACTCTGCTGTGTCGTCAGATTTGTCTACCCTGTGAGTTGTGCCGTGAATATGTGGTTTGCCGCTCAGTTATGACCTTACTGGGTACACTTTTAGGATCCAATCCCTTCTATTTTTGCTGTGATCTTGAGCAGTCCATACAGCTTTTGCGTTTTTTGAGCGATTCCTGCTTTACGACGTAATTAAGACGTAATTAAATGTTATGCGTTGCCTCAACACTTTTTCTTCACCACATCCACCATTTTTCTATTGACAGAAACGCCAGCTGTGCATCGCAGTTATCATTAGATTAGCTATCACTGTCGGAAGATGTTTATTAATGAGCGAGGTGCAAATGTTGGCGTAACAAAGTAGAACCCCACTGGTCAATTTGATGGGTCTACAACCAACATCGGTAATGATATTGGGAAAGTCGGTTTAACAGTGACACAACGCTGAAAATATCATCAATCACTGGCTCTTTGTTTTTACTGTCAAGAAGTCATGAATGCACGAACACCAAAGTGCTTTTGACAATGTGTTTGGAATTCGTAACTTGTTGCAATCTTTTAACACGAATCTTTTCCATTGCGGGCTCAAGGCAAGTCAGAACAAGGCGGGCAGCTTTCTCCTTGAGACTCGCAAATTGTCAGGTGTGATAAAGGCGTATTTTCAGAAAATTTGGTGATTTTGGCACATTCCAAGCTGTCTGCTTGCATAAAACTTAATTGCAATTTTTTGTTCTGCTTATGGTCGGCTGACTTTGATGACCTCCGGGTCTTTTCGTTGGCCATGTAAAATAAACAAGCATTGTCTGTCCGTCTTTGAGACTGCGGTTCAGTCAGAAAATGCCTTGCTATCCTCGCCTCCGAGTCAGGCAGCAATACTGGCATTAGGATTCTTTGCTGGGTATAGTCAAAGGCACTATATGTAACAGGAGTGGCCAAACCTACTCTATGTATGAGCCGCATATCGTAAATCGCAGTTACAAAGAGCCATAACATAAAAATCTAAAAACACGAATTTATTTGCAATCTACGCTTCTGTTACAACATAATTCTTTATGGAACGACTTGCAAAAGTGATACTGTACGGCACGCTAGCTACCACTTTACAATATTTCTACGTTTTGCAATAGAAATAAAAAATAAAAAACAAATATATAATTATTCGGCAAGCTCCAAGAGCCGCATGCAGAGGTTCGAAGAACCGCATGGGGCTCGTGAGCCGCAGTTTGGCCACCCCTGGTATATAGTAAGCAGACATATATCTTGCAACAAGGTGTAAAAGCGAGATTGAATACACAATGCGCGCATATCAAAACTTGGAGGTGTTTCCTGCTGAAGTGGCGTGAAGCAATACGTATAAAATATTGATTTATACTTGGGTTCGTTTGTGTCACTGACTCCACGGGTAGATGTGCGTAAATTTTTGTGAATTAACAGTCTTGGTTCAGGATCACAGTCTTCAACATACGCGCTGAAGCACTCGTCAGTTTTATCGAATCAGCTGCTTTTCCAACACAGGCTTGACCTATTTTGTTGATTAAAAAGTGACCGTCACAGCTGTACTGTAAACTAAATTCAGTTGGATTTAAAATAACTTGCGATGAATGTTGACTCATGTATCTCAATCCACCCGATAAAATCGACCGACTGAAAGCTTCCTGCACACTTCTGTCTTATTTTCTTTTTGACAAGGTTGCGATTTCCAGCACGTTTGCCAATTGAAGTCCATATGAGCTTTACTGCAGATGAACTCTGTCCCGAAACAAAAGGGAAAACTTGTCATAAACAGGAAGCACTCGAAACTTGAACAATCGGTTGGCAGCGTTCGCGTCAAGCGCTTCTGACATTTGCGTCATAATCAACAGAAACCTTGGGTGAGAGTTGCAGGAAAATTACAGGACGAAGAATGTGGCTTCAAAAACATAAAAGGCGTTTGCCGCTTAAGTATAACGTGGCTGCGCGCAGGGAATGACTCTTCGACACTAGAGTCGTGTCACTCATTCTGTGTTCTGACAAAGTCCTTTTGCAGTGAATTGCATTGGAATCCCAAATGTGTCTTCCTGACCTGCAAAGACGAACTTTGAATTGCGATTAAACCAATCCCCGCCTGCCTGCCATATGCGGCATGTAATACTGAAGCAAAAAGCACACGGTCCATTCGTTACTACCTTCCTTCACGTTAATCCAGTGGTTCTCAACCTTTTTTGGCCGATGGACCATACTCTTTAAAAAATATCCATGGACTACTTTGCAATGCTGACACCTCATGAACAACTAGTCGAAACTGTATTGCACGTAGGTGGTTTTACAAAATTTATTATATGGTAAAGGTTACAATTTTCAGGCACTTTTTATCAAGGATTTATGGAACTCTCTGCGAACCATGTTGAGAATCACTGCGTTAATCTAATGGCCAAGTCTTTGAGCTGGTGTTTACAGATGCCACTTACACAGCTAAAGCCTGAGACCAACACCTTTCTTGTATTTGTATTTATAAAGGGCTTTTATTTGTCTATCGTCCTTCAATATTTTTATCAGAGGAAATGTGGCACAAACAAAAAACACGTACTTTCTCTCATAAATACAGGAACGAGGTTCTCAGAAAATAGTAAGGTCACTGGCTATTTGCAACACACGAGACCATGCTTTTCCATCAAATTTGCAAAAAATATAAACTGCTCACAGTATTTTTCAAAACTGCGCAAATTAGAGTTCGCTGTAGATGACTATATTGTTCACGAGATGTTTGAGACAATTTCACAAACTCTGCAAGAGATCTGATGCATTTCAGATCCTTTGATCACATCATGTGTACAAAATCCGTGGCTCATGTCAACGAAATTGTGGATTTGGGAAAATTTTATAAACTGGGCTAAAACTCTATGCAGGGAATCTTGTCATATGTGACAACCGCACAGAGAAAAGGACCACTGTCAGGTTACATTTTCGTCATGGCAAATAGCGTAAAATTTAATGAACATTTGAGAAAAAGAATGGGCAAATCTCCTAAACCTTAAAGTGAATTACTTTCAGGTTTTAACATTGAATTTGCTCAAAAAACATAAAACCTCGCAAAGCAACTTCAGTAAAAGTTTTTGTGACTGCAACAGCCCTTAAAACGAAATTCATTAAGACTAATTCGCCACTGCCCAAATTTCCTACTAGTGAATATAAACGCTTTCGTTAGAAATTTGACTTTTTGGAAATTAAAGGAAAGAGTTCGTAAGAAAGGGTTGAATTGGCCTAATTGGCCATTTCACCTAAAGACACAGAGTACAGTTTCTTCCTAGGGAACGTCCTGTTTCCAATGTTGCTGTGGGTCAGATGCCGTCATACACCAATGCACAACTCCAAGAGCAGCCACTTGAATTTTACACACGACACCGAACACAAACGATACAAGATATCTTGAACACTTTCGTATACCTACAGAGGAAGGTTATGGTAAACACATCAACCTACTGTACCCATGGAGCCAGGAATTTTTCGTAAATTTCAGCATCTTGAACTTCCACCAACATGTACGTGATTGTTACCACAAGTTGGTTAAAACAACTTCATACCGTACCTTTTCTGAATGCTACTCGTTTTGTTTTAAATTCTAGCGATGTCACTGTCTGCCTCCAGAAGAATCGGTTCAACTACAATAGCCATACGCCTCGAAAGTTAGAAAAATGTTGACAGACGAACAGAAAAAAATATAATTTTACTTCTAAAATCCAATGTAGCCAATATCAGTCTGGAACATTACATAATGCTTATTCTTATAAATGCAACGCAACCACGTCATTCAATTTATTTGCTACGGTTACAGACTTTAAATTAAATTTCCAGACTTTGGACATTTTATTTGAATTCGGTTAAATTCACGTCAGCCTTTCTCCACGATCTACAGTAGGTTTATGTGGAAAACATTATCTACACATCGAATGTAATATTGTATTTCATTTTTAATTGATATAAGAATTTGTGCAGCCTTCTAACTCAGGGCAAGTAGCCTGCAAGTTCTCATGTTTCGTGTCAGTTTTTTAGATTTTGCGAAAGCGTAGGATTACTTTCTAAATCAGCTTGTTTTATCAAATGTTCTGAAGAAACAAAAGCATCGGCTGACCTTCGGTGACGTAGCAGCAGTAGCACAAAAATCTTGTGATACCCTCGGCGAAATAATGTGCTTGTCTAAAGTAAAAGCTTGAGAAGAAATGATGTAATAATTCGCATATCTTCTGCAATCAAAGAATTGGTGCGGGCAACCGCGACGCGAAGGAAATGAACCAAGCTGAGATCAAATACGAACGCCATGAATATCACCCTTATCCGAAAAAATAATTATTTCCTTATCCGAAGCAAGATACCTGTGTTTCAGAAGCAACTGTGTCTGGCATTCATCGTACGTGTTAAACGGAATTTTACAAAGTAGATTAAAGTATTCGCTGATTTTAGGAATATATTGAGAGCCACTTTGCCGTTCTTTACGGAGATAAGTGCTTTGCAGAAGCAACTCTTAAATGAATTATTTGAATGCTTAAGCCAATTTCATAGTCACCACACAATTTTGCCGGAAAAAAGGTATGGAAACATTTCTTGTGTTAAAATTTTGATCTTCAGCAGCAGCCAGGGAAGATTTTGACAGGATCGTGCAATAGACGCTTACACAGATGCACAGAGCTTTTTATAATGAAAAAGAATGAAGGTTCATTTTCCATTCATTCACTCAGTCATTCGTTTTCATACCCGCTTTTTCTCTGGGGAGGTTCACGAGGGCAGCATCCCTAGGAGGAAGATTCGAAATACCACAAGGTTTTCAGCAATTTGTGACAGTTCTTCTGGCTCCACACAAAGATGGTACTGAGCAAGGTCGGATACGAAATGACGCCACCTGGCCATAGTAAGGTCCTCAGCTGACATCTGGGCCACTTTCCCTGGGGTCTAGAGGATAGGACTTGCCTCGCCAATCTGTCCAGGGACATTCTGATCGCATGTTCAGACCAGCGTAGCTGAGATCGCTCTATTCGGACAAGTGGCTCGACATTCAGGGCTTTGCGAATTTCACAGCGGTGCACTCTGTCACGACGTGTGACGCGGTGAAATGTTCACAAAAATCCCAGCTCTGCCGCTTGCACTTGAGATATCACACTTACAGTCATTACCCAAGATTCATGACCATAGGTGAGGATCAGAACAAAGACCAATTTAAAACTGCTTGCTTTGCGGCGTTTGAAAGCTCCAGTTGTGTCACCACAGAGCGATAAAACTCACGCAGAACTGCGTATGCTTTACGAATCCGTATGCCAAGCTCCTTTTTCCTCCTTCAATCACTCCTGAATACAACCCAAGGGACTTGAACTTCACCTGCTGCTGTGACTGTGCTTCCAATCCATCTAGATTATGAAAATTAGTTTTGACGGCACACGTCCTTGTTGGGAATCCTATATCCACGATAAACTGTTGTGATTTAACTCCGCCGGCGCGGACACAAACTTCTGAGCAGGAATACAATGATTTGACCGGTTGTAACAGGCGGCCGTTCATTTGTCAGCAAATCTAAAGTTTTCAGCTCCAGTTTTCCGCACTCAAGAAGTCAAAACTCGAAAGTTGACGATCACTGGACAAGTTAGGAGTTTTCTACTCAGCACAGACTTAAATACTTCATTACTGACGCTGCCAGAAAAACACCTGAAAGTCGTATGTGTGGTTTATAACACTAGGGTACGGGGGGGACACTGTGCCATCCTCCCCCTCAGACCCTAAAAATAAAAAAATTATAAACAGTATGCGTATTTTTAGGTGCAAATGTGTATTTTAGGTGTAACTTGCGTAATTTTTGGTGTAATTTTGCAAAATTTTCCGGGGGCATGCTCCCGTACACCCCTAGAATGGTCGTCCTAAAGTTGATTTGTGACGTCACACGATTGTGACGAAACTTGGCCCCCCCTCGGGAATTTTCTGCGTACGCCACTGTTTATAACAGAAAGCTCGCGATGTCTTATGAACAGACAAAAAAACAAAGGTCTTCCACTAGAGGCGCTCAGGCTCTGATCACATCTTATTGAGCATTGCTCTCACACAAAAGACGATTTTCTGCTCAGATGTTGACGATTATGTTTCGTCTTGCATCCAAATCTCACTTGTGTATTTGTCAAGCGGCGTTGCTGTGGGTGATCTGACATCCAAGAAACTAAACTGAATTTCTCAGGAAATGGTGTGAAACAATTGTGATTGTTGTTACCGTGTGTCAAATACCGTCGTTGCTTTTCAAGTTTAATTGATAGCGCGGTAACCGACGGACGGGACAAAATATCTGTTGTGAGTACAGCATCACTGAGCTCTTGTTTGATACCTTCTCGACACAGCTAATAAGCGGGAATTAAATCAAATGAGATTTTAACATTATGAAACCGCTTTATCTGCCATGAGCTTTTCAAGTGGTGCCGTGTGGTGTGCACAACAACTTGTTGGAAAGAGTCTCTGGATAAGAAAAAGTTGAGCAAAAGCTATAAGCGTTTCTGGACATCTTCCATTTTCAACCCTAGATGAGACTCAACTGCCAAGAAAACAATTTGTTTTCATTCAAAAAAGCTATCGTTTATTTTCCAGTCGCATTCGGGAACCTTGCAAGATACCTATATAGTTCGTTGTGTAGTGCTGGCATCGCCGTAGAAAGCTAATCTATTTTTGCAACAACAGCCAACAACGAACTTCTCCCAATGTGAATGTGACAGTTTCTGTTCTTACGTCATAAAGCAAGTTGATTTTGTTACCCGGAAACATCGGAAGCATGCCACGAAGTTTGTTTACGAACGCGAATGCCGGCAGTACCGATGACGTTCCCTCGTTCACTAGCGCACTTTTCAAGAAAATTGCTATATTGATCCTGTTGAGTAAAACATGTGAAGTTCGTTTTTATGTGTTGCGAGTGTTACACGCCAGGAGCAATTTGTTGTCGAGATAACGTCGCCCAGTTTCAAAAGCTAGCAGTGGAAAACGTACGTTTTGAGACCGATCTGTTATAAATTGCGACCAATAACTGCAAGCAAGTTTGTCAAATTATCTTTGATAAACATTGAGGCCGAATACAGGGAATCTTAATCTCATAAAACGTGTACAAACCGATAGCGAGTGTGCGTTATTGTGTGCAACGTATTCCAGTTTGCGACAAAAATATGCAAAACTCGCCGTGGATTGACGAAGAAGCTTGTGGATTATTATGAAATTGTTGCGGTTAGCAACTTTTGCTTTCCCTGGATAAACTCGCAGCTTTGGGTCTTATAAATTATGCCAATGTTTCAAAAAAACGTTTGTTAGCGCTGGTCAAGGTGTTAAAATATCCAAATGACGTAAAAATAGCAATAGCATGAGAGCTTGCGCAAGAATATGAACGACTTAACGATGAATTTCCTGAAAACTTGCGCTGATCCTTTGGACCATAACTCACCGACGCAAATGAAGCTGCGGTAATGTGGAAGAGACGCGTGTTGCAATTTTCCTTTTTGTTTAAGGTAGGTCGACCAAACAACAAAATTCTGACCACCCTGACCCACACATTTTTATTGGAAGTCCCAAGTTGCACTACAGAGTGTGATTAAAAAGATGCACACAGGTTGGAACCACAGTGGGATCTTTCTGCTGGAGTTGAATTTGCTTTTTTCACAGGGGAATCCAAGTGATGGTCCGTGGGTCTCAGGGGAAGAAAATTTGGACAAGTTCTGATAAGGCCTGAGTCAGCTTCAGTTGTTGCAGATTTAGTTTGAGTAGGATCACGTTGTTGTAATGAGTTCCATGTGTCAGGTTCAGCTTGTTCTGTATTTTTTCTACAGGTTGAGTTGCAGTAAGAGCGGTAGCAGCAATTTTAGTTGTGCCAGACGTCTGCACAACTGAATCTGCCACAATCGAACTTCCACAAATGAATTTCCATAACAAAATCTCCCAAAGCCGAACTTGCCCTGAAGGTGTAAGATGGCAGCGAGAAAATATTGTTTAAGAGCAGAAATTAGCAAATCATTTAAATCAACTGACTGAAAATACTTCAGACAAACTGTGATGACAGCATTTCGGCCAAGCTTCTTTAGAAGAGTTTTACCGACGTTGTATTATGAAAGCAACGCAAAGATGTGACAGAGTGTGCAATAAACAAGTAAGCCTATAAACAATATATATTATTTTATGGAGACTGCGTTTGCTGTAAGAACTTGGGGCAGGTTTAAAAATATCAAGTCTCTGCCTTGTGTGCATTCAATAAATTTTGAGTCAACGTATGGTGACCTCTGACAATCTACCCAAGTTTCTTTGGCAGTAAAACTTTCAAAGTAGAGTCGGACCACGGCGGACCAACGAAACACAAAACGACAAGATATGCTAGAAATTTAGGGGCATGATCCCCTTTGTCCCCCCCCATGGACGGACCAGCGTTTACGAAGGAAACGTAGGCTCAAAACAACAAACCTGGCACGTGCATGTGCAGACGTGTGATGTTTGTATAATGTTCAAATGGAAAACCATTGTTAGTTATATGCATTGCAAATGCGATGTGAAAAATGATTCACATGATTCAAGTCATAAAATCATTTCAGTTACTTCTGACAGCGTTTATCTTCACAAATAAAACTTGAAAACTTTTCAGATGTTTCACGGTTTTTGAGTAAAATTTGCACATGTCAGTAAACCAACCTATGAAACTGTTACATGGATATGATCTTTTCTTGACATTGGTTTCGATATATTTTCGCTATTTTCAGGTGAGATAAAACTTGGAGTGGATTGCCGTGACGTATGTTTTGAAATGAATCAAGCCACTGATGTTTGAGACCACTGATTGTCTTCTGTAGTCATTTCTATTTGTTTAAAAATACGTTAAGTCTGAGATAAGCGATGCCAGCTTGACACATCGTAACACTTTGTCACAAAGTTATCAGGACAATTAAATCTATTTTTAAACATAAGAAACTGACATCTTCCACGCGGTAGGTCGGTGTTTGATGTGAAGTATGTCTGATTTCAAGAGCAAGGTTCTGTGACGTACTTGTTTTTTCTCCCACAAGATCATTTCATTAAAATTGTTCAAAATGTTTAACCTCGACTTTATTGTTGTTCCTTGGCAGCATTTTCATGCGCTTTAAAAGCTTTGTAAAGAATCTTCCTGAACCACGAATATGCTTTACAATCTAAAACCACACTGCAGTAATGCTGAATAAAATTATTTCTCTTTATGAAGCGCCAGGACTTTCAAAACGGGTCGCAGACCTATTTTCAACAAATTGACCAACAGTAGGCCTGATCGCTACAACTTTCAAACCTATGATTTACAAAGCAACTGAATAAATGTGTTTGTTTGCTGATAAAGACCGCAATCTCTTGGAAAGCAGTGCAACTAACCGTATAAATGATCCACAATCAGCTCTGAGTTGCGTTGCTTATTCAAAGTGCTAGAAAAATTCCTTGCAGCTCACTTGCTGCAGCTTTGCATTACCATAAATACAAAAAAAACTTGAAAAATGTGTTTGGATTCGGGCGAATAGCGGAAAAATACCGATGGCACTGATTGTTTTCGTGAAAAATGACAGCAGATCGTCAAAACAGAGCAGTGTCCGAGCATGGGAATCCCAAGCGACATTGCGACGCTGACGTCGCTAATCGTGATTTAGCGGTCGACGGGTCTTAAAGAACGACGAGGTGCAATTCACTTAGTCTTTGTGATTTACTGAACGCACCAAGATGATGTGTTTGTCATTTCACGTTGTTTTTCTCGCGAGCTGACTGATCTGGGCAAAGCCAGAGCGAGAACGAAGCCGATGTGTTGCAGGAGAAATTCTTTTGTCCGCATTAAAAAAACTCATGAGAATCACTGCTGGAGTGGGTCGGCCTGCTTGGCCAGGACCGTGCATGCCGTCATGATAGAATCATCCCGCGTGGGCATATGAAATCATACAAATGCAAGCAAAGACTAATCGCTTCGTTTATAACAGCCAAGGTTCTTACCGGAAGTGCATATTTGCTTCCGCTGCTAGAAAACAGTCGTCAATAGTGAGCTTGTGCATGCTGCATCAGGGACACCAGGGAAAACAACGGGATAACATCTTTGGATTTGCATGTATTTCGATGGAAGCAGTATAGTGGGATTCCACAGTATACTTGGATATATACGGAGAAATCAGCTATGTTCGATTTTTGTGTCATGGTCTAAAACAGCTGCAGTTTTCCGCCTTAAAGTGATTACACTCTAGTAATACCAGTTTTTGCGACATGCACAGTTCGCTTCATGGAGGTCGAAATTAGGTTGAGTCTTGCTGCAACTGACCTAGCATGCCTCTATAGTTTGTACATTGAGTAAACACCGATACTTCAGACTTTTGTCACTGCACTTTTCAACGCTAAGCGTTGGGTATTGAAAGAAACGCAGGCTATGACAGAGAAGTTGTAATAAGTTGTAATATGCTTGCTCGCGTGAACTTGTGAACATCAGTGAAATTCTAAGTTGTGGTGAATCGGGAATGAATCGTCACATTTCTTTCAACAGCGAAGAAAATCAATAGGTGAAGAGATCGTTTTGCGCGAAATTTAATCCGAAAACACCCTCACCTGATGCAAACTGGTATACTGGTATTTCCTAATGATCAACACAAGAAATGGCGAACATCGCTTTTTAAATGAGCCTTCTTTTTTATAAGGGTTGAACGAAATTGTTTTAACAGTGAAAGTCACTTTGCCTTTTGCGCAAAGAAAATATGCCAAGAAAAGCAGGTCTTAAAAAACGACAAGCCCAGGAACATCTTCCCCTTCCCATTTCATCAGTGTTTCGAGCTTCATTGCAACGCAGTGGCTTTTTGCTGCTGCTTTCTCATGCGTAGCCTTTGTTTGAAATGCGCTTTTGTTTTGCAGTAAACTTTTTCTTTGCTGGAAGGTGACTTGATTGGTGCGCTTTATTGCGGTTGTATTGAGTGGTCTCCAGTCAATCTACATTCGACGAGGTTTTATCGAAAAAACTGCTTGATTTTATGTTTTATCTCTTTTGATTATAAAATGGTTTCAAATCTAAATATTTGCAAGGCATTTTTTATGAAATGCCCATATCATCATTATTTTCGTTTTTTATTCGATGGTCTTCTGCACAGGGGGTGTGCTTGAAAAGTTAGTGAAATTCCAAATTTTAGAATTTACAGCTAGAAAAAACGAAGAAGTTAACAGATTAATTCAATGTAAGACTTTTATACCCCTTGCACCCTAAGCAAGCTAAAATTTACGTGAAAAGCTTATTTTCTCTGACTTTCTAGAAAGCATTCTCTACACTACACCGTCATTACAAAAACCTTGGCCCCGCAAGCTTGCCAGCAGCGTATTTGCAATCGTTGCCAAACTCCTGTTTAGATAGGTCATCGATTAACCCTCAGTCGTGACTTAACAAACTAAGTCGATATTGCTGTACAAAAGCATGGACTGTGACTTATGCCGTGGTTTATACGGTAAACTGCTAAGTAGAAAGGACGAGCCAGTGGCTACGTCACTTCGATCCAATTACTGTGATTGATTTTTGTCAGTCGATTTCTGGCTACAGCAAGACCACGGTGATCATACTTGGCTGCGATGGCACACGCCAGGCAGGCGTGCAACATCGAAGCGGTCGCCATTTTCCGGAATGTAGCCGTTTTTGCGCTAAGTTCGATAGTGGCGGCAATGCATTGCTACATTGCAGAGAGGCCAGAAAGATCAAGCGACAGAGATCAAAAAAAGCAGATCGCACCGAAAAGCATTTATCAATTGAATAAGCGGAATGCAGTTTTCGATGTGGGCGTAGCTAGGAAATGTTACGAATGTCGTTGAAGGACCAGTATGCTTCCAGTTCCTGTAGTGTGACTCATTGCTGTCTTTACATTGTTCCTATGTCAGCTGTGTACAACTGTGCACATAGTAATCGTCGCCCGGTTGTGCACTGGCTCTGTGTTGCTGCTTCCTCGCTGACATATCCAGTTTCACGCCATCAAGAAAAATCGGGAACGCTGATCGTGCCATGTTGTGTCGCCAGAGTAAGGACCTCGTAGGTCAGAGGTTCCCAACCCGGAGTACATGTACCCATAGGGGTGCATTTGAATATCTTAATGGGTACATTTAAGGTTAGCAATAGAAGAGAAAATATACTAATATATTATTATTATTTCCAAATATTTATATATACATCAGTGAATATTCTTTTCAAATATCATTATATGTATGTTGTTAAATATATCTATAATTAGTCATGATAAATTGTTTTGTCATGAGACATTTTAGGGTACACGCTTGTCTGTCGAAATGCTGAAGGGGTATGTGGTCAGAGAAAGGTTTGGAACCTCTGTCGTGTTTCTACTCAGCGTGTCGTACCTTCAATAATTGCAGTTCCACGTTTTTCACAAAAATGTCTTTTTTTATCTAAGCTGGAAAACCACAACTTTTGCAAAGAAGTCCTGCGACAGCATTTTCATAAGTTAAAGAATCAATTTTAATCCCTAAAGTGCTTACGGAATTATTGTGTGATTTGCTTCATAAAGAGATGATTCGCTTTGTTAGGCACGGTTACTGTGTCGCATTGCTTTTTCTTTCATAACTGGAGTACTAGGTCTACAGTCATTCCAGTTAGGGCAAGCTCAATTAATGCTTGCTCTCGACGGCTGCCCGCAACGTAGTCCGGCAAAACTGGACTTTGGTCAAAGTTAATCTGAGATCAAAGCTGTGTCTTTAGGCACACCATATCGATGTTTTTAATTCCAGTAATTGTCAGTTTGAAGCTCAGCAAAACATAAATCACGCTTGGATTTGGGGTCGTTTTTTTCAAAAATAATCATTGTTGTGTCATATTCTTAAACTTTGTGTTCACGGACGAACAGTGACGTCATGAGTGTAATCAAGTTTGTTGTCTTTCGCAACATCGTGTTTTGATTCTGCTTGAAATTACCGCTGAGACATTTAAAGCTACAGAAAATAATTTGAACAATCCGTAAAGGATTTGTGTTACTGCTTAAAAACCACTCTGAAAGTAAATGCTTAAGTTGTGGTAAAAATTGATGATTCAGCACGTATCTGTGGAAGCCACTGTTATCAAGTCTTTATGATGAAGAGAAGCTGCTTTAGCAGGCTGGTAATACCTTTTGTCTTCACAGTAAAACATGCGGAGTAACACTTGAGTACTTGCGATAAATCAACACGAGGTCGCGCTTGCATCAAATCCTAAATGCTAATTCTGCAAACTGTTTGGACTTTTTCAAGTCCAATGTTGAAAGCGAGCCCTACAGGAGATGCATATAAAATGGGTGAAAGCATCAATAAAGTCACCAGTACATTAAACTTTCTTCAGTGGTTTTCTTCCTTGTTTATCGAAAAGAAAATCTTCAAAAAATTTTCTTTGAGGTGTGTTTTTGCAGGTCTATTGACAGATAACCAGGGCAAATTTCACAATAATAAATAGAACCAACACAGCATTGCCAATCACGCAACTAGCCCCCAATCTTTTGCTATCAGCCGATTTTGTTTGTCAAGCAGATAATCATTTCACTTCACACAGCCCGATACCGTCGGAGGCAGCCGAAAAGCATTTGAACAGCCACGTCAAAGTAACCCGAGTCCTATACATTGCTTGAGACCGCGTTGATAGCACGAAGAGAAAGTCAGTCGGTTCGTTTGTTTTTTTCAAGCCTACCTTCCTACAGCGCCGTCCTAACACCTACATGTGAATGGCCAATTCTGGACTAAGCGCTTTGGACCCTTTGATTGGAGCGGCCTCCAAAACCGCCGTTTCAACTTCTCTGGCAAGCTGCTGAGAACTTAAGGCAACACTATCACATAGCACTTACACCATTCACGAGTACCAAACGTGTCGCCGCTTGAAAGAGATCTGCAAATGACCGCCCGAACCCCATTGTTGCGTGAAAGCAATCGGTAATGGTAGAGGGGTCTTTGAAATATTATGAAAGCGGTCTGGCTATAGAGTGGCAATCGATATAATACTTTTGATAGAAAAAAGAAGAATATCTATCTTGTTGACAAAACACGGAGAAAGCTTGGCCACGAAAGCTATTCAGTTTTCTTCTAATCTAAAGGCGTTGTTGTTTAGCTAGCTTTCTCACAACACATTTTTCTAAACTATGGGCGTTTTTATCCGGCCCTTGCTTTCTAGCCTTGTTTGACGGAAGACGCCTTTCTCGTCAACGCCACACAATCGAAGAAGAAACAGATATATTTGGTTTGAAAATAGCTATCGCCTAGCCCTGTCAACACTGGACGAAATTCGATTGACGCATGTCACCGAGCAAGTTTCAAAAGCGAAATAGCAGTATTTGCAAAGATCCCTATTGAAGGGATGCAAAAAATCAACCAAAACGTTACAAAGCATGGAATGCAGTTCAAGCAAGCGCTGACCTGAGAGCAAACCGCTCCAGGTAGTTTACAAGCGGTGCTGCGTCTCCGTTAAGCGAAATTGACAGGTATTACGGAAGATCAATGGCTGTAGCTCCTTAAACAAAACGCTATTTGGGTTTTTACGAAATAGTCGTTATGAGAGTTGCGCCACCAAATGCTGGTCATTTAGATTTCGATAAAACTGAAAACGTTTGCATTGCGTTGCTACAATTGTAAAACCTTCAAAATCATGAAATCGAACGTGCAATGGACTTATATCAAATTTATCCATTTCGACTCGGGAAAAAAGTAACCACGACTCTGTGAAAGAGAAAAAATAGCGTAACTAAGTAACTTAACAAGCAAAGAGTGTTTAACGAACTGTCGTTGTGGAATGGTGTGGGCAGGTAGTGCAAAGCTGGTATTGAACCTGCAGCGCGCCACTGCAGTTCGTTTTTCGACGACCACAGATGATAGGTTGCGCTGCTTTTAGCCTACCGCATGCAAATTGTATCTCCCGTCTCCTCGACACCTGCGCCGCTTTAGCTTCGTCCCGACAAAGGCAAATTACAGTGGCGACGGAGCTTCCAGTTCATGTTTTTAATAAATGTCATGCTTTTTGATCTTCTGTAAAAATCACGTAACAAACTTTCGATTAGAACACCGGTGTACAAGCAAAATGCTATTTGGAAGTATTACCGCCGTCCCAATTACATCTGCCCTTTTTACAAGTTCGTGCGACGGTGACGCGGGCAGCAACTGCTTTGCTGGTTATAAACAAGAGACTTTGCTCAAATTTGATTGTAGATTAGGAAGTCGTATGAAAATCGTTTATGAAATTTTATGAATTTTAGTGATGTTCGTCGCTGTCCTTTGTATTTTGATTGTGAACTAACGAGAGGTCGCTCATGATCACAGAGCCTGAGAATTAATTGCTGATCATCTGTCGGAGGAGGTGGTGCGGGTCTTTCAAGATGCCGCCCGAGTGACAAGGACTCACCTTGCACAATTCAAAATTAAGCTACTTGCCGAGCAGTTATTGGACGCGTCGAGCAGTTTTCGTTGAAAGCACAAGTGAAATTTGTTTCCACTGCTAATACCAGCCATTCTCAACAAGCAAGAAGCAAGCTGCGCCGACGGCGATTTCCACCGGGTTCTTAGATGCTTGCTTTTCGTTTTGCAAGCGCCCGGCAAAGGGTGCGATGTTTACTGCGCTAATATCATCTTGTAATATGTCATTGCCACGCTGCGGCCTGGCTCGACGCGACAGCTGCATGGACATTTGCTGTGGTTGTCAGCAAAATGGCAGACAGCCCTCGTTGCGTGAGTTTCATCGTCTCCGTTCTCACGGGGAGCAACCGGACGTCGCTTTTTAATTAACATCGGTGCTGCGCGACGGACGTGCGTCGGCGAAGTGCTCCTGCCACCAGATTGCCGAAATTGCGATCCTTTGACGCGTTCCGCCAGTCCGTGTTTAAGGGTGCGATGAATGGGACCGCTCCGAATCGCCCGGGTATCCACAATGGAGTAAGAACATGAAATTTTAGCCTGGAATAACATTCCCGCCGATTCTTCCGACCAGCCAACATGATCAACAACAAAGCAACTCAGCTTGCCTTACTGACGCGCGGGCGACCGTTACTAAATAACACGAAATTTTAGAATCGACAAAAAATCTTGTCTTGGCTGTGCTGAACACGTGAGAAACACTGCGGGTTGCAAGGTGACTTTTTGTTGTGACGTCACAGTCGACAAGGACACCGCGTTGTTTACAAGAAGGAAGAAGGTGTCCTATTTGTGCCAGCAAAAAGGCAAGCTAGTGTAAAACACAAAACTGCGTGTAAAACTTTGGTGCAGCGCGTTAACTGCTTGAAAGGCACCAAACAAGTGCTTTACACATGTTGGTCTCATTGTGCAGGGAGTTGTACAGTGATAGCGCGGTAAAACATGTTGCAAACAGGCAAAAACCTTGCTCTGCTTGTTGCGTGCGTTTGAATTGAATGCTGAGGTGGAACCGGCATCAAGATGAAATCAGTTCCGTTCATGCAAATTGGCCACGCGGACTGCGGCGATGTATCCAATAAGTAGGCTAGCTGTTTTGGATGATAGAAATGAATGTTATCAAAGTCATCCGAGCCCTTAAACCCATGTAGTGGACACAGTTGGATTTATAAGCATGTGATCAAGTTCTTAAATCGAGAAAAATATTTCAGCGGAACTCAGTGTAAAGGACAAAACGTTTTGCAAAAAGTAAAAATTGCAGAAATTCCTTTAAGTTCAACATGAACAGTTTACGTTTCAGACCATTTTCAAACCCCCACCTTCTGAAAACGACATGTCTCTTCTATATGTTTTTCGAAAATTTTTTATTCATAATTTTGTCAGGTTTTTCTGTCACTTCTTAGTGTATCAGAACGGAAACCTACTAACATACGTCTGACTTTTGGAACATTTACCGCAGATTTATCATCATATTTTGTCAAAGGAAGTGGAAATTTAAACTTTGGGAAATTATTTCTGTTATGGCGGGAAATTTTTTATTGGCTCTCCACAAAATATTTGCAAAAGAGTATTTGTTTGCTTACTACAAGTTTCTTTCCATTTATTGATCTGAACAATATGTTTTTGATCTGGTACCTTGAAAGTATCCATGTAATACTTAAAAAGAGGATCCGGCCAAAACAATACCTTGAAGTGATGGAAAATGCTTTTTTCTTGTTAAGGGCATCCATTCAAAACATGTTGCGAAATTATGGAACATTGTTCTGCAACATGAACGGTTTTAGCAAACATTTTGCGCACAAAGCACGCGAAAGCTGTAGACAAGCAGAAAGGCAGCTATGCAAAAATTGGAGACGTATCACAGCTTTCCGCTCAACTGACACAGAATATTTGCATCATCCACATGAGCAGCAATTTTGAACATTTTGGCGCAGCGGTGTTTTTTCGTCCCACTGGGGACAAATATTTTACAAGTACTTCACCATACCAATTCAGCTATTGTGATTTACTGTTGGGCTTCATGCTGCAATTTTTTTCTGCTGGCAAAGCAGTCAAACGCAATGAAAACCTGCAGCAGTACTCAGCGTTGATTTGAAGCTTGCGCCACCTCTCATCGATTTATACAATCAAGTTTACTTTCTGCTCTCTAACAGAAGAGCCTCGTGAGATCAAAGAAGCTGGTTCGCTTTCGTGTCATGCAAATCCTGCTTTAAAAAAACGATAAAAGCATCTCTCAGAAACGCCTGAACTTTTCGAACGCTGCCGCGACAACCGAGACTTTCAAGCCAGGCGTGGGCAAGTTCTCCTTACTGCTGCCGAATTGGATCTTTGGTGGCATATGATTTCTTAAATCTAAGTGGCTGATAACGAAGATAGTATTCAGTTTACTAACCGGACAAGGGCTCAGGGGCTTTCTCTCTGTACAAATGCAAATTCGTTCAGCAGAACTGTCAGGGTAGAAAAAAAATCGAACGTTCGGACATCTTACATGTATCAAACCGAAATCATGCACAAACAAGCCAAAAAATGAATCCCTTTTAAAAATCGTACACCAACCCAAAATTTTTTCAGAAAAGATAACATATAAGTTGGCATCAATGATTACGACCTGCATAGCAACGTGTATCATCAGGTAATTTCCATATAAGCGCATCTTGAAAGAGACGAACACGCTTTTGTCTAAAACTCGCTTCTTCGTTTCGCAGGTGTTAGAAACTAATTAATGTTCAGGTAATTAACTTTTGCTGTCAAGAGGCGACTGGAGGAAAAAAGCTGTTTATTCCGGGAAGGTAAGAGAGTTTTGTTTTTGCAATTATGCTTTGACTAGAATCAACCGACTGAAGGGGTCGTCGTGGCACGATGCAACAGCGAGAATGTTGCTAATATATCTGCTGCGAAGTGCGATGAAACGCCCGCTATTTGCTCCGCTTGCAACTCACGGCGTTTGTGTCATTGTTGCTATTTTCGCAGCATTGTTTCTGATGTGGTTTTGTCGGAATAACTGAGAGCCTGTGTGTGATGGATAGGTGCAACGGATGATTTCGACTCTGGTCAGTAATAGACTTGTCACATCAGTAGGTGCTGGCGCTAACGACCATAACAGTGATGGAAGGACAAGTTATTGTGACGTCACATGGGAGAGCGCGCTGAGCGTTGGTCCCGTGACCGCGCTTGTTAATTTGTGGAAGCTGTGATGAAATATTTCCCAGAGTTGTACGAGTTCGCGAGCAGTTCGTAGCTTACAACGAATGCTGTTCCTGTTTGAATGCCGCTTACGGAAACACTCCAGCTAACGTTGAACACCATGACACGCAACGAAGCATAGGCTGGTGGTTTTCTTACTGGATTAATAAGACTAATGTCTGGAACCTGTTTCATAATCAACATGAAACTAGACAGTTATGTATTACCTTCATTTAAGAAGACACAGCTTCATAAGGTTCTTCTCTGAATGTTCAGCTTCTGCAACGCAACTTCTTTTTTTTGACCACAAATGACCACAACATGCAAAAAGTCATAATTGTATACGAGTTTCATAAGAAGGAAAGCTGTTCTTTAAAAAAAACAGCTGTTTTGCGCAGGTGAAATAGTTATGAAAGCCGTGGTTTTCATTGATGCTACGGAAGAGTAGTTTATGATAATGCCAAATGCGCTGTAGTCGCGTTACAGGATGTAACTGACGAAATTACAAAAAACATTTAATCTTCACTGTAAACGAGATAATTATTAATGTGTACTCATCCTCAAATCAGAGTGAAAAAAATTTGACCTCCAAATATTACAGAAAGTGGTAATTATTTGCAACCTTGAATGTCGGAAGGTTCATCATAATTTCTTGAACCATGAAGCAAAGCAGGGGATTCTTGCAGCACAACCGGCGGTTCAACGTTTCACGGATGGAGCGGACATCGAGTTCCATCCCTACTTAATCACGAACATAAGCAGCTTTGTTGAATAAAGCACGACACTCACATTCTGCATATGCCTTTGCCTTTGAAAGGTATAGCTTCTGTTTTCAAAAACTGACCAAGCTGAAAATCGTTTGGTTCAACTAATCTTGGCAGGTACTGAATAACTACTAAATACAAAGTTTCAAAATATATTAGCTCATACTTTTGAGTATCGTGATACCATATTTTTCTAAATGTTTATGAACTCGAAATATAAGTAACCTAAATGGCAAAGTGGTAAGGAGAGCTCACTGTATTAAGTTACAAAAAACGCTTTTTTGGCTTGAAAAGGATCAATCGAAAAACCAATGTTGTTTCGATGTAAGGGCAACAGCTTGGAGTACAAGCAATGCGTCCACTTTAGTTTTCTCCAGGAACTGCTTCAATACTACACGTTTCTGCGTGGTTTGTCTATGGTGCTTACAACAGAACAACATTTTGCCCTAAGAGTTTGGATAAAGGTTCGAATTTCTTGTTGATGATGCTTTTGCAAACCGTCTACGTGTTTCTCCGCGCACTTCACTACTGCTGGTACCGTACTCTAGACTTTTATATTTCTAACTGAAGAGGATACCAACTACACGACTTGTTTAATCAGGCTGGGTATCTTTTATGCTAAAATGGATTTGCCCACATATGACAACATTTGTAACATTTGCTTCAAAGGTAGGTATGTTACGTATTTAAAGCAATTATATAGTTAAGATCCGCTTTATCTTGCAATGCAAGTTTGATGGAAAAAAGAAAAGCAAAATTTTACTAACCAACACAAAGAACAGGAGAAGAATAAAAAAACAGTCATAACGTGTGACTCGTAAACTAAAAGTGTTCCTTAATTTTATTTTTCTGAAATGACCACAATTTCAGCTACAAAACTCATTACCCTGTTGTCCGTTTAAACTGGTGGATATTAGCATCGAAAACCATGCGTTGATCGATTCTAAGGTGTAAATTAATGCTTTTCAACCAGCAAGGGCGTATGCAAAGGGGGGGGGTTGGGTTTAAAAACCCCCCTTGAGCTTGATTTTTTACAAAAACTTTATTACCTGCGCAAAGGAGATTAATTGATTTCGCATAGTTTTTGTTTGTTAATTTGTTGACTAAATGCAAATACCACGGAATGAATTTGCATGCAGATTTCAAGGACACATTGCAAATGGGTCAAAAAGAAATAATTAGGTTTTGGTGGGAATCTGGGTTGTCGTCTGCATACAGAAACCATCTCACCACTTTATGCAGACCTTTCGTCCACAACGCATGTTTAAGATTGTGTTCCGCGATAGTTACCTTTATCCGAAACAATTGTCTTTGTTTTATCTACTATGGCTGAGCAGCGCAAGTACTGACCACGTTAGCTACATTACCAATTTCTGTAGCATGATAAAACTGTTGCACGAGTTCAAAACTGGCAGTTGTTAAAATAGAAGCATTCAGGCATTTGATAATGTCTCAGCAGGGAAAAAGGAAAACTATAAAAATATGTTGGACTTCTATACATAACAAAAAATCGAAAGTTTATTTGCGTACTTTGTGCACATTCTCAATTCTTTTGTAGTT
>JGI24159J19872_10000609_pt1 | contig 33584 bp, 19 predicted proteins | sample Ectturendosymbi4_FD_19872 | JGI IMG/M metagenome (IMG submission 19872) | reverse complement strand
GCGCAAGCACTGACCCGATTGGCTACATTAGCAATTTCTATAGCATGGTAAAACCGTTGCACGAGCTCAAAAACCGCAGTTGTTAACATAAAAGCATTCAGGCATTTGATAATGTCTCAGCAGGGAAAAAGGAAAACTAAACGTTTGCTGGACTTCCAGGCCCGTAACCAGCTTGGGACACAAGGGGGGTGAGGAGTTCTAAGAAGGGGACAAAATTTTTAAACTATGTGCAATAGTTTCAAAATACGTCCAAGACATTTTTCCTGTGGGGGCGAAAATTTTTCTAAGCTTCGCCAGCTCTGGTTACGGGCCTGTGGATTGATTTCTATACATCAAAAAAATAAACATTTTCTTGCGTACTTTATCCGTTTTAGCAAAATTCGATCTTGCAAACCAGGGTGTGCGCCAGCCAGTCCAGTTGCACACCTTCAATGCTCAACTGCCCGCATTTGACGAGACCTTAGCGCAGCCTGATTTTGCAGTTGTAAATTGCTCTGACGTAGTGATGAGTGTGTTTCACTCGCCTGTTTTAACACGCAGCTTGATATTTTTGCAATTATGAACTGCTGTGCCGTAGCGTTGAGTATATTTTCCGCCGATATCTTAACTTGGAGCGCTGATAGTTTATATTCAGTGCAATGACACATAAAATAAGGATAGTGGGTGTAGAAGAATATGTCTATTATGTCAACAAACGTCGACAAAACGTTGGTTTGGAAACATGGAAATGACGTCAAATTGTTACGTCACAAACAGCGCACACCAAATGCAAATGACCACCATATGACCCTGAACCAAACCCCCCCCAATGAAAATTTTCTGCGTACGACACTGAACCCACACTTCTTACAAAATACATAAAAACTGGTGTTCTACTATACGAGTGATATGCACGTGCGACCAACGCGATTAGGCATTTTGTGCACTCCAACTGACAGCTCTCATAAAACCCAATTGATGTTATCTACTATATTGCTGTGCTTGTTTGTATCCAAATAGGGTATTAATGGAAGCAGGCTTAATTACAGCACCGTGTCCAGTAACAAATTTAAGTATATTAATATGTAAATCATCTGCAAGGACAAAGCATGATTAGTGTTGCTCTCAAAACACCTCTAGAAATATGTTTGGGAATCTGTATATATAAAACGTCACTTCTGCATCGACCCGATGACTATGTTGATTTCACACCAAGCTCTCCCCCCCACATTTTACAACAAAATTGCGCCCATGCACATGGCCAAACATGTTATTAGGACAGGCATTGAAGTTTCCCAATGTGAAAAATTTAGGGTATCAAGTTCACTAGGCAGTGTTGAAGTCTTGCTGAGATAAATCAGGTAGTCATCATAGTTAGCTACACTAAAACAAGGTATGCACACATTTACAAAATTTTGTGATGTTGATACCTCCAGTCCAATGATATTATTATCGTGGTTCATAAAAGTCTTTGCTTTTAGCGTTTTACTCCATAAAACTGCAGTGCCACCGTAGGATCTACTACAGTAGTTGTTATACCATGCTCATAATCTACTTCAGCTGTTATATAGGCAAGATGGTAATCACTGATGTCCATCAGGGATTTCTTGAAAACTTGAAGTATACTACGGGCACACTCCCTATTTTCCTTTCTAGAGCTATAATTAAAACTGGAGCTATGCCTTGCGCACATTGTTAACTGCCTATTTTCGTTTTCTAAAGCTATAATTAAAACTGGAGCTATGCCTGGTTCACATTTTTTAAGCTTGCTCGATATTGCACAAGTGGATATGCATACTCTAGTTTTGCAAATACAAAACGTTGACCATTCTCTGCACGGTCCAGAGATCTGAGTCCTGCTAGGACCCTTTCGTGTTTCCAAGAGTGATTGGTCCAGTGACTCTAGCGCACTGACTTGAGTCAAGAAGAAAACATGCGCAATCAAGAAAAAGATTCAAGAGTCGCTCAGATATAACTTCAAAAAGCAGTGATGGATTTGATTTTCTAATATGGTGGAATCTCAGCTTAGACCAAAAGCATGAATACCAGCCAAACCTAACCGAATGAAAAGAAAACTAAACAACTACAAAATAAGAAACAATTAATCAAGATTTACTATTACAATGAATAACTACAAATAATTTTATCCTATTGTATGAAACATATTTATTATTGTATGTGCTTTATTGTAATGTTTCACTGTAAAAGCCATTCATCATCGTATTCAAACAGCAGAGACAGAGATTCATTGTATTCCATGAGCATGAAGCTACGCAATGACATTTAGGCACTCACAATCAAGTACCTGGTCGACACGTAGTTCAACGCCAAGATACGCCTTGTGATTTTGAATATATATAATGCTGCATTTCGCCTTTGGTATCCGATTTTATCCATTTTAATTTTAGAAGCTTGTGAAGCTTAACTGGTCCCAAGAGCAACCTAGCCACCTAAGTTGTAAAAGTTTGTGAAGCTCATCTTCCCTAATAACAACTTATCAACGCAAGTTGCAAAGGATTGTAAAGCTTACACCTTTCTTGATAAAATCAAACGCTATACAGGATCTCTACCAAACTTTTTCACGACTTAATTACACTACTTCTCATGACTTAATTACAAGCTTGTTTATGGTCTCCCTATTTTTTCTTAAACCTTTCACCTTTACAGTTACTCACCTCCTTGTACATAGGCATGCTTTTTTTCCTGTGTTTTTAATGTTTTTTCGTTTACCTATTTTTTCTGACGTTGATTCAGTGCTTTTTTTGCCTTTCTTTTATTATATTTAAGTCTTCAATGAAAATGCATGTACGCAAGCAAGAGGGCTTACTGAGTAGTTAACTCGTATGGTCTTTCGCCAACCTTTTGTGATTCAAATATGTTAGAACACATTAATTGCTAAACCTGACGTTTTTGGTGTTTTTATATTTTCATCAATATACAATTAATTCCTGCTCTTTGATGCTGTTCTTTATCGTCTTGTTGCATTTGTGTTATTTTGTAATTTGAGTCACAAAAATGCATGAATAAACAATACCATATTAATTAATTCGAACTGACAAACCCCGATTTAATTGTTCTTTAATTAGTATGACTTTCTCTTTCCTCAATACAGAATGGCAAGCAGGGTGAATTCTGCCACCAGAAGTGGTTTGTGCAGAAATTGACCATTACGACGAGCCAGAGTCCAGCATTCCTTTTTTGCGTCTCTTTCTGTAGTTTAGCATAGCGGTTAGTCAGTCAGTTAAACAATGATTGAAAGAACACATAAAACAAGCAAAAAGCTTGTAATAATAGACCCTTTCTTGGTGTTTGGTCAGCCTCATTATTTCGAAATTTCATTAAAATAATCTAGTTGCCACTTACCCTTAAGTCCCGCAGAACCACAATTTTGGTTTGTACTTATTCGGCCAAAACTCGCCAGCCGATAGAGCTAGAGAGCTTTTCAAAACCTCTAAAAACACGGAACGTCTCTTAACTTCGATTAAAAAAATTGGGAAGTTTGGGGTTTGAACTTTATGTGCCTGACGACACAACTGGGGAAGGTCAAGGTTTTTTGGACGTCACCGGGACCTGAGCACAAATTCAAGAGGCAATTTCATTGCCTTTTTCAAAAAAACGAACAGGCGAAAATCCGGATCTTTGGAGCCCTTGGTTGGCTTTCTAATATTGGGGAATGGCAAGTAATGGCCAAAGAATCGATAACTGATTAATTTGTTGGGGTGCAATAAAAAACAAAAAAAAAACACTTTTGGCATTTAACAATATCCTTTATTGTAACTTGCCAATTCTGAACAAGCGCGTTTTTAAGCACGGGTTCAGTCAAACGTTTGTTTTTTTAATAAAGTTTCAAAATCACCTATCACATGCGCGTTTGGCAATTTTATTGCTTTGAGCGAATTCGAAAGTGCATTTATTGCTCTTCTAGCCCGCAATAATGAAAATTAAAATCAATTTGACTTACTAAACGAATGCACTGAGTGGAAACTCTGAAAACTTTTTCGTAATTCTCTACAATTACCATAATGACCATTTTTTGTGAATGCTTTGCAGTGATGAGTGATGACTACGTTTGGTATAAGCATTGATTTGAATTGCGTCGTTGTGTCATATCTCACTTGTAAATCATTTCCGTTCACCTCGGGCTGATCTAGTTTTAGTTGTCAGTCTTAAAATGTCTTTAAGAATGCCAGTTTATGGATTGGGTTCTCCTATAACCCAAAGCGATGGTCACTTTAGATGAGGTAATTTACCAATCTGTGAGAAAGTGCTGCAGTGCTATTTGTTCAACTGCTAAAATCCAACATCGTCCAATCAGACCAAACGGGTAATGCTTAAATTGTTGTAAGAGAACTATTGCCATTTTCTGAAAAAGCAAACAACCAACCATGACAAAAAAAGTCGAAGATAAAATGTTGTCTCTTGCCACACAAAATGCAAAGCTACGAGCCAGTCCAACAGGATGGATAATTCTGGAATCAGCGAGCAGAAAATCATTGGATGAAGAAAAACATCTCACGACTACGTTTGCAATACAGCCGTCGGGCATGGAGAGCCGCTTAGACCATGAACATGGTATGCTTTTTTTCAACTCCATAAAAATGAATCGTCAGATGATTATGGGATACTATGACAATAAGTTTAGGAAAAAAGTGAATAGAAAAGCTGAAAAAGAGAGAGCAGAAATTCTGAGAAAAGAGAAGGAAGTAATGCGAAAATCGAGAAGGAAGTAAGGCAAAAAGAGAAGGAACTACAGTAATTCGAAAAATGATTATGGAATCCTATAACAACATGCTTAGGAAAAAAGTGAATAAAAAGCTGAAAGAAAGAGAGCGTAAATTCTGAGAAAAGAGAAGTAATGGGAAAATCAAAAGAATTCAATGCCACTGATATTGATTTTGACAGCGACCAAAGCGATGAGACAATTCCGCAAGATGATGAGGAAGAGCCATACACCTCCTGGTACAGAGCTAAATATGTCTAGAACTCTGTACCCAGAGCCAGGAACCTCAGCATTTATTCCAAGAAATCTGTTACAGTCTTCAAAACTAACTACTTTGGCTACACATCTCAAAATGACACCAGCTCAACAGGCCGCTTAAACAGAGGTTTTTGTAGTTGAAATCGCTGACGACCCAGAAAAAACTTCTACAAACTTTTTGAATCAGCCAATTTGTGAATGGCCAAGGAATGCCAGCTACGAAGCTGCCCTGTAGAAAAACTGATCATTAAATTGCATAATGACCTTGCAAAACGCGGTGTTCGAATGAGTTCTGATTTTCTGTCTGCCGCAAAATTGAGGAAAATTATCAAATCATTGTTCAAGCTATTGAAAGTCACGAGATGAGAAGCCAGATCTGAGAAAAAGAAATTAAATCCGTGTATTACTACTGGTAATGAATCTGCGTGAACGTTTTCGACCTGTTTCAGTCACTGGTATCCGTACTGAAGCATAGAAGGAATAAAAAGGGATTATTAAAATAAATCGTATTTTTGAAATACTTCATTATCAGATTGCTGTGGGGATCCCCTAGAAATGTTCCTATTGACCTGAATTTTTCACGTTTGTTTACGTATCATAGTGGCACGCCATGTAATACGGGCCGAAAAAATGGTGTAAACTTCTTCGAAAACCCCATTTTCAAATACACCACACACTTGTCTAAGGTTCGCAGTGAACTATGGCTAAAGAGTGTTTAAGTTACACAAAAAATATGCGAACATAAAAACTTGATTAGTTTTTGGATGGTGGCTCCTTCTTAAATGGTAGCCTACCCCCAGTCAGGGGTGTAACGAGGTTAGATGGCGCCCGAGGCAGGAAGCAAGTTTGGCGTCCCCATGTTCGAACCTGAGGTCTTTGGGAAACGAATGTATTGAATTGAAGAAAGTACTTGTGATATTATTGGGACTTTTCAGCGCCCTCCGAAGTCATTCGGCGCCCCTCGCAGTGATTCGGCGCCCCCATAGTGATTCGGCGCTCGGGGAATTGTGCCCCCTTTGCCCTCCCCTTATTACGCCCCTGTCCGCAAAAAAGCATTATTTGAATTATCTGAATGTTGATATAATAGAAAGTAGAATGTTTGTTCACTTTCACGAACATGTAAGAAATTGTTCAAGACTCTCGAAATATAAACGCCCAACTCACATGGTCGCTTATGCCTTTGTCAAAAAACAAGCTATACCACTCTTCGGACATACTGTAAAACTTTTGAATCACGGATATAATAATTAAACAATTTCGTACAACGACATGCTGATACGACAAACGAGGTATGCATGTTACACATCAAAGACTTCCGTTTTCCTACAAACAAGCAAGCTGCAGTACGTCTGTTTTCTCCACAAAAGCATGTGCAATAGTCCATCGTTTAGCCCACTTCACATCTCCCAAAACACCAAAGATTGTAAAAAAATAATAATGTTTCTTCCACATTGCCACTGTTGTTTCAGTTGCAGTCAAAAGCATCTTTATCTTGTGGTTCTGCAGCTTGTTAGGTTTTCGCCACTAACATCAGAAAAGCTTTCCCAATCGAAAAAGTGATCTTGCTTGTTTGCTTGGATTGCTGCATCTTTCACGGCACAGTGCATACTTCTTTCGCTGTGCTGTCATTCTTCTTCCATTAAATACTTACGATGTGACAAGAGATGGCTAAAAATATTTTTTTTTAGAAAAAAGCATGCTAATGGTGAGCTTAACATTATGCTTCCGCAGTCATCCTGGTGCTTAACGAAATTGTTGTTGAACGTAACTCTGTTTAACGCCAAACTTGAATGTCCTGTGGCAGTGTCAAAATAAGAAAATTACTAATACTCAAATGCTAAAAAAATCACACTTTGACCAGTTTGCTGCTATTTCGTTTCGGTAGTCTAGAAACCACGCAACGCGATAATTTTTCCTAAAAATGTATTTCGACATCGCGTACGAAAAACAAAGTGTTTGTCATCCACCACGCTGTTCCAAAATTTGCTTGTTTTTTCTGAACTTGNAACATTCAGAAAAAAACNAAAGTTGTGTGCACAGAGATGAGTCTTTCAAAAGTTTCTTGCTTGTTCTTGTTTATACATCAAAAGGCGTGCTTTAAACTTTGAAAATATTATCAAACGTTTGCTGGATTCGGTCTTTTGCGGTAGGTCAAAACGGCCACGAATCCTATCAGCAAAACGACCAAGCTGCATCCCAAAATTCCAGTAACATAGTGCCACGTCTTGAGGGTAACTTTGTATTCGTTGGACGTAGGTACGTTTGGGCTTCCCTCAAGAAAACCTGGAAATACGAAAAAGGTCAAGCGAGTTTCTTAGCCGAAATGGATGTCGTCGGGTTACCCCAGTAGATTTCGAACTGGGGTTAAATTACCCCGGGTGGTAATATGCGATGATTCTTTGGGGGGTAACGCGGAACTGAAATCATAATGTTGTTCTGTATTATGAGCGATCGCTGCGAAATCTTGAGGGTAATAAGACATAATCGCTATTTTTATTTGGGTAACGGCTCGAACAAGTTTGGGAACCACTGAGTTACCCGAAACGGCTCTCGCCGAGTCACCGACGCAGGCTTTTTCTTGGTTCGAAATCAATATCAGAACACTTGCCGGGGCCGTTGAAAATCTTCAGGAATTTTTGATCCACTTACTTTTTTGATGATGGTATAAATCGTTCGTGTTTCAGAAATCGTTCAAGAACTTCGAGAGCATTCGAACAAATCAAGTTACTTACGCGTGTAATAAACTCTTGATTGAAATTTTGTTTTGTAAAATGCGTCTTTCAAACGAAAATTTTTCTGTTACTATTGTCAAGCCAACCTCCTTTCTTGAGAAGCTTAGTGGCATTCGCTATTTTAACTACCCTGTTGTAAAACTGGACACAATTCGGCGAGTTTTACCAATAGCCATATAGACGCTTCATTAGCTCTTTTCAAACGCATGGAGTTGTTGAGTAACATACCAGGATCACCGAACAATCTTCTGTGCACCACGCTTCCCTTTTCTGACTGTTCTTCAAATTCTGTCATTACTTCGTTCGGTTCTTCCACAATCAGCGGACCTTGAATCACAAAACCTCGAATTTTCTCGTTGTCCGCCACGTCACTTGCCCACCGCTTTTGACGACTTGAAACATTCGGCTGGAGAGGAAACGGCATAAATCAATATCATTGTCCTCGCTTTGGGGAGAATCGCAGAGCAGTTCATAATTCATACTGAAGGTAAAACGCGAACTGACCCGGGTTCCCGGGTTTTCAGAGCTCGACGACAAATACAAACAACCATTTGATATTAGGGCAGTGGTTCTCAAAGTTTTTTCACATTCCCGCCTTACAAACCCAAACACTGTCAATTACTCCCTAACAAAAGCCCAAAAAAGATAATTGCAAAAGTTTCACACTACCTACTGTGAAAAAACAAGACGACTATGAACCAGACAACAGATGAAGCAGCTTGTCCGTGCACACTGCAGTGTAAAGACCTTCTCATATAAACCAACCTCGTTGTGCAGTTTTTATGTGTTGAATAAACAAATAATAAAAACTTAAGGTTTTTCAATCCGCAGATTTTCCTTCCTGGAACAAATTTTTTCCCGGAAATTAAAAATTTGTCCGTTAGTGAGCCAAGTGTTACCCGTTTGAGAACCACTGACATAGGACTTTAACCGTTCTGTCAGCGCAGAAATTTCGTTTAAAACAAATGCCATTTTTGCAACAAAGTTTCGTTCACCTTGCTGCAGTTTCTTTTGCAAAGCGGATCTTCGTCATCGACGTCACACACGACGACGTCGCATTGGAAGTAAACGTAGTGCATTGATTGATTATTGAACCTGAAAGCCTCCAAGGAGAATGCAGCCATGTTTTTTTTAAGGTCGTAGAACTTCACGGTATCGTCAAGAGCGCACCTGTTGGTTGTAAAGTGATTAATGAGATTACATTCTGCACTATGTCCAACAAAACAAGCATACCCTTTTAGGCAACTCGGTATCGAAACAGTGTTCAATGTTAGGTTACTAACCGCCACAATGGGCGAAAAAAGAGCGCATCACGCGATGCAGTAGATCTACCTTGTAAGAATCACCACGAACTTGCAAGAACACTTTTGTTTCTTTTTAAAACGCAAACATTGACAAGTTGTCATTGCTTCCATATATCCATCGACTTTGCTTCAATTTTTTCAGGTTGCAGAAAACTGTGGTGGGGCTGAACCCCATTGCAAATTGTCGGTGCTACTCATATGGTCTATAGGTTGCGTACATTTTCCAGTATAAAGGCGTAAGAGTTGTACCTAAAATGTAGTGTATGTCTTACTAGGAGCACTATCGCAACTAACACTATTTTCAAGATTGGAAGTAGTGTTTCACTGTCCTCAAAAAAGCAAGGTCCGCAGCTGCGTTTAACCATGAGACGGATTTGTTAGCACCATGGTATCGTGCTTGGAGGTAAAAATTGGTTAGGAATCACTTTTCGTTTCTTGTAAATGTAAATCATGTTTTTGCTTCTCCACGGACTGTAAGTGAATTTCTGGCATATTTTTTTAAAAAAGCGCTTCATCGTAGGCACTTAAAAGATCACTATCGTTTTTGATCGACGTACCCTTCATTGATAAACACGTATGTTAACTCCGAATTCTTCAGTGGGTTGGGTGTTGCTTGACATTTCTCGGCGACAACGGTCAGATCTTCGCTTTCGTCATCAGTGTCAAACTGAATCCCAACAAAGATCTCTTCGCGGAGTTGCTTGGTTAATGGATAGTCATTTCTTCTGAATGGTTTCGAAAATGTGCTGTCTGAAACCGTTTTTATACCCCATCACAGCTTTCGGCAAGCCCAGTCTAGGCCACTCGCCGGCAAGAGCAAGTGATTTTGTTGAGCGTGAAAGATTCACTTAGTTAGTCAAAAAAGATCAAAGCACAGATTTTATGTATTTATAGTGGCATGTTTTTTGAGTACGTAAGATCGGATCAGTGAAACCGCATAATATTAACTTTTATGATTCATGCATTCAGGCAACCTGCTTTCTGGTTTGAGTGACACAAAACCCACTAAAAAACTGAAGAAGAAAAAATTTTGACACATATTTTAAAGCTTTAAACATAGTTTGAAACAATTATCAAAGCCAGCCATTCTCAAACACAATCCCTCCCGAACACGCATTGGAGATTCCTCAGACTTTTAAGCCAAGCGAGCAACTAACCAAAGTTCATGCGGAACCAAAATTTCTGGAATGACGCTAGTCATGACAATTTTCACTCACTTTATGCTAATTATACCTGAATCCGCGAAGACCTTTGTTTACAGGGAATTTAGCCGTTGGATTGCAAATATTGTGAACCATTGAACTAAGCCAAGTTGTAAAGGTCGCATGTTTAAACTATTGTTATGAAGCAGACGTTAACGCTTCTTGAGTCCTAGAAGGACAATTTGAAGTTCTATGAAGCAGAAAACTTTTAATAATAGTCCAACTAAGCCCAATGTAACAACAATCAGGGCGAGTAACAACAATCAGGGCGAGCTCTCACCTCTGTATACGTCCATTTTAAAATCAAATTCTCCGTCACCGGATGCGAAATGCTCTTCCATTGCTGCATCGTTCAAAGGCAAGCTACTTCTTTTGTAGTCGAACGCGAGAGCAGCTACTTCTTGTTGGTCATTTCTACCTGACTGATTTCGCTTGCGCAAAACCACAGTGCGTCGACGATTGAATCGGCAATTGACCGCGTATGAGTGACCGACGTCCCGCATAATGATGCTCGAACCGCCGTTGGGCGCTCGGAACACGATTTCATTGTGGTACGTCACGCTGTCGTGGTCAACCTTCAAAGAATTGTTCGGTTCGTTTGCAATATTTGCAGCGAATCACAGTTACAAAACTTTGTTCGATCTGGTTATGGAAATAAGTCGTTGAAGGCCCATGTGGCTTAAGCAAAGTTACTTGATAAACTTGAGCCCACTGTTTTCTCTCAATGTCATTTCTTCAGAAGTTATTTTGCGAATAAACTGACAATGCCAAGTGTTAGGTCACCGAACGTAATTTAACGGTTTAACCGCAAGTCCCCCACCCAAAATGGGATTTTCTGGGGAAGCTAGTTTTGTGCAAAGCAAGTCCCTCACACCTGAATTAGGTCTACACTTTTTATATAGAATTTTCAATGATTTTGACCGATCATTAAGCATTTCACGTCGTACTAGACAGCATTTCACGTCGTACTAGACTGCTAAAATAGTGCCGCATTCCATTCGTGTTTTAGATTACGTGACACGATCGCTGTCACTGATAAAATCTAGAGGCGCACAAACACACCGGTGTTCATGTCGGAGTTCTTCCGCTGGTGGTTTGTACTAATGCTTATGTCGGTTCGAATCGATTATTTATAAAAACGATAAAACAGTTAGTTTGGAATGAAAATCTTAGACCTTCTGCTGTGAAACTAACAGGTTTATTCTTCAAGACATGAATTGGAGATCTCGAGAAGAACAAGTGTTCGAATTGGGCTTAGTTGGATTATATTAAAAAACATAACTGTGTCAAATGATGATCTCTGAACGGATGAAACAATTGATCGAAACCATGTTTTAAAAACAACACAAACACTGTGACGAAGAATGTTTGTCACCCATTATCAATTTTTTTTTTTTTGTAAATGCGAAATACCATTTTTTCATTCCTCTGCTTTGGCAGTAACATGAAACTTTCTGAGCGTACATGGAACGAAGAAAAGTAAATAGCACGTGACGAGCAAAGACGCTTGCAGGTTTTTTGGTCTGATTTTCATCGGATTAGTCTCGAAATGTAGCGGACATTGTCGTTGTTCATCACTAAACACTGGTTTTAATATAGTTTGGTAATTCGCAAGTTTGTTTTCATGTTTGATTTTCTTAATAACACCTTTGAATAAATGTTGGTGCTGCATTAAACTTCACTCTGTGTTTATTGTAAACTAACGTTTGCCGATTTGCGATTATCCACTGTCCTTGAGCCTTCCAGATCCGACACATGTTTGACTTAGAAGAAAATAGTATACAGCTTTGATATAACTTTGAGGATTATTTAGGTTTAGTGGCATGCTTCACAGTCCAAACACGAGACAGTAATATGAAGCTCACGCCTTCACGAATAGATGTAAAAACAACTACTTTGAAAGTGGCGCTTGTGCTGTCGCTATTTGCAACTTGTAGTGGGGCGCTGACGATATACCGCTATTGAATAAAAATAGGATATCTCCTTTATCTGCATTTTTACAAATACGTTTTGCTGTAGTTTTATCGACGTAGAGTTAATTCAAAAACTCCAGTGAAGAGTTTCTTCTAAAGTTCTCTTTTTTGGTGGATGTTCTTTTGTTCTCAAGACGACAACCTGGATATAATTAAAGCAATGGAATAGTTGTGGTATAGGAAATTTTTATTCTAGACTGTATGCATATAAATGAAAGTTAGACCACAGACACATTCATAGAATGCATTTATTTATGTGGGCAGCATACAGGTTTATCAATCACCTCTTTCGACGCTAATTTCTTGCTCGAATCGAATAAAAGGATGGGCAGCAATAAAAATATTGGACTCTCTTTTTCTTAGGGTTTCATGGGCGGGTAAGCTGAATCATTTATGAATAGCACCGCAAAGATGGTTTAACGTGACCAGTGTTGTTACTTGTTTCAGCAAGTTTCATTGCTTTACTAATCGGGTTAAGCATTTACTGTCTTATGGCAGGACATTTTTAAACCGTAGAACAAATCCACGTTTAGTACAAACGTGTAGTACAAACGTTTTCTTTTTATGTAAAAAAAAATCCACAACGACTGTAAAAGCGTGGTATTTGCGTTTTTCAAGTTTATTGCCAAAGCCTTAGCAGATCAAAAACATTTTGAATTTCAGGATGACTTTTTAATACGCTGCATTCAGCCTCCGAAGAGAACTGCGAATTTAAGGAATTAAGCGAGGAAGCTGGTTTCGTACAAGCACTGAACCATTCAGAATCAGCGAAAAACAGCGAGAAGAGCTGTTACTTCCAAGGTCTGTGGATTGCAGTACTNNTGGGTGACTTTTCCNTTGGGTATCATTTGCGCCAAAGCAGCGAGTAGCGGTGAAGTTTAAGTGTTAATATCTCGTTACCTCTTCTTTCACTTTTTGAAAAAATTGCGGCAGCACCGCTGTTAAAAGTAGCTCGTTAGTGCCCACCTCTGCGCAAAACATCCTGGATGTGGCTAGATTGTAGCAAAACTGATTGCAGTGCAAGAGATGTTAGTAAGACCTTGAGCAAGAAAATTACGTTTTGGTTATTAACAGTAACCGACAGACGCAAATTTNAAGGTGAAAGCCAAATGTTGTATCATNAAGCTAGTTTTTGTGTAACCCAAGGTTAATTAAGGACAGGGATGATCAAATACGTTTATTTTTTTGTTCTCGTTTGTGAATAAGCAGGTTTTTTACTTGGGCGAAGGTGGACGGATTGAAAATTATGAGCTCAAAAGTTCAGCTCTTTTTTGGACATTGCTTCTATTCAAAGTTTTTTTATGTTGCTCTTACAACATTTGTTTTTGTTTCAAGTGAATAATTCCTTTTATAAGCATTCTTTTTTCAAATTTGTTCCCCACTTTTTTCAAACAACTTACGCACATATTTGTCAGTGAAATAGTTTGTTTTCCTGAGCATTTTTTTCTAAATTTCCTGCAGTGGCAGAACAATATTCAACTACATCTATTTCACACACAGAACACATTATGAAATTATTCACCATGTTGCTGAGTTGCAGAGGGCAATTCCAAAGTTGGAATTTTTTCTTGCACGAATGTTATATTTGCCGATCAAAAACATTTGACCAGAAATTGTCAGGTCGCTGTAGTATGGCTTTACGGTGTTTTACTGGTTCAGAAAAAGATGGAAAAATATGAAGAAATCAGGTGAAACCTTATGACTAAAAATTAGGCTGAAAATTGCTCAGACATCCCTCTCAAGGCATTATACGTATTCAACTTCATCAACAACGCTCAGATTCCAGTACTTTCGTCATACCTGTGATGATGTGTTGCAGTCATTCAACGATGTGATAAAGATGACGTGGGTGTCGTTGTAACTTGGCTTGCAGGTCGGGTCTCCACCAATCAGCATTCTTGTCCGGATGGCGTCTGGCGTCATTCCCGGTTCGCGTGGAATCACAACTGTCATCTGCTGGTTGTTGCACGACACAGAGGAGCATGTGGGCAACTGGCACTGTCTGGTTTCCGTTTCGCTTTGCTTGTTAATCGAACATCTTCTGCTACATCTAAATAAAAGATTTTTTTCCTAACCCCTTTGAATAGCAGATGAAAGTTTGAAAAGTCTTGGAAAACTTTTTACCATCGATGGCAACTGATTTGAGAGAGAAATCGAAAAATGTTGTTCAAAAGGCCTTGCGTTGCTGTGGTTCGACTTATGTAAATGTTTGATATTAATTTCACATTTTTGTTGAGGGTCCATCGCCCGCTTCGGTTTATTTTTGCGAGTGTTGGTTTCACAACGAGGTCTACGAAGCGATTTTGGAACACCGAAGGTCAAAACGCTGAAACATGGTGCGGCAAGAATCAAGCATCACAGCACTCGTATTTAACGCTCCCATGCGAGTTCTGCAAGGCACCATCAACACTTGTGTTTATTTTCATGCTTCCTCAGTTGAGGAGTCATACGCTGCATGCCTGAAGGTGATCGTGATAACGAGGCTAACGGCTATTTACAAAACGTAATCGCCGTAGACGTGAAGCGACATTTTCATCAGAGTTTTGCGCAGTGCTTGCATTCAATCTCACAGTGCACTTACCAAAAACTAATTATCTTTTTGCAAAACACATTTTGGCTCCATACCAGGCAAAATCCACATTTTCTCTCCAATTCTTAGAAGAATGACAAAAAAATTGCCATTAACTCATTTCATGTGTTGTAATTCACTGGTTTCTGTGGAATCTATCAAGCGATTAATCCAGCTTGTAAATTTGAGTTTCGTTTGTTTTCAATCTAAACCTTACGGATCTTGAACACTTTGCGCTAATGTAGTGATAAAGCAAGTTACGAAAAGTGACACCAAAAGTCGAGGTGGAATTAAATGATTGATTAATTATCGAACTGCTACATCACAAAGCAAGGAACATTTCATTTTTATTCAATCTTCGGTACTTGAATCTTTATCCTTAAAAATTCGAAATTAAGGAATTTCGTTCTGTGTTTGCAGCAAAAGGTTTGTTACATTGTGCCTTCTATTTCTTGTAGATTGTCACGCAATGCTCCAAAAGAAGCAATCAAACGCGTGCACATGTTACTCAGGCTAGTGTCATTGATCACAGACAAAGCACACAAAAGTTTTTATTCTTTTAGTCTGGGTGCGTTTGCTGAAACTTTGGATGCTTTGAAGATTTATTGAATTTGCGCGCAGTGCATATTTGCATGAATGAGCAATCTTCATCGAGAATTTTACTTGCAGTTGCTTTCATTCCCCACCAATGAAAATACACAGCTGTGAGAAGTTTTGAAAAACCGAAGCTTAAAAAACATAGTTGCTTCTTTGCAGCAAAAACGTTAACCATAACGAAAAGTTACTGTTTTATTAAAACCAACAGTTTCTATCGGTTCAACTCTTTGCAGTAAACGATTTTCAGCAAGCTGTATACCTTGTACTCTGGTTAAAAAAAACATAATGGGTTATTGCAATTTAATCTATTCGCTTAGTGTCTTGGCTAATGTCATTTCCTTGACATAGTTCTTATTTTTCACACTAATTGAAACGAAAAAGTTTTTAATTAAACTATTTTGCGTTGCTTATGTTTTACTTATCTTATTGGTATCTAGTGCAAACCATATCTATGTTCGTTGAGTTACCAGTTCATCAGTTAGTTGTATTCATTTAGGTACGTCTCCACTTCCAGGTTTTTCTTGTCGACAAAAGGATAAAATACTTGACGTTATTCTTAATTTTACATTTCCGCTGTAAACAAGGCTGAAGAATTGGGGTTTTGCGATTTATTTACCATAGGAAGAATTCCATAGAGCATGCAAAGCTTAAGTTTCTCCTCATACTGGAAAGCAGACAGTCTATCTAAATTAACTGGTTCCACTTACGCGCATTTCTGTCGCTGATACCCAGCAAAAAAACAAAAAGTGATGGGCGCTTTATGCGTACTCAATAGTTTTTTCGCTAATTCCACGAGAGAAACAGCGAAGTCTGACAAATCGCGTTAGGTGAGCTGAAGTTGACTTCAAAACCAAATAATCAGAGTTTTCTGCCTCCTTGTCGTAACTTGGAGCTTTTAAAATTTTTATACGAACAATCTTCCAGATCTTGCTACGTACCAAAGCACTACTTAATAATTTTTTAGTGTGCAAGCAAGTACGGAATTCATGACATTAACCAAGTTTAACGGTGTTCTCCTGCGTTCTTCTACGAATATAATCCTGGTTATGAATCAAAAAACAGCTGTGTTAATTGGAAAAATCGAGATATTGTTAAAAAATCAAGTTTGCCGAAACGTTATCAACAACATTTGTTGATGAAGGTTGGTCTAGTATGTTGCAATTGCAGCTTTTCCGATTGATATTTAGAATTGCAAATTAGTCAAGGTTTTCATTCAGTGAATGGTCATTAGTTTGAAAATCAAAGTAAAAGCTCGGTGATTTTAAAGAAAGCATCATGCAGCATACCCAGGCGCATTTCGGTGGATTTTGCACCTGTCCGGATCTACAGTAAATGATACGTCACACTTTCGCCTCCTGATCTGTGTTGCATCGTCGCAGTCACCGTTGCACTTTGACCACGCTGTCCAAGAAGACCACACTTCAACACAAGGGCTTTCATCATCCTGCAAACAATGAAGTGGATTTATAAGTGTGGGGTGATGGCCTCAGTCTCTCTGGCGGTTGCAACGCTCTGTAATCTTCACAGTTGCTGCCTAACATATATGGTAAAAGTCTGTGAGGCGTGTTAGAGTAAAAAATGCCGGAGTGTCCAAAGCTTGCGGAAACCTCACCATGAAACAAATGCAGCCATGACGAAAAATACTGTTTTTATGAGTAAGACAGCTACACATAAACGCAATAGAAGGTAAATCACTACTTTTACGTGTAGGAGCAATCCTATTCTGTAATTTTAAACCGCCCCGGGTTTTTCAAATATATATGCTGAGATGTAAATCACTTTTCTTGGCAAGTTTATTGAAAAATTAGATAGCTTTTGTTTTCTTTTTTGGTTTACCAGGTCAGCAAAAACATGATTATATGCAAGAAGTGCTAATTTCGTTTCAATCACATCATGTCAGCAAAACAGCTTAATCAACANCCCAAATTTTTGTTTCTACTTTAAACTTTGCTCCGATAAAGGTTTTCATGTAAATATTTTAAGTTACTGTGTATACCAATTTNAAAAAACACAATTTTCACCGGAGACTTTGCCCAAAGCTGCTTGAACACACGCACAGTACGCTGACCTGCTTAGTATCCTTACTTTCAGAATTAAACTTTTCAACTGTTTTGTGGTGATAAACAGTTGAAAAGCATATACTCTCTTCCCCTGGGTAAAGATATCACTCTTTTTATACTGGTCAATACATTGTGCTTATCAAGTGAAATATGCTGAGTTGCAAAATCGTTCAAACTTTCATTGTTCTGAGCATACCTCCAGTTTACAGTCGAACCTGTTGTCGCACAGCCATCCATTGTCGATACAATGAAGTCTGTCAAACATCGAGTCAGAAGTGTTGCTTTTTCGGCAACCGTAATAACCATCTGGACAAGAATCTGCGAAGTTTCAAAATCTTTGTTACACTTGCAAAAGAGTGTTTGCTTGTTCACATGACAAAATTTTGAAGTGGAGATTCTCTTAGCAGCTATTTTCATCAGCTTTGGAAAATAAGAAATCTCGTTTTTCACACATTTTTAAAGGATTTGAGTACTGAGAGCACAGAGTCTCAGTGAGTTTAAACGCTTAATTTTACATAATTCCTTGCAAATTTATATTAAAATACATTGACTATTTCCTGCACAGCTTGACATATAGTTTGTTTACATTCATGGTTTTAACTAGGATCCCGTGTGCCAAGAGAATTTAACTGTTACGAGGTTTGCAATGCCCAACAATAGTTGATTTTTTTCTAAACCAAAAGTTCCATTTGCCAAAACTTTTTTTGAAACATGTGCATACTTCTACTTTATAATTTTAGGATGCTCATTACCTCAGAACAATCTGTTGGGTTTGACAAAATTGGAATATACTTTTCTTAACCGGCTGGGTAATACAGTGGGTGAGTACGACCCTCGGACAGGTAGAACGAGTTTTCCCCCGGTAAAAACTGCACTTGCACTATTTCAGCTTCGTTCTCGGCGTTAATTGGTGCAAGGGAGTGCTTCGGGGGCGACGCTGTGAATGACGTGCTACCATTACAGCATTCGCTACAAAAGTGTTTGCGTGGCTCGCAGCCACGAGAGTAATCACTCGCAGACTAATTGCGAGGAATGTGAAGCAAATGTAAGCAAACTTTCTTTTTTTACTGAACTTAAAAGTTCTCGTGAACCTTGATGTGACTCAGTAAGAATTTCCATCTACGCCACGAGTATGAAAATTCTATGGGAAACAGCTGCCAAAGCACGTCGTCAGTCAAACTCACAGTGACATTTAAACCCGTTGCACACGCAGTAGTAGCCGTTCACCAAGTCAGGAGACAGGCAAAGTTCTCCGTACGGGCACCTTTGCCGTTCGCAATTTTCGGGACCTCCTGATGATACTCGATGTTCATAGACTTGCATTTCAGCTTTGCTTCGGTATTGCACTGGCTCAGCACCGTTTCCATCTCCAAAGATCTCGCATTCTATCACGATCGTGTAGAGGACCGAGTAAGGACTGTAGTACACACACGAAACAATAAACATTTTTATTGCTTGAAGCAATCTCGAGACGTACAGTACACTGAAACAAAGATACGTTAAACTGCCCAGTGAGAAAACAAACTCGCTGATTCGAAATGTCTCTGTTATATAAGCCTTCGGGTCTTCATTTACTTATCTTGGGCAGAGTTATCTCATCAACTACCCGTCCGTTCTTTGTGTGGGTACAACCAGTGGCGTAACGAGGTTAGATGGCGACCGGTACAAGATTCAAACCAGAGGTCTTTCGGAGGCAAATTTACTTCATTGAAGAAAGTACTTGTGGCATTGTTGGGATTTTTCGGCGCCCCCATAGTGATTCGGCGCCCGGGCAATTGTGCCCCCCTTCGTTACGCCCCTGGGTACAACAAAACATAAAACGTGATTTTAGCAAAACGGCGATTTGATAACAGAAAATATGGAAGTACTTGATCTTTTAAGAACTTACCTGTTAGTTGATGAGCTTGCGAAGCAAAGCGCAATCTCTCTAATACCGGATATAGAATCCAAGATCAGAGAGAAAAACATGCACCAGTACTCGCAAGCGTAGCGACAAATAAAGAATAATATTGGCAGTAATATTAATAAGAGCGCTTAAGATAAAAATACTGTGTGCATAGTGGACTCATTCCCTGCATTGTTTTACTGACAGAAAAATAAATAAATTTGAAACAAGTCTACCAAATTTGCAATATCTTACTTGCTTTTGGTAACAGTGGAACCCTTTCGTTTCAGAAGGGCATGGTGTCGTAGAAACTGTTTCGACCCGGAAGTTTCATTCCTTATCGCCCTTTGGCACGTTAGAGCAACTTCGTACGTTGTGCTTTCTGCGAGATGTTGAACTTTGATGCAAGACGGTGGCAAGTTCTGCAAAACAAAATACCAGGCCCGTAGTCACGGTGGGTGAGTCATTCAGGGGGCAGTGCCCGCAAGACCTCGTATGCATTTCGTAAAATGTCAACACGGGTCAACAAAATTGGGACTAATTTTTGTTGCGTTTTTGCCAAAACCTGGGATCTGGGCGGATTAATTACTGCACGACCCAAAACGGTGGTCAGTTTCAGCCAACAAAGTTTTGATACAAGATGTTTATGGGGAGGTTTATCTTGGACCAAACTGAATGCTTCTTTCCTGTCATGGGCATCGGAAGAGGAAGGCAAGAGAGCTTTGTGCCCACTGGATTTTGAAATCTGACATTTCCCTCTGTTTTTAGCAAAAAAGGATGGTTTCTTAGTTTCCAGTGGGCAAAAGTAAATTTGACCACGTTTTCCCCCTTGGTAAAGTCTTCTCGACTACCCCTGGAAAATCCCACTATTTCCCCCCTGGAAAACATCCTTCCGACGCCCATGTTTCCTGTTTCAGTTGCGTAATTAAAATAAAGTCGAGTGAAATTATCATCTATATCCACTGGTGTTTTCAGGCCATCCAGCCAAATGATTCTGAGAAAACCCATAGTCTCTTCAGCAGGAAAAACAAGGAAGTCTCTTAGTCGATTAAAAATCTTTGTTGAAACCCAACTATACGTTAATAAAAACACAGTGATATTTCATCACGTGCGAAGTTTGTTGTTTATGTCAAAGCTCTACCGACTAGTGGCGCCATCGTTAATTTTAAATCGGGCCACTGACAAAGCTCTGAAGATTCTCGTTGCTATTATCTCGCGGGGCATTAGCTAATTTTTGGCAGCGTGTCAAATATTGTAATTCGCAGTCGTCTGCGCACAAGAACTGGCGCATCCGCTCTCTTGCTTTGCCCTTGTCAAACTTGCTAGTGAAATACGTCTAGCAGCTACGTTTTTAGCAACCGCCCACTCAACCCTGGCAGCCGTCTGGAGCACGGGTCCGCCACGCAATGCGAGAGTCAGCAAGTTACGCGTAACTTGCGGTTACTACGCGCAACTTTGCGTGAATAGATCAACAGCTCGCATTTAAAGGCTTATCCCAGCAGATGGCATAATTTTTTAAATCCCACCGGGAAAGCTGTCAGTTTGCGGGAAGACCGCAAAGATGCGCAAAGTTGCGAAATAGCTGATCGCACAGAGATCGTTTCATCATTGCGGTTATTCCCGGGCTGACACGGAGAACGTTTTAGTCCCAGCTTGACCTAAAGCAGTTGGGTTAGCAAAACACAGCTGACACTAACAGGTTATTTGCGTCTAAGATTATTGCATTATTGCGCTTTTTTAAAAGCGGTGCGATAAGAATTTTCAACGAGTGCAATAAAGAAACCCCGAAGTTTTCAAAATCGTTGGTTTTAAGTTTTTTCAAACTTAATCTTGTTATGAATGATAAAAGCACCAGGTGTTTTTCTTACGTAATTCGGTTTTGATCGCGATTTGGCGTGAAAAATATATTCTTGTGTACCCATGCATAACGTTGCAGTGCATCCGCAGCTTCAACGTGTGAGCAAGATTTCTTTGTCCGAGCTAAGCACTCTGGCTTATGCTAGCAAGAAAGGGTATTGGGCAGTGCAAAATGTATTTTTGAAAAGATTTTTTCATGTTTGTATGGTGCTCTGTTCCAACAAAAACAAAGCATAAACAAAATCAAAGAAACCGAGACTTAGCCATGCTCACGGCAATCCCTCCACCGACGTTTTTAACTTCAACCCAACAATTTCAACGCTTCCTGAGATTTTCTGCGATAAAATGAATTGCACGTGACCGAGCTTCGTAAGTCGTTTCCAGCTAGCCAGCCAGGCAACGCTGGGTCAGTCGAAGCACCGGTTTGTAAAAGTGCATAAAGATCAGACGCTGTCAGCATTATCTCTTCGCGAAGATTGAAGACGGCACAATGGCATGGCAGGCATCGCATGGCGCGTCTGTGGCAAGTGCAGTGTTATGCAGACAACCGCGCTTTGCTCGGCTAAGCAGCACTTTAGGTGTGACACGTTGCAGCAACCCTTGGCGATGGCTCTAGCGGCTTCGATAACAGAGTTATTGGTTGTTGCTAATCCACTCCAAGCTAAGCGGTACAACAAGATATCAACGTAACGCAATTGCGTTAATCAAGCTTTGACCTTTGCATCAGTTTTGACCTGTATGGCACATTTACTGATGGTTCAAGGAGACGGTTACAGGGGCTGCTGGAATAAATCTGGAAGCTACTGTGTACCTTATCAGCCGTTGTTCACAACGTCATAACTAAAATGTTGTTTTGTATTGGCCATGCAAATTTGTTTCAGATACATTTGTGTGCCAAAAGGAATGATTTTCTGTACCTAAGGTAAAATGCAAGCTTGAAACGATTCAGATTAAAGTTTGAAACCTAATTTTGATTCCGTAATTTCAAAAGTTCACTTCGTCTTTGAAATATTACCAAATTTACACTTAAAAAATTCATAAATGCAATACTTAAAAAATAACCGTTTTTGTGAAAAGACCATGTCATTTGCAGAATATTGGTTTTAATGCTTTGGCACGAAATTTTTCGCTGTTGCCTCAAAGGTACTAAACTTCTACCAGAATATATATTTTCGATCGAAAGAAAACGCTGTCTGAAAGATAATAAGTTATAGTCATGTATTTTCCTAACCCCTGCATGTGGTTACTACTCTGTGCCACAGAAAAAAAACTGATTTTTTCATCTCTGTGGGAAGCAGGAGCGAAGGTTTCAACTGTTCATTCCGTGGTAGAGTACAACGTTCTAACTGCTTATTCAGTGCTCTTTTTTGCTTTGGTATTGGTTGTCTTTCAATATGTCTTGTCGAGTTTACAATTTTATCTTTATTTTGATCTCATTTTAACTTTTGGAAAATGACAATTTTCAAATGGCATATGTTCTTATGGATTGACTGCATTTGATTTTAGATTGTGTGCTTAACGTAGCACTCAATCGCAACTAAACCAGTTACAGTGTGCAACTATATTCATTTTGTTCGATGATTGTTATAGAGATTCCCAAGGTTTTTCTAAAGGGGTGATGAGCAGGACTTCTGAAGAATGAATTAATTCGATTCATGGTTTACATTTTTCTTGACGTTGCAGTTGTCATCAGGGATACCTAGAAACTTTGTGATAGGAAACTCTAAAAATGGGTGGGCATGAGAAGGGTTACTGCAACTTGTAATAAATGTGAGGCCCTCTGACCTGCAAAGGATTGCAAAACGTCCGATCAGCTCTCATCAGTTTCTAGATATCCCTGGTTTTTACGTAGAGATTCAAAGTAGAAAGCAGTCTCGTCATGTGGTTAACGGCTTCCACGATGTAAAAACGGTTTACTCAACGTTAAAATGTTATGACAATCATTTATGTTCGAAATCGCAAACCGTGGGATGTTCGTTTTGGTGCTGTATTTAGAATTTTGAGGGAGCTTTTGAAAACAAATTGAAAATACCAAAATACAAGTAACAACAATTATCAGGCATGCCATGAAGAACTCTTTAGCTAACACATGATAATCGGTTTCCAACCTACCTACTTCAAAGTTTTGTTGTTGTTGTGATTCATAACTACATGCGGAACGAAATATCCGCCATTTGCCTTTGTTAAAAGCTATTAAAGAAAATAATTCAAAGCACAAGTAAAACAGTTCCTACAACAATTATTCGGCTTGCAAAGAGTAACACGAGCCGCCGTTCGAAGCACGCGGAAAGTTTAATAAACATTACCTTTGGAGCGTGAAGCTGCAGATCTTTCGGAAGGGTGGACTTCTTAATCGTCAGTAACATGGCGTCCCTCTCGCACGTTGCCGCAAACGCCTTGCCTGTAAACGAAGCTGCTGATCTGCTGATTGGAGTAAATGATTTTGTACAACAAAACGCTGTTGGGTGGCATGCCAAGTTTCACATTTCTCTCAACAACTGGAAGTTTCAATAATCGTTTCAATGTTAAATGATGTTGCGATGGACGAAGACGTAGAAATGTCAGAAATTCATTCTGAGTAGCATTATTAATTTCGGCAAAATGGTATGAAAGCTATGAAATTTGTTGTTTTATCTACATTTCTCGGCTGCTGCCGTTCAAAATATTTGAAGACTGAAATTGCAAAAAAGTACTAGGTATTATTTTCTAACACATTTCTCTTTATACCTGAAAAACTATAATATTTTTCTTTTTGCTGCTCATGTTGATACGCAGCATTTGCCACCAGGTTTAAGATCAAGCAGTTCGCCAGAAGAACGAACTTACCAGCTTGAAATATACTATTATTACGTTTTTTAGGCGTGACTCTCTTATGACTATGAGTAATACAGCAAAACCATTAAGCAAAATCGTAAGTATCACAAAAACTCCAAGTAGCAACATTAATTATATCCAGCTTGCAGAGCAACTTGGCAGGCAGGTTTCCGTTGCTTCACTGAAGGCAAAATATTTTAAACGAGCGAACTTTTGAGCCATCTATAGGAGGTTTCGTAAAATATTTTGACAAGAAATAAACTTAACTTAGTCAATGCATAATGTAATGGCGTACTTTTCATACAATCTTGCCACAACGCCTTTGCATGCCTGCTAAAACTGATCTGAGGAACCAGTAGACCCATATTTTCGAAACAGAAATAACCAAAAGATCACTTACGTGACTGAATCGTATCAATCGGCACATATACTGCGCTATTTTCAAACTTAAACCCGATAATTCATCGCTCCTTCGATTAGACTCTTGCATTTACTGAAGCATTGTATAAGATATCGCAATAAAATGTATTGCAGTAGATAAATGATACAGCCAAGTATCAGACAAAGGCATCAACAAAATAAATATCGTGTAAAAATACTTTTCCTTACGTGGCGGCAAGTATGCTTGCATCTCAGCGTTGCTATTGTAAGTTTGTGTTGTATATATTTTGGACTTTTTCAAGCAAATATAATGCAAAACTTTTGGGGTAAGGTAAACGCACTTAACTTGACATTGGTGTGTTTTGAATTACTCCAAATATGTAAAGCAAAACAGAAATATTTTATAAAGTTATACGGGTGGATTTTATCTTCAAATCAACCGGTACCATGCACTTGTTCTTGCTGAAAATACTCCATAACAAATGTATGTTTTAAATTTGAAAGAACATCACTACCTCAAAATAATGCACAAGTTTTGAAAAACTGAGCTGAATTAGCGTGAAGTCTGTATTAAAAAAAAACGGTTTTTGTTAGTTTAGATAACTTCAAGGGCTTGCGGAGGAAATCCAGGTTGCATGCCTGTCTGCAGGAATCTCATTACCGTGTTTTCTTACGTCTTTGGCCTGATTTTAGGTGAGTGATTAAAGCAAATCAGTCAGCTCGTAAAAACCGCGTTTTGTCTGTTGAGTGTCAAGCGAAGTTGTTAAAAAATGTCCAAGGCACCCATGCGTCAAGTACGGTTGTTGTATTCATAAAGTTCAGAGTAACCCCAACCAATTTTGGTAATATGTGTTTATCCAAGTCCTCGTAAACTACGCATCAGTTTTTCACATCACAAAATTATATTTTGAAAATTTAGAAGCATGTCAGAGTCCTTTCATCTAAATTTAAACATGTGAAGAAGCAAGTACGTCTGAATAATCTAGAACTAAAAAAGTTTTTTTAATTGATGAGCAAATTCAATATCGCACAGCAAATTGTTTTAAATTCTTCCAGACAAGTTACCAAGACATTACTGCAACAGTGGTATTATTTTACTCAAATTGAATGACTATAGATATTTCAATAAAAAGAAAAGCATAATTCTAGTAAGACTAAGCAAAAACAGCCATTAAATAAACTTGATGTTGGCATGGATTGATCTACATACTAAATTTGACAAGAGTTTGTTTGGCTTTGCAAAATATAAGCAATTTCATCAAGCAAATGAATGTATTTTAACATATGTTCAAAACCGTAAACCGTTTCTGTATGATCTTGAAATTGCAATTAACGCATATGTTTGCAGTGATGCGAGACAGCTTGGAACGCTTTTATATCCTTAAAGGTAACGAGTGGCAATGTACACACAACTTGGAATGCTGTCATACCGCAGCAGGTAGCCCACGCAATCTCAATTAGACATCGGTATGAGACAATGAAATTAGCCAGACGTAAGGTTCACAAACATTATGCTGTACTGGTCTAGTTTCGGCTTGGATATTGTCAAACTGGAAAGCGGTACAAAGTCAAGCGTTCTTTTTTCTCAGCTCAATCACATGTTTACTCGTTGTTGTGAATCAACCCCAAGAACAGTTTGAACTTCAAATTAATTACTGTAAACCGCAACCGTCTACCAATAGACATGCAGGCGATTTACGAGAAAACCATTATTTATTGCAAGGGTGTTCGAAAGCCTACAGTTTCCGCAATAAATTTCAATTGGATCACGGTCGCTAGCGTTACACGCGGTGATACCACGAGCATTACCAATCTTTCTAGTGATTTTTGTCGAATTGTCATACAAGACGAGTTGCCCACCCTTTTTATGCAAGAAAGGGTCGTGGATCGTACAGGACGCTGGCAGTGACGTAACTGATGAGGAGGCAGGGGTGCAAACCGCCCCCTGGCAAGCTTAATGTGAAAGTCGGGCCCCCACTTACGTTATATTTCGGTATATAGTATTCTTTTGGTTTTCAATAGGTAGTTCCTTGCGTTTTTCGGTGTGTTTCCCGGTGATCTGGGGTTTTATCATGGACACCCACATCCGGCTTCACTATCATTTCTCAACTCTTGTTCTGCGTGTTGGCCAGTGGGCCCCCTTCAGCTAGGTGCTTCCCCCTGGCTCGAACCTCTGTTTACGCCACTTGACGCTGGCGAGTGCAATCTTTAGCAACGTGCATTTAGAGTGTGTCACCATGGGATGTTTTCGAAAGAAGTATCTGAAAAGCAGCTTATGCTCTCGAAGCTCTCTACACAAGTTGTGAAAACCTATTAAATTATACAGCTGGGTTAGAGCGAGACAGAGTTCCGAACGAATCGTCAAACCTACAAGCAGATACAACACTGACCGGTTTTCGAAGTTGACGACGAACAATTCACTGCTACTGTGCCTGTTTTCATCCACCCATTGGTCTGCACTTTCTTGCGTCAGCTTAGTTATACGAGGTATTCGTGATTTAAGCTGATCGCGGTGAGGGATCACTAGTCAAATCAATAGCTACCAGCTAAGCGTTTCCCAGAAGTCAGTTTTCAACATTCCATAGATTAAAATTCACTTTACAGCCCTTGCAGCTTCCTATTCAGTGCACTTAATTTTACCTCTACACAATCAAAGTTTCCTCAAGGCATTTTAAAGCAATGCAGAATAAAGCAAATTTATTGCAGAAGCGGCAACAGGAAAGTCTTTGTCACTCATAAAATTTTGCCCTTGTTAAAAACTCATCCAATTTGAAATTATTTCTCACACTTTTTATTCCAAGCGTCCGAAAACTGTTTGTTGGCTTCACATCTCTTGTTCTTAATTTGTGTGAAGTGAAAATAATTGTGACAAAATGTTCCCGCTAGAAACAAACGTTCATCTAAAAAACGAATGTTATATAAATTGTCTTTTCACGTGCTTTGCATTTGTTTGATTACAGAAATCTTTCTTGCACTAATAATCACTTTAAAATGCGAAAACACCTGTAAAAATGTAAGTACCCCTTTGCTTTGAAAAGTTTTCAAAATAAAACTTACCACGGTGAACAACGATCGATTTTGGTGTTGCAGGCGTGGTTACTTCTCCCAGCTCTCCGTAATTCTTTGTAGAATAATCTGCAGATTATATGCGGTTTTCAGAGTTTTAATGGAGCACTGAAAACTTTCAGTGTAGTAAGAAAGAGATGCAGTAATATTTGCACTAATTGACTCACGCAGGTGTATTGATCGAAGATCACGTTTGAGCTGTGGGCCTCTGAAAACGTTGTTACTAGGAGTGGCATATTAGTTAGAACATTCATTGTTACTTGGCACCAGCAACTTCTCAATGAATTTTTAACCCGAGTGCTATATTTTCGAAAACTTTTTACGTTTTTTGGGTCGGCCTGAAACCAAGACAATGTTAGGTTGTGTATCGACACAAAAGCATCGATAAAATTTTGTTTTGGTCACCACTTCTCCATGGCCACTCCAATTCAATTCAACGTTTGCAACTGCCAGACCCTTGTTTTTTTACTTAAACTTGGTTACCTTCGAAGTTATTTCTTAGTTGAGATTGGTTGCAATTTATATCGCATAACACAATGCATTAATGAACAGATGCTTAGCCTGCTGAGTTTCTCGCAAGAGTCGATGCGGCAGCAGACCGAAATTGGTGCATTTTTGAGTTGCCGAACGTTTTGCTGTACAGATGCAAAAGGAGCCCATCGCACAGATCGCCCAGGTAGGTATTAGAGTCCTGCGTGGGGCTGGATAGCCTGCAGAGCTATGCGCGTGCGGGTCCGGGGGCGAGCACGAGTTGAACTTGGTGCGGAGCGTGCGAAAATTTTGTGCAGGTAAATGAATGTTGACCCAATGCATGTTACAGTGTCATGTGCAGGCCCGTAGCCATGCAGGTTTCAAGGTTTGGGGGAATGAAATTTTCAGTGGGGAAAAATTTTTGTTTTTATTTTATGTTTAAAACAATGTTTTCCACTAAGCACGATATTTGGGTGGGAAATATATTTGGAGCCCGCGGGGATACGGGTCTGGACATGAGCAAGAAATTCAATGCCAATGAGAGCTTGTGACACAAGGGTGTTCTGCGTGATGGCAACCAGCGATGCTGGTGAGCGAGTGTTTACTATGGCAGTACATGTCATGAATGGCAGAAGGGCAAACTTAGAGAGTTGGTCAGTGACCGACATACTCTTTTCGGCAGTGTTATTGAAGCTCAGAAAGAAGCGATCAAGGTTGACTAAAACTCTTCACATTTTTACTTTGCAATGTTTATTAAGAGCTTCTACAGGCTTTGAAATGAACCACTAAATAAATTGTCACCAGTGTTAAAGCACATTGCACGAGTTTTTGGTGGCTTGCAGACACACAGTGACAGGTGCAGATTTGGAACAGAAGCAGTGCGGGGTGGGACGGTCGGTGTTGGGAGGGTACACGGTGTGGGTGTGGTTAGAAGTCTGCAGGTGCTGTGCGGGAGCGGGCAAGATTTCTCAAATTCCTGCGGGCGCCGGCAGGGTTTCAATTTTGTGGGTACAGGGCGGGAGCGGAAAAAAATCTCAACCCGCGCAGGAATCTAATGGTACTCCAACACAAGGCAGGCATTGTCGATTTAGCTGTGTTGACCACAACAGCTTATCCGAAAACAGGCATCATAGATGTCATCGCAAGGACTTTAAATACCTTTGAAGACAAATTTACTTTGCAGATTTGTATCGTTGTCCCCAAAGTAGGCATATTAGCTAGCTTTAGAAAGTATGGAATGTTTTCGGTTATTTTACCGTCGTCGTCAACTGGAGGCCCAGGGTTTCAGGTTTCCTGTTTGGACTTGGTGCCCTTTGACGGAAATAATAAATGACCTTTTATGGACGTTCGCTCATACAACCCCAATGCCACGGGCCCCGTTTTTGTTCACTCCACATTCACCAAAGCCTGCGCATGGCGAGGCGACTGATTCTCTTCACTGTAAATAAGTGAGTACCGCAGTTCAAGTTCACAACCAAAGGCGGTTATTTTTCTTTAAACATTATTTTATATTAATCATTTTGTGTGCCTTAAATTTAGTGTCAGGCATGTATGCATGAACAGTTTGATTTTTCACGCATAAATTATAACGGCTTTACTTTGATTACGTTTATTTAGTTCCAAGTGATTTTTGAAATCCCAACATTTTCAGCTTCTTTCTTCTCTTTGCAATGTTATATTATTTACATTTTTCCAAAATGTTCACATCATATCCATAAATTTATTTCAAATCCCGTACAAGTGGTATACATTCAGTATAACGAAGATGGACAGAATTCAAACTTTCACCAATTACCACTGGAAAATTCAGTTTTAACCAACAAGATGACATCAACACTTCGACAACATGTGAATCAATCAAATCTGGAAATGTTATAACCAAATTTGTCAGGTGGCATGGTTGGTTCTGTACAAATAATTTTTATGCATCCAAGACACGCCTCTGTTGAGAGCAGCTCAAAAAAATAAAGTCATCAATTTTGAAGATGTTTTCTTAACCGCATTCAAAATAAAAGTATGTCATTGGAACACGTAATTGCATGTATCTAGAGTGGCCGTTTGTTGCTGATACTCTTTAAAATTAGTTCAATTGCTTCCAAGCCTTGTTGTGTGGTTTGCAAAACTACAAGTTTAACGACAAGGCATAAAGTCTTTTCGTAAGTCTTGGAATCTTTCCAGAAAGCTTGTGCGCCTGAGATGAGATGTGGTTGTGCGTTTCCTGCGTCACCTACCTGTTGGCCAAAAGCAACCTTTTAATCATTATGTCGTGACGCAGGTGAAAAGAACTGTCTTGTGGTTGACTCTTTTAACCAGCAACAGTCCGTCGGTTACTTTTTGAAGCTAGTCAAACCACCACAAAAAAACGACATCCCATCGCAAGAAGCTTACAACATTCTTCGATAGCAAGCTATAGCGGCCCCGGTCAAACGATTTCAAGGTGTTTGCCGACAAACAAACGGGAAAGCCGGCCACTTACGTTCGCCGATAGCACTTTTTGAAGTAACTATATTGTTGTCACCGACAAAGTAGCCGAAAGCTTTCCCCCGAGTGCCCTGAAACACTGTAAAAGTAGTCACGAAACTTGGCACTCTTGTGGACGAGGTATGGCAACGTTGTTAATAAACTTTAGCAATTTGTGCGAACGTCGAAACCAGGTCACAGTGTTCACCTTCGTTTCCATAATATTCGTCGTAGTAGTCCGCTTGTGCCGCTTGTGCCACTTGGAGAACAACGCAGTAGACAGCCATCCACATGAGCGACCACGTCATTTTATGAAACTGCTTACTAACACTTTATCTCGCTCAGTTTCAACCTTAACACAAATCAAATTCTCACATTCTGGCAAAAATATCTAATGGTGAATATGAAAGTTTGGCTCATGAGGTCCATAGAAAATTTTAAACAAAACTGTTCTTGACGCTAGCAAAATATTATTTGTTACCAGTGGCGCGAAATCGTTTACAGCAACCTGTAAACTAATGGTTATCCACTGATACAGCTATGTCCAACCAGCGGCCCTCGGGCTGCGTGTGGCCCAGTCGAAGGTTTTGTGCGGCCCAGTTTAAGTTTTCGCTGTAGTAAAAGTATGCTACATGCTGACAACCTGTCCTTATTTTGATAACCTTGAATTTGACATTTTTGATGCAGGTGGTCCTCAGTGCCACTTTATCATGTCTGTTACCATTTGCAGTTAGGATTCGAACTTTTTCAGTATATTAGCTTAAGCTAAATTTCGTTTGCTCAGATATAAGTATGTCATTCAATGTGCGGCCCTCATTAATATGTTATCAAATGTGCGACCCTGGTTAAGATAGCGACATGATTTTTGGCCCAGTAAGCCATTTGGGTTGGACATAGTTGCACTAATACCTCCAATGTCACATGAAAAAGAACGTATCCCAAAGTGGCATTAGCAACATCACAAGCAAAAATTTGTGAAGTAAACATTCAGAGTAGTACTAGTTGCTGCAGTTTTCAGTAACAACGCATCAACAAACAATATTGGCATTCCACATGCAAACAGTGGATTGCAGTTGATATATTCGTGCACAAAGGCCTTAGCCCTCGCAATGAATTTCTTTGTTATCAAAATGTAATTTCGAAAAAATTATTTGCTTTAAACAAGCAAAAGAGTAACAGAACTTAGGTTCTTTAGAAATTTTGGAGTATTTGTTTTCTCAACATCTTCGTGTGCACAACGACTGAAATAACTGCTTTGCAACTGCTTTAACTTGCAGTTCTTCACAATCAACAACGTCAAACAAAGCTGCAAGTGCTGTGCAAGCCAGAAAACTTATGAGACATTTCTGTACTGTTTGCTGGTTGCTTCAAGTACTGAAGTAGTTGCAACAGGTGATCTTTATCCAGTGTCCGACTAAAGAGTGCGATTGCGTGAACCAATTATTTGATGTGCTCACACTGTGCAACCGAATTAGTTTATTGTACCATTAATACACTAATTAAGCAATGGCAACTCATTGTTCATATGATACTGTGTTGTTCCATCTCACAATTTGAAACACAAGTCACGCCGGTGGAATTATCATGGCCGCTGACAAACAAGTCAAAAATGNAAGGTTGGCCTTATCCCTTCGAAATTTTCATCATCCAGTGATGGTATTCCTTACTGATTTAGCNTGCAATACTATTCGCACTTTTTGATAGTTTTTACCACGTAGATCTCATTTACAGAAACGTTTTGCTGTGCACAGCATGTTCCAGAAGCGAAACAGGTTTGCAGCAAATCCTCAACGTTGTTCTTAAGAGCCTGCGATTTCGTTCACCATCTTGCAACGCCCACCATGGTTTCTCGCATCTAAAACTAGCAACAACATAATCTTTTATTATTAGTCGCCATGTGTTGCGGGGTACAACTTAGGCAGACAATTATTTGCTGTTATTTGCCACAGCCGATGCGCGCCAAATCGTTCTACTCAGCTGCGCCAGATTTTTCTATATTGCTTGCCCGTAAACTAATCGCTTTTCGTGGTTGCGCTCAACAAAGCAACTGATCTTTATCTCGCACATGCTGCTTCCTCAAGTAGAAGTTATGTTGCTTATCACGAACGTTATCGAGCGAGCTTCTTATCCTCCCATTGTTTTACCAATCTCAACATGGTGCCTCGACCACTTGTAGCTGAGAATCTACAACGACCAACCTCTTCGGCAGTTACCCTCGCCTCCCCGCGATTTCTGCCTAATGGCAAGCCCGTGTGCAAGCTATATACCGTCACTGTGGCACGTTTGACTTTTTGTGCCGATTTTTTAAAAAAAGCTTTTTTTTTGCCTAGACACAAGTTACGGTAAAATGTAGATAAACTTTTAAGGGTTCCTATGTTGCTCGCATGTTTTTCTATACAGTACTATAAAACTCGGCATATGTAGAACGCAAAAAAGAGATCGGTGCTTTACGTAGCGAATACCGTGTCCGTTCTTCAACTTGTACTCTTAGTTTTGATTCACAGGCAGCGTTTTTTCAATGTGCTTCCGGGGACCGAAACGGTCTCTCAAAATACAGTAGAACCTCGCTTTATGACCGGCACCAAAATACACTAAAACCTCGCTTTATGACCATTTCGGTATTCAGGTGAAATACGTGCGGCCTCTCAAAATGCCTTAATGGTCACCAAGGTCAAACCTTAAAAGAAAATCTTGTTCACAGGTGCATCGTAAAATAAAAATCGGCTAAAATGCAAGAGACATCAAACAGCGCACTTGAATTTATTGCATGATTTGTTGTCAGCAGCCCAGGATTTTGCCAAGACGTTCTGCGCTATCAACCGTATCAATCGGTAGGATGTGAAGGATTTGCTGCGGATTATGAGCATCCATTCATTTCAACCGAAAGTTTTTAGTTTAAATGTTCACACGAAAACAGATAGCGGTGGGAACTATGAAAAACGCTGAAATAAGGGGTAACTTACACTGCGTTGTTGATTCCAACACCAATTTGTGACATCTGAGAGGATTTTGATAGATGGTCTAAAAAACTTGCAAATGGTACTTCCAGCTGTGAAGCAAAGAATCTTCGATCTTAACTTTAGTACAGTACAATATACTTTAGTATTTTATGAAGATAAAAAACAACTAAATTTTACGGGAACATGTTTAGGTAGGAATACCATATGACCCGTGTAACGTATACTCTCTACTACCGCGATGTATGTATCCTCGTCTTCCTTCATGTATTTGCGTATTTCATGTTACTGCGATGCAT
>JGI24159J19872_10000608_pt1 | contig 33590 bp, 23 predicted proteins | sample Ectturendosymbi4_FD_19872 | JGI IMG/M metagenome (IMG submission 19872) | reverse complement strand
ACAAAATACAAATTTTAGAAGCGGGTTAAGCAAGGATTAGGCGCGAGAATTTGCCACTTCGCCGCGAAGATTTGCCGCTTCCATCGGTTTTGCGCTCCTTCAGTATCTTGTTTTGGGTACCGAGCGGTAGCGTGACACACTGCGGCGATGCAACTATTTACGCGTTGAATGTGAACCGATGCTAGTGGGCTGAATCAATCCGAGTTGAACTATGCGAACGCAGTGATAGTTAAGGCTCTTGAGTGCAACGTTTTCAAGAAAACAAATATCTTTGCGACGTCATAAAGGGGCGATCGTCTTGAACTTGCGGCCCGTGGGAAATTTCGACAAGCTTCCCGGAAAATTTACGTTTTTTGAAGCCCTGGTCAAAAACTCTGCAAAATATTTTTGGGGCACCCCACATCCGGCCGTTGTTCGATGCTTAACTTTTGAAACTTTGTTGGAATCGGAAAATAAATCACTTGCCAAACGTCTTGACACATTAAAGGACAACTCCTTTGGCGCTACTTCTTGTCCAGTTGCTGGAAGGTAATAGCATGAGTCTCTGTTAGTTTAACTTCACCTGCAAAGGATTCATTTCCTGATACGTGTCTGTAGCGTTTGGCTCTGACCTGGTCCCTTGACGGTTTTGTACCAATGTGAAGGTGTGTGATCATCGCTGGTGTAGCTGGTGAACTCGGGTCAACCGCCGTCAACCGGATAACAGTAATGATGAAATGACTTGAACCAAGGCTGCTACTATAAATAGTTCTGGATTGCTAACATAAGATACAGAGGTGGGAACCTTAGCAAGTGAAAGCTTGTTTTCCGCGACATCATCTTTCATATCCGTTCTTAAAATCCGGCGTGCCAAACCCATGAAAAGCGCCGCCACTTGAGCTGCGATGCAGCTCCATCGTTTCGGCCGTCACATAAGCTACAGCAGGTGCCGGTGAACTGAAGCGGCGAAATGCGCTTACGTTTATGGCCCCGGCAACAAATACTACGGCCAGAGCTGTTGCCACTGACGACAGCGTTGAAAAGCGAATTCACGTGACTAGGAAGTTCACGTACGCTCCGGCATATTGTCAAAAAATGAATCAAGCCACAAGCGAGTGCGTCGACCAGGCGCGACATTCCAACGGAATCATTTTCCCAAACGGCGCAGAGCCTCAGTCACACACAGAGTCAGCCACGCAATTCCAATATCACGCAGGCAGGCACACCTGTTGTCTAGGTCGGCGCGATTGATCCTGACGATGACGGAATGCCGCAGATTATAACCTCCGATCGCTGCAAACTGTCGCGTGCCATGTGCGGCAACAATCGCAAGGGTTATTTCATCGTCAACAAAGAAGTTTTTCAAAACCGCGGCACCTCTGCTTTTTTTCGACTCCTGATACGGAAATTTGAAAAGAAACGACTGAAAAGAGTTGCAGATAGTTGAACAGAGGTTGCATGGGACAGGAAGCCGTGCCCAGTTTAGCGAACGATGACATCATGCAACGCTTTAAGTCAAGTGACGTAAAACCGGGGCCGGCCACCCCACATCGTTCTCAGAGCGCGGAGCCGACGAGAACGGGGGGGAAAGCTGTCAACGCGGCGATTGCGATAGCACACGTGTTGACAACCTGCTTTGTGAAAGGATGGGATAATAAGATCAGCGAACGTGCCAAGCGCGGCCGAGGTCGAATTTGGCAAAGTCAGAACAGCGCTAGAAAATATGGCGACGGTCAACGCGAACGCCGTTTATTACTGCGATCTTTCCACGCGAGGAATGCAATGCGGTGGGTCAGAGGGTCAGAGCAACCCAGTGTGGGTGCGATACCCTATGTTTTGCTGCGGAAATTTTGATTTCGGTGAAAGATGTTAAAAAATAGTAATCGTTTTCAAATCCCAGTGCCCAATATGCTAAAAAGAGTTGAAATAACGTCGTCGTCTGGAAAATTGTTTTGTCATGCATGAAATAATTGAAGAGTGACAACACCTTAAACCACGAAAGATCAAGAAGACAATGTAGTTACGTATCAAAATGACAAGATAATTTTACTTTTCACAGTCCAAATAGACTATTTACACTAAAAACAGCGGAGGGTTTGGTCAATGTAGGGGAGAATTAGTTCCGCCAGGTACCCAAGCAACTGCAACGACCGGTCGATTTCGATAAATCTCACACATGAAAAAAGCAGGACTTGCGAAATGGCATAGACATTCTGCCAACATGGTCCAAGGTACTGTGCATACTGAAATTGATAATGCCTGGCACGGCACTAAGCTTGTTTGCCGCTCTCACGAAAAAAGAGGGGGGAAAGTTGAGCTTCGTTTTTTTTTACTGGCACAGCGTCTCAGTTTGACAACGACACAGTCCACGCAGTAGACCAGTGGTTCCCTAACTGGGGGTAAATTACCCCCGGGGGTAATATGCGATTCTTTGGGGGTATTGTGGAACCAAAACCGCAGTGTTGTTCTATATGAGCAATCACTGCAAAATATTGGGGGTAACTAAGGCACCATCGCTACCCTGATTTGGGTAACGCCTCGAACAGGTTTGGGAATTGCTGCAGTAGACAAACGTCTTGCAAGGCCTCTTAAATCTATTTAGTCGGCCTTGGTCCTTGTAAGCAGTCGCAGAGAATAGTCCCGCACCTGCACTGGGACGTCCCACCGGCCAGTATTGCAACAAACAAAGAGGTTTCCAAGATCGGTAACCGTTTCAGCGCCTCACCTCGTTTGATCGCACGCGCCAATCCCGGGCTGCCGTTCTTCCACTGTTGCGTGGCAACGGACGAGGGCGACGCGGGAACGACCTCACCGGAAGGGACGAGGTTTCGCGACGAGCGAGAATGACGGCGGGGGGAGAATCGACGATAGGTGGAAGAGCGACACTCGTCGTCCGAGGAGTCGGAGGCGTCGGTGAAAGGACTTCGACGGATCCGAGTCACCTTCTGCAAAAGGCACAGCGTCTGTTTCGTGAGAATGACCAGGACGCCAGCAGCACAGCACGATTGGTGAAATAGCCATGTTCTGCGCTGCGGATAAAGGACGCAGCGAACAGGAAACCGATTGTGAAGAGGCATCAAGCGGCAAAACGCACGAGCGACACATAAACTCACCCCTTTCAACTTCGTGTACACGGGAACGTTGAGTTCGCTGGTCTGCAAGAAACATGGACGCGGTTTTTCAAAAAAATGCAACGACCATCGAGTTTGATGCTAGCAATCGCGCAGCAAAAGAAAAATGGAAATAATCTGACAATGCTAACAGTAGGAGGGAATCGCGACACGCAAAAAAGTGGCGTAAGTATCTACAAGAATCCGAAACCTCTAAGCAAGGCATGCTGGTCAATGGTTTCAGCAGCAAAAAAACTGTCGTCTGCAACTGATTTGCCTGCTAGGTTTCCAATTTATGAAACTCTGTTCTCAACATGCGTTTAACGTCTTTCTAAAATCGATCGAAGGAACATGATGTGGACCATTACACAAAACCAAACCTTATTTAAACAATGAACGCGGCATAAATTCTTCCCCGAACCAATCTCTGCGCACTTGCGAGCAACGGCTTCTCTGCCATCACCAGACAACCCGATGACTAGACAAGCAACAAAGACAGGAAAAGTATCAAAGCGAGCGGGGTTGGGACCGGGCTTGATTTCATAGCGCGACAAGCACTCGCCCGAACCCGGATGACCTTCAAGAATGACCGTGCTGCGTCGTCGTCGCTAAGCGCTTTGACGTCAAACCATTTTTCCAGCGAAGAAGCGCATCACAGAGGCTGGCACAAATCGCGAACGACCCTTGGCCAGGGGTCAAAGGTTATCGACTAAGGACAGCGATCGGCAATTTTGAGGCACATGAACAGGGAGCGAACACCAGTGGGTGGTATATTAAAAGCGAGGATGCATTATTGGTAACGTTGACGGCTACGTCATAATCGCACGCAGTGACGCCTAAACGGGAGCTGTACGTCATCTGCGTCAAGCTTAGCGGCGAGATTGCTCGCACGGAACGCGTTCGCATTTGCAATGACGTTGTCAAAAGGGCCGGCACGCGCAGAACTGACATTAACGCCAAGACAGCAGACACCAAGATCGATTTTTTTCGCACCGCCAGCTCGAGGCACTGGCCTGGTGAGCGGCAATACCTCAGAGACACATTAAGACGATGGAATTTTGTAGCGGCTGAAAAAACCACGTGCGCACGTCGATAGCTGTGACAAGCTGAGTGCAAAGATTGTTTCCATGAGCCTAAAGGCAAAGTTCCCGGCGGTGGTTTCGAAATCACAATCCAGGAAATTGAACTTGGTAAAGTCAAACGATTAACTTGCTTCATGCACCACGAGCCGTCTGCCCCTTAGCGTCTTTGATTCATGAAGAAAATGATCCACTAAAATTACCCCCAACGCCACAGAGTGAAGTAACGTTTAATCTTATCAGGCGCGTGCACCGGTACAGAAGGCGAGCAAATGATTGGCCATTGATCCCAAAGGTCAGGCGCACGCCGTTCAATCACGTTAGGGGTTAAGACGTAGAATAAGAAACCGAACGATCTGTCCTCACCTTGCATACAATGTGAACGAAATCGCATGGCTCGTACTCAAGGGACAGCGCATCTGCAATGTCGAAAAAGATGTTGAAAAGCTGGTGCAGAGGTTTTATTCGTGTCTCGATAAAAGTCACAACAAGGCCAAGACGCTGAGCTGCCTCGTCGCCATCTTGCATGCTTCCGTTGGCACAATTGTCATGTTGGGTGGTCGTGTGGCTGCCGGTGTAGCGACTCAGGGCCAGACTTAAACAGTTCCACCGGCCTCGCTAAGTTCGCCACGGTCGCGTGACATCAAAAGATGAAATTGCAACTTGCAAAAGTGAACAGTGTGGGGAAAAGGAACAACAAGAACGCTGATTAAGTTTTGTTCGGCGTGGTGCAATAGCCTCGTATTCAGGGAGCTGAGCCGTCCATGCAAACGAATCGCAGGCGACTCTACCCTTTAACAGATCCGGTGAACCAAGCGAAAGCACAACGGCCGCCTGCAAACTACGCGCTCGCCAAGACAACGGTAACAACAGCGGCGCGGCAGCCTGACATTTACCACCGCGGTTCAGTCTGCGGCAAACGAACACAAGGCGCTCTATTTTCCACGCGGCAATTTTCTGCCCCGGCGAGCCAGCACACGAGGATTACTATACACCCAGCAGCAGCAGCAGCCACTCACGCTTGCTCGAGCTGCCCTTGCTGAAAACGTTGCTGGGAAGACGAAATCCGGTTTTGGTCATGTCGTAAATCTTTGTTTCCTGAAAATGGTCAACAGCGCGGTCAGTTGGTTGCCGAGCGATTTCCGAAGAGCTGGGGTTTAAAGCAAGAGCAAAACAATTTTTTTTATGAGCCTTTGTTCTCGACGTGAAAAGAGAAAACAGTGCTGTTGTGCATTTTCTGATTTTTGCAACGTTGATCATTCTCCAAGACAGCATTTTGGGCTGGCCGCGTTGTGTTACTTGAAACTAAAAAAAAAATGATTATTCGGAAATCATTAAAACTAAACATCTCTATGATCAGTTGTACACATGACCTTCACTCTTGCTTCGAAGCAATTCTAAAAGCAATTTTTGCGAGACCAAACGTTGCTGAAGCAAGCTTTTGCGTGCCTAATGATATTGTCCGTTCGGCCGACTAGTATAGCGTGGAGGTGACAACGATAGGTGCTTACACAGAAACTTAAATGGCAGAACATCTCGTTCATTTGTCGCTATTTGCTTGAAATCAGTAAACATCGTCAATTAAGACGTGGTAATCAGGAAAGGGCGAGTAAAATGTACGCCTCCGTATCATCGTGTAATGCAGTGATAGTAAAGGAATAGGTGGATTATCTAGTTGTAAATTCAGCAAACAGAACTCCTATTCGAGCTTGCCACCATCAAGCAACGACTGCGCTGCGACATAAGCCCAAACATATGGATAGTCAACGAAACTGCGAAGATTGAAATTAATAGACACATACATGAAGGTATGCACATGATTGAACTAAAGCCATAATGCCACAAAATCCAGTCATTTGCACACCTGTCGTACGTTGTGTGAGCGCAAACAGCACAAACCTGGGATATACCCCTGCTTTTCTGTTTGAAACTGTGCTTGTGCAACGGAAAATTCGCGAAATGTAAGAATACGATTGGACCCTACCAATCCCGTTGCAATATAAGTTAAAACGCTCGCACTCACCAAGCGCCTATTGACGGTTCGCTGCACATAACGTAGATATCACGGTACCAACCCACGCAAAAGTAATGCGTTGGGCCTTACAGTGCACAATGCCGAAGCAAGCAATCTGCACATTGGTAGGATGCAGTGCTCACGCTACCGGACCATATTGCGATCTTAAGTCGTGTTTATTGGAGCTTTGAGCTGAACGCGGTATCTAATGCTGTTTATAAACTTCGTGACGGCGTTTTTGCTATTATGGCTCCTTCCAAGAATTTCATGCACGGAGAAACTATCACCTGATAATGTCAGGCTCAAATAAAGAAAACAAAAGGATTTTAGTCCTTGTCCAGAAAGTGTGCCGGAAGCAAATGTTTTGATAGCGCTTAAAATACAAGAACGTCGCACCCGCAAGGAAAGTCAAGCTACAAAATAAGGTATACAAAGGGGAGCGGCTTGTGCTCATTCCACTCCAACAACCTGCACGCATTTTCAGAAGCAACCAACAGATACATGAGAACATAACATAAACCTTTGTTCAACTGCTGTAATTAAAAAACGACGCTGACGTTTCAGTCTACAGAATGGCCTTCATCAGGGCAAAGGACAAGTAGACCAGTACGTCGGTGCCGTTTTTTCCACACAGCAGTTGCAAAAAGGCGTAATTCATCTTTCACAACCCGCACAGTTACGCCGGAATGTTTGGCATCCGGCAGTAGACACTAACCCAGCTCGGCAGTCCGTGCGATGGTGGGGTCGGGGGTCGCATGCTTATTTGAAGTCCCCTCCAACTCGGCGAGTCGCCAGGCAACGAGGTCGAGAAGAACACGGAGGGCTTCATCATGGCGGCGGCCGAGGTCGGCAGATCCACAAGCATGCTCTCGTCCTCTTGCGACGTGCTCGCCTGCGGCGTGGGGGAACTGGACCCGGAACGGTTGGGCTCCGCGAATCGCGTGGCAACAGCGAGGGGTGGCGAGCGGGTCCGTGGTGACGACAAGCTGCGGGGCGCTGGGCTCTTTGACTTGGACCGCAACTTGTCCCTTTTGTCGCGACCCCTGTTCGCGTTGTTCGTGGAATCCTCGTGACTTCGGTGTTTCGGATGGTGGTCAGTTAGGCCCTTGAATCGGCGCCGAATGCTGCCGAACGGGCCCGAGAAATTGTGGTGGGTGTGCGAGGTGCTGGGTGTGTTCTGTGGAGAGGTGTTTGGTGTTGTCAATGGAAACGTCGACGACTTCTTCTTGTTTGGCTTGCGGGTCACCGGTTCGCTGGGCGACGACTCACTGTAAACGTCAGTCTCGCAGGCGCTCTTTGACGCCGATTCGTCGAGCCTGGATCCGCCACGTTCCGACGCAGATGACTTCGGATCTGTAGCGTAGTAATCGGATCCGACCTGCGCCGACAGGTCAGACTCAGGGGAGCGTCCGTACACGCTAGCGTCCGTCTCCATGCCGCCGGGAGAAGGGCTCTGTGACGCAACAAACGGATCGCTTTCGTCCGAGTTGTTCGACCGCGGCTGGAAAAGTGCAGGCTGCGAAAAAGTCATGAAGTTGCAGGACGAACGGATTAGAATGCAAATTAGGCAGAGGAAGACGCGTTTAAATTTTCTCAAGAACGGGAAACATTACCCAGGATGTGCCGTGTCGGAACAAAGCAGAAAAATCATCAAAACCGGCTACCAGTGAACTGCTTCCGCAACAGAACTTTGCCCAGGGCTCCCACACATTTTTAAAAATCATTTTCCATACTTTTTCAATACCTCTTCAACACCATATCAGAGTTTTTTTTTGAGGAAAATGTTAGGTACATGGTATTAACCTGTAGGGACCCGATTTCTCTGATTCTAGGGATCCGATTTTCGATTCTAGGGACCCGAATCGGGTCCATGAAGCTCCTTAAAAAACCCTGACTAAATTAAAAAAGTTCAATACCATTACTTCTCTTCATTTTTCGAAATTCTCAATCATGAAACTCAATTTTACACATTGCCTAAATAATGAAGTACTTTGCTTATATCAAAATTCTGCTCAGATACTTCTGATTTCTTTTCCATTTAGAATTTCCATACTTTTTCAATACCTACTTTTTCAAGGTCTTGAAAATGAATTTTGAAATGCAATACTTTTTCAATACCTTCAATACCGCGTGGGAACCCTGTTTGCCAGAGCTTTGGCCAATCAAAAAACTCATTGAAACAATTCATCAAAACAGCGCTGCACATTTTCGAAGAACGATGTTCCGAATTTCTTTGCAAAATGTCGACACACAATACGGGTAACCATCCAAGCCAGTGGTTCTCAACCCTTTTCTGATCGCGTACCACCTGCTCCACAAGAACGTAAATTGCTCAAATGTACTTATGATTTCGAAAACGCACAAATGAGTTAATAAACAATTAAATGCAAGGGTTGCAAATATTTAACCCAAGTACTAACACAAATTCAACGTACGTAACCGTGGGTAACATGTATTTATAATTGCAATAATATACGCAGTTAATGCATCTGACATTAAACTGCGAGTGCGACTCAGAAGCTACTCGTCGCGTATCACCTGAAGAGCACTCGCATACATTGGTGGTACGGGTACTACAGGTTGAGAACCACTGATCTAAAGCGAGTTTATGACAAGTGCTGACCTCAGGTTTGAACAAGGGATTGCCTTGCCATTGCTTGTTAATAGGCGACGACATCGACTCGCGGCACTGAGGAGCTTCTACATCCGGGTCTTCGCATGCGTGATCACGTGTTCCCGACTCTCGGGGGCTTTCCCACTTGCTTTGATAAACAGTGGCAGGCGTGGACTGGGCAGGCTTCAGAGGTGATGGGATTTCATGAAGTTCTGTTAATTACAAGCACTGCTAAGCATAGGCGTAGCCCGGGTGGGCAAAGGGGCCATGGCTTCCCCAAATTTCTAAAATATCTTGCCGTTTTGTGCTTCAAGTGCCCCAAACCAAATACTGTTGCTCGCTTGAAGCCAAAATATTTGGCTCCTCCCAAAATTTCGGGCTGGCTATGCTACTGCTGCTAAGAGCAAGTAAGTCGATGTTAAATACAGCACTGACCTTCACAAACAAAGGAATGTGTTATCAGAACGATAAGCTAATAGAAATATATAAAAACCCAGTTAAAAGCACACGGTGTTCTGTATGCTTTCGAGGAATCAGCCGACTGCGCTCTGCTTTCATCATTTTACGATGATTCAAACTTCCACATATCTATATTCAAGTATGTGCTCTCCACGATGGGTGCAAGCAAGGAATCGATCATCAAAATTTACTTGAATATAAAAACCCGTTATAAAAGGTTGTGATACGTTATATGCGGTTTATACCTTGTGACGACGTTTTACACAGCGATCCGAGACCGCCAACTCTTTTTTGATACGTTTATCGTCAGCTAAAATGCACTGAATAAAGGGAATACTGTCTATCGAAAGGAATCTTTTCCCAGCAAAGAACCAGACACTAAGATGTTACAGAGTATATATTTCGCCTACGGTAAGTAGGCATCGTNAGCTTTGGGAAGTGCATGAAGTATAAAATAGAATTAANTAAAACCCACAAACACTATNAGGAGGATAGTACATTCTATGGTTAACAGTCAAAAATATCCAATGTAACGTTGCATTCTTCTGGCATGACGCGATACTCTTCACTGCGCCTGCGCCAACAAGCCGGCTTTCGCTGACAAACGACAACGAAAGGGGAAGTCCCGCAAGGCTGCAAAACGCACCTGTCAGTCGTTGTTGCATGGCATGAACAGCTGCCGTCAATCTGTCATTCGCGTTCTTCAGCTCTTGGTTCTTTTTCTCAGCCTAAAATCAAGCGGTTAGCCACCACGCGTGCGTTTGTTTGCCAAGAGGAAAAAATCANCGATTCATCGTTTCACTGCAGATTGTTACGAGGGATAGACAAAGTNCAGTCGTTCTACGAAGAAAACCGTCCNATGTGGTAAGAAACGCTATCAAAAATTTTCACCGTAAAAAAGCATTTACGGCAAGACGAAACCGGCCGCTGATTTTGTACACTCACAGAGCTCAAAGCCTGCGTGACCCACTCCTTGATCCGAACTGCTTTCTCGTGCAGAGCGTCTCGGTCCAGCTGACGCAGGTATCTCTGAAACGCAACACACAAAAAATAAACACGCAATATTTGCTACACTAGCATACCAACAAAAGGGGATGTGCTTCATCGAGTGTGCGGACATCGCTACACTTTTAACACAAACAGTCACTACAGGCCCGTAGCCACGAGGGGCGTTCGGGGCAGTGCCCCCTAATTTTTTGCCCCCCCCCCAAATTTTGTTATAAATGAAACGTATAATAGCATACAATAAAAACAAAAAGCTTGCCCCGATAAAAAAGTATTTTGCCCGCCCCAAACCGTAAAACCTGGCTACGGGCCTGGTCACTACCCCAGCAGCGTTCACACAAAACGTTAACGGCGTTGAACGGCCCAGTAACCAGCTGGTCGTGTGCGGGAGGTGGAAGCAAAGCACAATAAACTGATTTAGCGCAAGACATCCAACCAAAATACCCAACTAAAACCAAGGATAATGCCACACCACTGCCTACGCCTGTACATTTCGAACGTCCCATTACGCGATAACTAATAAAGAAATGCCACTTGGGTGGTAAAGGCACTGCAATCCATCCAGAAGCGCAGGCCGGTTTTATCAAAAAGTCAAGTGACAATGAAAAGGACGTGATGATCTGTGTCAAGGAAGTCAAACAATGACGAGCTTACTCTCGCAAAAGCGCGAGGATCTTCAGCAACAAAACCTTATACCACTGTGCTGGAGGTGGTCGCCAATACGCCAGAAGGCAAAAAGCTGCAAAGACTGCGAAACGAAAAATCCAAAAAACAGCTAAATCATGCGAACAAGCTCTCCTTGAAAGAATCAAGTCTTTGCACCGCAAGCAAAGACGAGGGCGCAGCCCATTGAACTAGTTCGGCGGGGTCGTGCCGGTCACTGACGCATCGGCAGGACTTGACGCTCGCCCTGAGCGGCTTTACCTGTCATAACGGCGATGAACCTGTTTATGGCTCGGAAAGATCGTCAAGTGGCGAGGTCGCGCCACTTGACTTTCACAACTCCCACTTGAAGAGCAGGTTGTGCCTTGGTTCGCATGATCGGAAGCACAGCGCGATCGCGTGTAAGTTGCAGCGTCGGCAAGCGTGTCACATGACGCTCGTCCAAATCTAAAGTGCGCACAGGTTGTTCAAGTGCAAGCCTGACCAAACACGAAGAAGGCGCACCCAAGCACATGTGCGGGATGGCTTGAACAAAATCTACCTTGTTTTACGTTCAGGCCAGGTCAGCTGCACCCGCCACTTTTTCAGCGCCTTGCCGGGGTCAACAAAAACACGCACCCCCTTGGGGAGAAACTCCCCCTGCCAGAGTTGATTTTGGAATCAGTAGCTTGGAACTTGCATGCCCCGGCAAAGCAGTGACTGCAGCTTTGTTATCCGGGGGATGTGCGACTCGCACGCGGCGAATTCGGATGTTACACCGTTGCGATAAACGCGTGTTTTGAGTGTTCCTATTAGTCAGCTTTCCAACGCTGCGACAGAAAAGGAATGCCGAAGCAAAAACCTCGGAAGTATTCGCCTGGGCGAAGAGATGTGTGCGTGCATGGTCCAGTCACCTTAAAATGTTTAAAACTTAATAATCGAAATGGAGGGGTATCTGAACCCGAAACACAGAGGCAATCCTGTACATCAAAAATACGTTGGCAAGTGCTTGAAAAATGAAGTACCATAAAGCAAAACCCACTTGATATTTCTTGAAAAAATCATCAACTGTGAGTAGTAGAAGACCTGAACGAGCAAGCTGTTTGCCTGTGCAATATTTTGCAGGTACTTAAAAGGACTAGTGTTTCTGTATGCTTTCGAGGAATCAGTCGATTGCCATCTAAGGACTGAGGATGCGTAATTTTACGTGAAATCGATTTCCTATTAAAATTTTGCTGATCGATTCCTTGCTTACACCCATCGTGGAAAGTACATACTTGAATTTTGCAGGTACGTAGGGAGTTGGCAAGTCAGGAAGAAAGAGAAATTGTACGTGAGAAAGGAGTGATTCCACGAAAATAAGCAGTTTCGCGCGTAATAAACGAAATAAAGAGTAAAAGCAAGCCCATGGCTTTCCACGAATTGAAATAAAACTTAATGCACTGCAAAATGAATTTCTGATTTAGGCAGTGAACAACAAGAAAAAGAAGGTAAGTTGGATGAGAGCAACGTCACCTGTTATACCACTTCGCAACGTCAACCACGAATCAACGTCATTTGTGTAGACACCACCGAGATTCTCCTGCTGCAAAAGCGAATCGCTGCGTGGAAGGTTTACGAGCTCGTTTGAATCCTATGCCAACCACCAGCAACCCATGTCTTACGCAACAGCGATCTAAGTGATCATTTTGCAGCAATTGCGTTTGTTCCACAACGTGATTAGCGGTCAACTTCCACAAACACAAACATGTCGATGGGGCAGTTCTCGATTCCATACCTCGAAACTGCATAATGCTTAACAACAGTGTCTTTTACGATGTTTGGAGGGCCCGACACGGTCTCTCAAATTTTTCCAACGGTCTCTCAAAGTAAAATAGAACCCCACTACATAACCACCACCAAAATACACAAGAGCTTGCTTTATGATTATCTCGGTATTCAGATGAAATAGTTGCGGTCTCTCAAAATGTCTAAACGGTCACCAAGTTAAAACCTTAAAAAAACCTGCTGAATACAGAAGTCATTGATGCAGGGGCACAGTAGCATGCGCGATAAGTTTCTACAAAACTAAGAAACAGGGCGCAGCTACGAAACGGGAGGGATTGATCAACAAATTCTTCAATGCTGTTCCTACTACTGTGCGTTGCCGGTCAAAACCTTCAGTACCCAACTTTCATGGCTTAATCGGTCCTTCGTTACAAATGCGATAAACGTTTGAAACTTAAATATATCTAAAAGATCCCTACTTGCCAATTTAGACTCAAGTTCATCAAAAATATATCATTTTTGACAAGTTGATCAGCACCTTCAATAAATAGAGAGAAACAATTTCACGTTTCACTGCCACTGCATCAAAAGTAATTCAGTATGAAGGCCACTGTTTATTCTTCGATGTCATTTAATTAAACCGTATCTCAAAAAAATTGAACCACTTCACTGATGAGAAAACACGCATTTTACGAACTTGAAAAAAAATTCAGACTTGATCTGCGGCTTTTGGTTTATTAATTGCCCTTGTCTGATGAAGTGGCTCGGTAATTTTGTGACGACTAACAACATCACATAACTGACATATCGACAAGATGAATCCAAATATATAAAACATAGACGTACTATACACGTTTCTTAATACTTTACACAGCTTTTACGACGCCTGATGAAAAAAGGTCGTTGGTTAATCACGTCCCGAAATAAGACCAATTTAGTTTTCAACACAAATTGTCTTAGATGAGGACAACGCAACACTAAAACTTGCATTACCTCGTATTCCAACTGCTTCTCAAGGATGGAGTTCCTCTCTTGCAGCTCGGAGGACCTTCGGTCTAAATCCGCCATCTTGTCCCGGCAAAAGCGCTCTTGCTGTTCAGCAGCCCCAGGAATGCCAGCAAGGTTATCTCGCAGTAAGTTCAACTGCGTGAAAAAGAGATTCGCCTAGATCACGCAGGGTGGAGAAGCGGCCGGCGGGCCAACTGGGGCCCGCGACATTTTATTCGTGCCCAGAATGGGCGTGTAGTAGAAAAAAATTTCTACCAATCTTTTCACTGATAATATTTACATCAATCGTCTTATTAGCGAACATAAAGACAACGTTTACCTCAGCGTAAACGCGGCATTGTAACTGTACAGTAACTGATTATTTCAGCCATTGCAGTAGTGAGAATTCGACCACATGCACATATGACGACACAATGACTATTGCTTGGTAATTATCGTAATGAAACGTGGTGTTCACTGGCCGCTCTACATTTGCGCTGTGAATAGTTTTTAGTACCACAAACAGTTTTGTCTATACCGCATTGTTGCAATATGACTCTTCCCTACCATTTGCCCTTGACTCATATCAGCAAGTGAATGGCGTGACACAATTTCAAGCCACACAATCAAAATCAGGCACAAATACTTGTGCAACNCAACTGCGTTAGNAGTTGAAAAAGTTGAAAGTGGGTGTGTATTGCTGTGCTCGAATAAGACGTTCTGTTGAAAGCTAAATAATATATCCTGGTTGCTAACAGCCCACACCCGTCGGCAACAAACAGGAAACACAAAATTTGACACTAACGCGACGTAGGCCAGGGTATGCATTTCGCATACTGAGCAGACATTCTCAGCGCTGTGAAGCGCATGGTTCAAATTGAAAACTTCTTAAAACCCGCAAACAGCAAAGGGTATCTACGTGAAAGAATGCAAATCCAGCTATCCACTTCACACATAGGACAGGGAAAAAATGAGGCTGCCACAGGTCATTGGCAGTCTCTGGCCCTCAATCGAAATCCACGTCCGCCAAACAAGCCAGTAGCTCTGCTTGGGGAAAAGCGTNAACCTCAGCCGCACCAGCTTAGGTCAGATTTTTTTTCGGTCGTTTTTCAGTCATAGAGCGATTTTGTTTGGAAATGACCGAAAAAAAATCAAGTTAATTCGATCAGAATGTCTGAAAATAGACACTAACAAATGCTATTGCGGCGAGTTTTAATACAACTGTGAAACAAATGACCGAAATGTCTCAGCGAAAAAAAACGGGCGTATGTATCGGCCTGCTGGTAACTGCTGTCAACCAAATAACACGAAAACATTAGAATCAGTGGCGGGATCACAGTGATCAGTTTTATCCGCAGTTTTTATAGCACTGCTGACTTGAAGATCAACTTCTTTTCAGTAAACCTTTTTAATCATTAAACTTGGAACAAATCCTCACCAACGTGAGAAACGGCTGGAATTTCAATTTTGTAACACATTTTGAATCATGCCAGCGAATTTTATCTGTTTCTGGATTGGACCCAACGAAAATCAAGACACTGATTTTTATCTTAAATTACATGATACTTTTATATATAATTGCTTTCATTTGTCGGAGAATATGGTCGGTTCTTTTGGATATTACAATTGAGTTAAAGGGGTAGAGCAAGAATGCCCAACCTGCGGCCCGCGAGGTAGTTTTAAGTGGCCCGCGATGTAATAAGTTCGTAAGCAGATATTTTAAATTTTTAGTACTTTTTTATAGGCTCAAGTATATTTGCCATCAAAACACACCAAAATTGTACCTGTTGTTTCTGTTATGGGCCTACCACCCAAAAACTTGTTATAACAAACGCTTCGAAAATATGTCAATTTTTTAGATTTGATTTACATCCATACAGGCTGACAAAACTGCGTGCAACTATAGGGCTCATTATCACCTCGTGTTATCGCATAAAACTTATCAAAATCAAGGGATTTGTTACGTCACAAAAATGTTTGTGGCCCGCAATAAATTTCCTCATGTGAAAGTGGCCCGCAACACTAAAAAGGTTGGGCAGGCCTGGGGTAGAGAGTGTTTTATTAAAGCTATCAAGTATAAAAAACAAATGTTCATACTTTCATAACTACGACAGCCCTTTAACATAAGCAACCAAACAACTAGTGTAACCATTATAATAAAAAAAAATAACTAGTGTAACCATTATTAAAAAAAAAAATAAAAATAACCATTATAAAAAAAAATAAGGCTTGTCGCATGCAAAAAATTCTACATGGCGTTTGGAATACAATGTGATTCTTAGCAGCTCAACTCGCCGATTCGAATAAAAAGCTCATNAGGATAATGTCTAACACAGCCGCCTTGAATGGCAAAGCTTTTTAACGAGAATTCCAGACCACTCGCGACACTCCAAACGAGGTAGAAAGCGTGCGNAATNAAANTTGTTTTTCTCTTTAAACCTCAACAAATAACCTTCAAGAACGTANAAGAACGTAAAAACGTTGCACTTCTACAGCAAGTNTGAAACGGATGAATTTTAAAAGCGTCCGCTGGACCTCCGCGGTTTCTGTCCCAGTTTCACGTGACCCAACTGTGCAAGAGCAGGGGTCGGCAACCTTTCCTTAATCGCGGGACATGAACAAACTCTGCAAGGAATGGCCGGCAGTAATAATTTTCCACCAACAATTCCGTTTTCTTTGCTGTTTGTGATGTCGTTAAAACTTCGGAATTTATGGAATGTAAATCAGATTCCCTCCTGATTTTCACAGTTCATAACGAAAGCAGAAAATACGATATACAGTACATTTATGGCACAGTGCGGTTTCTCATAAGTACTTCTTCATAAGTATGCAATACAAGAAGCTGGAAGGAGGGCAGATTCATAAAATGTAATACGATTAGGCGAGCCATGAAGTTATTACAATTTGTAAAGACGCTGCGGGCCGGATGATTCTGCTTGGCGGGCCTGATCCCTGCATTAGAGCATGCGTGTAAAACAGCCTTGCCATTTAAATCATCTATACAAACAACGCCAAGCATGACAGGAGTAATACAGAGAGGAACGGAGAAGTGGGGGGCGAAGGGCGATCAGGCTTTCACCCTGTTTTATCACATAAAAAGCTATAATTAAAAGTTCAAAGCAGTGTCGCTTCCCTTGTCATAGATTACCGACACAGAATTTACCAGCACTAAAGTGTTTTAACTACTAACATCCACTAAATACTTTGACATACTCGGATAGAAGCCAGATATATATTTTTAATCCTTATATGATTCATGTTGTCTAAGAATGGCAATCACGTAACTGATGGTCGAGGACCACTATTCTACTACCCACCACCGCCTGTTCATCACAACGCTTGCTTTTGTTTGTGAAACACAAAGGCAGACGTTGTATAGTTTGCGATACAAAACGAAGCCTTAAGTTTGCAGTTCGTTGGCAAATTAAAAAAGAGGAAAGTCACAACATAGAAGCATCTTTTGCAAACGCAACCATCGTGTTGGTCAGGGTGATCAGCAGAAGCGGGTTCGTACCAAGCACGTGACCAAGCAGCATCTGTCAGCTAGCCAGGAATAAATCGTCAAAGAAGTATTTTTCCTCATTTGCAGCTCGAAGTGTGACCTTGATATTTGCCGTCAGTAAACAACTTCAATGACCCAGCATTGTCTGAACACACAAGAGCTCACACACGAGCAAACAGCGTATCAAACAAGCAATTACATCAGCACCTGGTATTCGGCGTCTTCCGCTTTTGCCTCGGCCTGTTCGCATTTGATGGTAAGCTCCTCCATCTGAAAGTACAATGAGATAGAGCAAAGTCGGCGAGAACACGCGCAGCACAAACGTATTTCAAGTACTTATAAATTCTAATAATTCCAAGATCTAGGTGCATTTGTTAACTCAATGGATCTACATAAAAAAGGTAGTATTAACAACACATAAACAGCACAAAGAAATCGGCATCTTCGCACTGAAACGGTACAATGTTTCTCAAATGCTGTTGTTGTTGCACTTTGCACATTTATGAGTTGCATTTTAACACATAGGACCAAATGCATGACAATCGATTAACGTTTCGAGATCTCATAGAGAGAGATGGAGGGGGGGGTCAATGCATTGTAAACACCTTTCGATTGTTTTGAAACACTGCTTTGCTCCGCCCAAAAAAACAAGTTTGGACCTCACACAAATCTGCGTACCCCACTTCGCGAAACTTCGAATTAACAGCGACTCCTCCATTAGCGATGACAGAGGAGCGCCAAAATCTGAAGCAATGGCACGGTTCTGTTGTTCTTTAACGCATCGATCGTGCCAGTGACAAAGAAAGACAATCTCTGCGGAAGTTTACTTTATTTTCGGACTAAAACCTTGTACAAATAAATGAAGAACACCACAACCCGATGTCACTTCTGTTCCGGTGACAGACAATCAGCCCAAACAAACAACGACTGACAGCGAAAAGATGAGATTTGTTCGAATGGCGCCGCATATGCAAACGCCTTATTTACTGTCTAAGCAGGCACCAATTCGAGGCGTTATGTTGCCAACGCTTTCTTCACCGCCACATATTTGCATGCTCACAGGCCCTGCAGACGCCCCAACAGGTGAATACGTTTAAAAAAAAATAAGGTGCTTTTCAATGGACCGACGGGCTCGCGTTGGTTGTCAGCAGAACAATGACAAGCGACGACCCCGCGAAATGTCCGGTGCAAGTCCGGAACTATGCGCAAGCACGACAGCACGGCCGCTCAACCTCCGGTGTCTACGCGTGCGTTTTCGACTGCGACGCACCGTTACGCGCACTGAAAACGCACCGTTACGCGTGCGTTTTCGACTGCGAAATCAAAAGCTGGTGAATCGCGCGACAGCCACAGTTCGACAAGAAAATAGTTTTAACATAATTCAAGAATTGCCTTTGCGATCGTGCTTATAGTAGACGACCGAGAGCAAGGATAGTTTGCTTCCTTTCGTCTGCCAATCAAACGTACTCCCCGTAAGCTGAAAATACATGGGAAAAGCTTATTTTGAGTGGAATACCCAAAAAGCTTTTGAGCCTGGTTGCGATGAGAATAACAACAAATGTGCGACTGTCAATATGTCAGAAATATTACTAAAATCACGTTGCAACCGACATACCACGTGTGTGAGAAAGCAAATTACCTACCCTTTATAAACAACAAATATATCATCAGCCACATTTTTATGAAATCTCCCCCGTTGCGTGAACGTGAATACCCATCATGCAGTGCATCGAACAACTTCTTTAAACGTTTCTATAGTAGTACTGCCACCAATACCCAAGTGTATGATTAGCGAAGGTAGTCTGTAACCGATTGCTCGTTATTATAGGTCTAGCCCAGTACTTCTACCAGGGGTGAGACAAGGGCAAGTCGTATCCAGTGGGGCAGGGGTGGCCAAACTTTTTGACACGAGTGAAGAATTCGCAACTGCCTGGCCACTGGAGGGCCGGGTACATTACGATTTACGTAATCTATGCAAAAATAGGTTGTAAATGTATTGTAGAACAATAATAACAATTAAATCACGCCATTTTGTTTACACTTTTTTAACGCTGCTTGCAGCTAACTGCTGCTGCGGCAGACAAGTCAACAAGAGACAGACAGCAGCCAATGCTGTTGCACTGCTGTTCACAGCCGGAAAGGTGGTGTTTGAAAAAGTGTGCAATGTAATTGGCGGGCCGGGTTAAACTGGTCGGCGGGCCGGATGCGGCCCGCGAGCTGTAGTTTGGCCACCCCTGCAGCAGGGCATGCCGAGACCTGATCGATCGAAAGGTCATGTTTGGGTATGGAATACGAATGAACACGGCACCAGGAGGTAACATATTGCCGATACGAAGGTGAGATGCATGAGACAACGGTATATCCTCCAAGCATTTGCCGAGAAGTGTTCGCAGCAATCAGACAGCAATCGTGCACGAACGTTTGCACTAGAAGCGATCGAGGGCGGTGGCACAACCGCATTCTAAACCAACGCCGATCTCAAAGCCTCTGATTAGCCGACCATCTACGCTGGTTTTTCTTATAAGGAAAATGTTAGGTACCTGGTATGGACCTGTAGGGACCCGAAAAATTTCATAGTATTGATTGCAGCATCAGTTCAGATATTTCCCTTAATAATTTTCTCTGATTCTAGGGACCCGATTTTCAATGGACCCGAATCGGGTCCCCAAAACACCTTAAAAAAGTCCTGCATCTACGACAATGTAGCCATCACAGCAACCAAATCCGCAACTGCTTAAGCTAGCAAACCATCGCAGTTGGATCATCACTGTTGGCAAAACCAGGTCACACCCACAGGCTGGTACAAAGTTGAGCGCTGCCGGCGGAAAATCCCATCTATTTTCAATTGGATCACAACAAACAAGCGCAGCAAAAACCTGAACACCGCAAATGCCACATCTCACTTCGACCAATAGCGTTCTGCGCGCCGCGAGCGGCAGTGCGGTAGATTAAATATGACACTGCGCATAAGGGTACAAAACCAGCGGAAAACTTGAGAGCTCAGCGAATGAGTGCCTTTAACACATTAACGTTGAAGTAAACGTCATGATCTCTAAAACTTGCAAATTAAGTCACAAACTCGGATGGACATTCCGTCCATTACGTACACTAGCTTGTCCATTTACTTAGTAGTTTTGCTGTAACACAACAGCTGGGGTAATAACAATGACGCGTTGTTTCTCAGGTTACCACAAAGGAAAACCTAACTCAATGTGTATAGTATGCACAACAATTTCAACAATCCTTACTTCCTCTTAATGAATATTGTCAAGTTTTCCAAGCAGCAGTGTTACTAGTCTTGGCAGCTGTCTGGTAATCGCTTCTTTTGAGTTGTTGCGGTCCGTGAGGTGAAACAGTATAAAACGCTTTCAGACGCATTGAAATGGGCCGTTTGTTTTCAACCCTAACGCATCGTTTTATAACCAGTCAAAAACCATTCACTATAAAAGCCTGAGACCGAAGACCATATTCCACGACCGTTGTTCCGTGGAACTGTTGAATGCAGTTTAACAGTCACTATTTCAAGCCCATTCCCACGCCTACCACAACATCATATCAAGCTGTTTTGACTTTTCAATCCACAGGGACATGCGCGATCTCTAGCCTCCCGTCCCGCTGAGAAATGCGCGTGTACGAAAAAAGTCGCACCAGCACAACGCCAGCCCAATTGATCGCTTGGAAAATCGAAGACCCGGCAATCTGCAGTTAATTCGTGTTTCCGACAGACTTTCCCGCTTTGCAAGGTTTTGGTAAACAAACCAACACTACAACATCCAAAGCCTGCCTAGATCTTTTATAAATGGCATGACGTATAATATGGCGGTATGTTTTGCTATATTCCTACGCGTGTTACAAAGTTTCAGCAAGCCTTGGGGATTCGAGATGTCTTCTCACCAGCAAATCGAGGTGTTTGCTGGTGTGCCATTCGCGTTACACTTAGATAAAAGGAAAAGCGCTTGTTTTCTCGAAAGCTTTTTATATCGTATTCGTCTGCTCCAGCAGCAGTCGTGTTGCCTTGTAAAAGAGCTTGCTTTACTAGCTAGGCCAACTTCGCTTATCACCATGCACACGTAAAGATAGCAACAGGCCGAACAGTCACGGCAGATACTTTCATCCCTTTCAGACCAGATGGAAGTTGATGTGCAAAAATTTTTGCGAAGCGATAAGCTACAGCGCGCATGGATGGAAAGAGAAGGAACAAATTTCTGCTGCTAAAACAGTCCGCTGGTTTGGGTTAAGACTCAAACAAACAGAACTAAACGATCAGTCCCTTTCGAAGAATTCGACCACAAAAGCTGCAAGCAGATATGTGACGAGGTCAACGTTAAAACTGCGTCTGGGGTTCGGTGATTGATTTGTGCATCTAATGAACAAGCGTTTCTCGAGATAAGAATAGCAACCTATACGCTAGTACAGGAGTTCCCAAACTTTCTCTGTGTACCCCTTCAGTATTCGACAGATGAGCACGTACCACTAAAATTTCTTATGACAAAAAGGCTGAGTAAAATAACAAAAATCCACTTAAATTAGAACTTTCATATTTTAGAATATTTGGAAATAAATGATATATAAATATATTTTTCCCTTCTATTGCTAATCTTAAATGTACCCCTAAGATAGGCAAATGTACCCCTAGCTAGGGCCTCAGGTTGGGAATCCCTGCGCTTGCAGTTGCAATCAGGCCTGTGGAGCCGGAGCCAAAAATTTTCAGATGGAGTCGGAGCCTGAAATTTGGGTTCCCGTTCAATGGACATAAGTTGTTGGGCAAGCGAGTTGTACAAATAAAACAATAGTTTTTAGTTTTTATTGGATCAAATCGTTCTGGAACCGGAGCCAAAAACGTTTAGAGGTTGGGGCCGGAGCAAAAAAATTTAGATACCTGCAGCTGGATCCGGATCTTGAAATTTGAGTTCTGGTTTCACAGCTCTGGTTACAGTAGCGCAATACCTGCATCACCGTTTTAACAATACAAATTATGTTGCGTGTGAACATGGAACGGAATCTAGGCACGGCGGAGAGCAGCGAAGAGCGCATCTGCCATATGAAGACGCGCTCCTTGCCTGTCATTCGATTAACAGGCCCCAGATGGCAGCACATTTAAAAAACATTCGTCAAAATGGAAACGCAAGTTTTAGTTATCACCATGTTCAGGCAACCGCATGTAGTTGGTTTCTTGCTTGAGCTCCNAACAAAAACTTTACAGCGGTCAGCCAGNCGACGTCGGCAAGGAGCNCGCGAACAAGCCAAGTCTTTCGTAACCTCACAAAAAAACTTCGCTCTGAGCAAAGTTTCAACAAGGGCACTCAAAGCAACTTCACACTGAAGTGTTTATGGAGTGAACCCGGCTGCGAGCATTTTCAGGTAACACCGCACGACGTATTGGCGGAGCACAGCACGCCGAGTGCAAAAGAAACTTGCTGCAATCACAGCACATCTCGAACGAAAATGGGGTCAACCAGGAAGGAAAGTGACAAACTACAAGCTCAATACATCTGGGGATGGGAAACAAACCGTCTTTCTGGTGTAAAAACGTGGTATTGCACGTAGAATTTTTATCTGTTTTTGACAAAAACGAAACAAAGTATTTTGTACTGGAGAAAATTCCACCTGACAATATTACGTGAGGATTTGGGATGTAAACTGATGCTACTCAAGTTGTTATTTCGTAGCGTTTGCCAACAGGTTTCAAATCAAGCAGACAAATTCTAGTCTGCAATACTGGTTTTCGTCAGCAAGAAGTGCTTCAACTGTTCTGACCAACCTGAGAAGAATTGCCCATTGAAGTGAGCGCAAGCTTTGCGCAAGGTGAGGTGTGTGTTTGCCTGCTGACTCGCAGAGAAGACAGTACCGAGTACAAGCACGGTGGTCTCAGTCAGCAGCCCGTGCAACTGCGAAACAAGACCGTTTGTGTCTTTTCATGAAGTAGCCGTTCTTTATTGATAGAAAACAATTTGTAGAATTGATTTGACGCGACAAGGCCCGATATCAAAAGCCCCGCGTCACCACCACGCACGTAAGAAACCAATGTGGCCTGGAACTTACGCAGCACCTGGGTGGTGAATTGTCATTGACCAGCCTGGACAAATGATTGAAAACCAAAGTAACGCACACTTCTCACTGACTTCTTCTCTTGAATCCACAACAAACAAAATCTGACACAGCTTTATCAGAAACGACGCGTTTCTCATCATCGGTGCCGCATCGCAAACACGTGAGACGCGACCTTTGTTTAATTTAAACCATTATTCGCGAACAGCCGCTTTATACGGCACTGGCTTAGATGTAATAGTAGCAATAGCATCGGACCGGGGCTTGTTAACACTGTGACGTTAAAACCTGTCAAAACTAAAAGCAACCTGCTCTTTCCGGAGCAGAACAAATTTAAGTTTGCTCGAAAGATTACAATCAGATAACCTTGAAAAATCAAAGTATGGACATGACGCTCTTGCCAGTTAAAGCAAGCTAAAAGAACCGAAAGACATGCCGCAAGCAGTTCTACGACGAACACTGCAAAATGGGTTTTACTTTTATGCAGCAACACCTAATGATGCTTGCACTGTAAACTATCCCCAGTCTGAAACGACATGAACAAGGCGTAGCAGAGATTTTTATCTCGTGCATATCAACTAACAAAAACCTTCCCAAAATAGGGAAGATACGGTTCTTTTCTTCACTCTTGTGATTTACTGCCTTGCAGCTGACAGCATTACCAACACGACAAAAGTTAAGCTTTCCACACGCCAACTCAATACACACTGAATTATCACATTTCCCCTGAAAATCAGGATAACGTAATAAAAAGAATGGTGACAGCGTGTAAGTTGGACACAGACGTAAGTTCTCTGATTTTGTAACGCGAGACTTTGTGCACTTATTTCGAGAGTTAAAACTTTTCATAAACTACGCTTACGTAGTTTAGGAAGAACACCAAAGAAGTAACAAAGCGATGCCTCTACACTTTACAGAACGCAAAAGTCATGACAGTTTTTCCCTCACAGCGCACCAAAACCTGATGAGAAGCAATCTAACGTTTCTACATAATATGCAATGCGTTCGATGTACTTCGTAAAGTTTTCCAATATGGCGAACAATGCACCCATTTCTACGATGACGGTGAAATAAAATGTAAGCGCAGAAACAAAGAAACGTTTTGAAGCACATATAAAACAATACAACTACAAGACCAGGCATAAAAGTGGTAGCGGTTCTTGCAGGCATCCTTACGTGATTCGCTAGACGCGAACAAACTTCCATGAAAGCAGTGCTGAAGCATCAAACCGACCGTCTGTAGATTGGGTGCTCCAGCAAATTATTCTAACTGACTGCCTCGCAATCTTTTCGCTCTAAGCGTCGCAGCCACCGTGACATTGGGAATAAATGCAAAGGGTCCCACGCAATTCCTTTGGTAATTGCTGGTTTCTGCTCGAGATGCTTTTCTGGCCAACGCGAGGTAATTCGACCTGCTCGAGGGACACGTACTGAGCAGCTGCTGGCCGATGTGAGACGCGTTCGGCATTCGTAAATATGATTGTGCAGTGCCACCACCAACGGGTAGCATGCTGAAAATGGTAGAGACAAAGAAAATTACTGAAAGTACAAGAAAACAGACACGTTCGTGTATCTCGCGCTTTCCGAGCCGCTGCATGGGCATACTTCAGAAGTGCCGCCAGCAAGCATGATATTGGAATCGGGGATTGAGGTCGCCACCATTCGTGTAATCCAGTGATTCTCAACCTGGTCCTGAAATTTCTAGTGGTCCACAGAGAGCTCCATAAATCCTTGATTATTTAGGACTAAGACAGAACATGCCCTTAAGTTCACTGACCTATGTGTAAAACCGTTTCGACTAATTGTTCATGAGGTGTCAGCATAGCCAAAGTGTTCCATCGGATATATTTTTGAAGATGGTCCGTGGACCAAAAAAGGTGGAGAACCACTGGTGTAACCCTACTGGCTGTATGTACGAAAAGACAGAAAAAAACTTATTTACTGCGGTTCCAGTGAAAAGTATAAGTACGAAGGCCCACTACAGCTTTATTTAAGGCGTCGAACATCACAAGCCAGAAGAACTAATTTATCTGCTTGATTTGAAACCTGGTGGCAAACGCTACGAAATAACAACATGAGTAGCAAAAAAGAACAGCATCACAAGCTTCGTTTAGTGCTGTTTTTCAAAAAAACTGCGTGTAGACTGGCCCACAAAATGATTTCAACAGATGCATGGAAAGACAGTTAAGAACTCTGGGAATGCTGCAAGCATTCGAGGAATCAATCGACTGGGCTCTGCTTGCATGGCTTTGCGATGATTCGGACTTGCACATATCTGTGTTCAAGTAATTAGTCTCCACAAACTGACGCTGCCCAATCCATCAGCAAATTTATAATATGAAATCGATTTCACGTAACTCTACGCATCCCGAAACCTCAAATCTTGTTCATACAGAATGGAAAGAGAGTATGCAAAGAACACGGCGGCAATACTCTCGCACTGAAATATGAAGAGCATGGGTGGACATGAAACAGTGTAGCTATTTTGACATTTTTCTAGAAATCTAAAGCAAGCTTCGTCAACGAAAATTCCGCCAACGCTCTGATGACTGATGGCAGGAGAATTTTCGATGTCAAAGATGGGAGTGCAGCTCAAGTTTGCCGATCAGGGCACACAGGGACGGATAGATCTGAACAGCGGTTATATCTGTTCGTGTGGTCATGGAACAAGAAGTCGTGGAAAGGGGCAATAACACGAAGGCATAGCGCGCGTTTGCCTTAAGCCAGACGTGTTGCGTTAGCAAGACCGTCCTCCACGTTGGCATAGCGCCGAAGATCGAGACATCAGTGTTTCAACAACGAGCCTGCTTTATTTGACTTGTCTTCTGACGACGGCCGCCTGTTGTACGAAGCACGTTGAATTCGGTTGCCTTGCGAAAAAAAACGCGCGCATCACAACTACGGTCCGGAATTAACATCCGGGATATGACAGCCCGATTCGAACCTCGCAACCGAAGTGACAGAAAATATTGAGCGAGATCGTGTTTAGACGAGTAGTCACAAAAAAAGACAAATGACCTGTGTCGCAGAAGTGACCATGCATTGTCAGTATGCGTGGCGAAACAGGAAACCACCAAAATATTCGCAGAGCGTATACCTGTCCAGCAGTGCACGTGAAACTAATCTCTACTTCCTTCCCACTTCATCATCAAGTAGCGGGTGCGAGCACACGGAAACAAAGCTTGTATAGCGTATCTAGAGCCCTGCCTTTTAGGTTCACTTGCCGTGTTGAAACAACCACACGCAGGTATGTGAAGAACAGAAAAGAGGCGACGCGAGCTAATGTTGCCATGGTAGTGAGTTCTTGCTGTCGAGAGCCAACTGGCCCCAGCAAACTTTCATTCAGGATTTGAAACAACAATTTCACTGCAGTCTTCGTACTCCAAATGGCCTCAACCGAAACAAGCAGAAACCTCCTTCAAAATGCTTAACAAGCAAAACGTGTTTAACGGGAAGGAACAAAACGTTCTTCGGCACTTGGTAAGTAACCAGTCACGCGCTCACCACTGCACTTGACATATCTGCCATGCCAGGCTCACGAACCGGCCGAGCTTTACGTGAAACCACATACCGCGCCAAGACCTTTGAAGTGGCAGACCACTGCGTTTGTAAACACTTTCAGATCTGCAAAATGTATACACCATTTATATTTAATACCCATCGTAACGTCCTCCTCCGGAGCGCAACTGCTCCGTGACTGAGATGTGGGCGAGCCGTAAATACACCAATATACCTGAGTTAGCAACACCACTGTCAATCACTTACGCAGCAATATATAAACAAATGAGCTGATCTATTTGTATGCCATAGTAAGCCACAGGCATTGACGGCCTTCACGCATCAAATAAACGCGCAGTATATTCAAAAGCATGCATGATTGGGAAATAGACCCCTTACCTCTTGTGACAATTTGAGTTTGATATTTGCAGCTTTGATACGAAAATGCTTCAGCTTCCCTTCTATCTGCAAGTACCGTTTCTTCCATTCCATAGCACTACTTGGCAGCTCAGATGAATACATGACCAAAACAGTGGTAGAAAGATGGATGCTTGTCACTTATATGTCATTTGTAACCATGGAGCAAAAGCCCATCACAACCAAGGAGTTTGCAAGAAGCTGCCAGCTAGGCAAGCTATTACATAATAACAAAAGTTTGTTAACAAATTTTTCTTACACATGATCACTAGCTTTATGTAAATTGCACATGCAACTTTGTACAGTACCTGTGAACAACATTCAGTGCACTGGCAAGTGACTAAAGGTAACGAAGTTCAGGAAGTAGATGATTGTAACACAGCGATGACGATTAAAACAAGACATACAATATTACAAACAATGATGCATTAAAACAAGACATGAAGTACAATCATTACACAGTACCATATGCCCTATAAAGGTATCAGTAGCACAAACATTTGCAACAAAATGACATAATGCATTTTTAATTCACCAATTTAAAATCACTATGCATTCATTGACATGCATTTGACTGATTTGTGTTTCAAACAGATTAAAAATATATTTTCAAACAACAGAATCTGTTTTTGTTTATACAAGGTAGAACTTAGAAGTCAAAGAGCTTGAACAATTTGTTTGACATGCATGCTATTTCTTTGCATGGATACTGCAAATTATTGCAGCGTGTTAAATTAAGGCCATAGTGAAGAGCAAGCAATCTCATGTGTATGAAAGATTCAGTCAGAGAAACTGCAAGCCAATTATTACAATAGAAATTTGCAAGCAGAAGCAGTAGAGTTAGAAATTTGCAAGCAGAAGCAGTAAAGTAGAGTTGTGAAGTACAGCAGTAAGCATTTCAACTGTGCTGCAAAATGTTTTCATTTAAAATCAACATTATTTTGATGGAAACTACAGCAGCTGTTTATGACAATCGTCTTCTAAGCATGATTCTCCTTCTTCACCACAAAAAATAACTGCCAATTTTTAAATTAGCAATAACCATGTTACCATTACAAATTGCTATGATAAATGCATATTATTTCCAGTATGACTAAATATTCTAAGTTTTCATGGGTTTCAAATTGCAATATTTTGTTACAGAGTTTTGACCAAGCACCCTGAAATATGTATATATATCAAGTATGTTAGCACCCCCCAAAGCACATAAAATTGTGGTATAATGATGCAAAAGAAGTAATATCAGTGCTTTTTAAGCAAATGGTAATCCATGACATGCAACAATGTATTTGCCTTACAGGGCTTGAATGCTTGGTGCATTTATTGTCATAACTTCTAAGGTGAAAAGTTTTTGTCTGCCTAGTGCTCTATTGTCAACAATATTTTTATAACTTTGATTATGAATGACATGGTATACATGTTATCCGTTATCCGAAGTAGCAATGCACACATAAAACAAAGCCAAATGAGCTTTAAGATAAGGTCACAGCACAAAAGTTATGTCTGCAAGCACTGGCATTTCCCTGACCGAAAGTAAATATCTGCTGTATGACTTATGCAACAGCTTTGAAATGTAGCAATGAACTTATATGTTTGTATGGAGCTATAAAAAATGATCAAAACTATTAATCATGATGAATGATTTATATTATGAACATTTTGCTTATGAAATAATACAGTAACATGCCATCATTAAGTATCTATTTTACCTAGATACATGATCAGTAGAATTTGGTGAAAAGATGGTAACACTTTCCACTGTATTAGAATATTCATCACTTAACTAAAATTAAGATGTTGGCGATTTACCCAATACACCAGGGGTGGGGAACCTATTTACTATCACGGACCGCATAAATTGTGCATTATTGTTGGTGGGCCGCAAGATCTATTAATATTATCCTAAAATACTATCATTATCTAACAGTGAGGAAGAGTGACTTTTCTTATCTAAGTAACTGCTTATCATGGAGCTTAGTTTTGACGCAACGTTGTACTCTAACTTGGGTAATGAAAATTCTGATGTGGGCCATATCAAATGTTCATGTGGACCGCATTTGGCCCGCAGGTCGCAGGTTTCCCATCCCTGCAATTTACAGTGCTGTTAATACAAGATTATGGGCTATATGAAATATGCTTACACAAATGGGGTATAGCCCTTCTGTGACTTGTGAGTGTGGCACAGAGGAACAGACCATTGACCATGTTATCCTTCACTGTCCAATCCAGTGGTTCTCAACTACTGTTCTGAGAGCCTGGATAACAAGACAATCGAATGGCTGTTCAACACCTGCCCCGAGATCTAGTGCGGCCTAGCAGTGGATAAGAACTTGCTTAGGTGATGATGATCAAGAAGAATATGAAATATTTTTATTCAATAACCAACATCAGGCACACTACATGCATGTTAGAGTAATAGTCTACTACTTTAATACAGACAACCTAAGTCTTTCTAACTCTCTCTTTTGCAAACAGCCACTGATGTCAGGCCAAGGCCTGAAATAATCATTGGCAACGCAAAGGCCAAACAAAATAGGGAGGCACACACACGCACAAAACATTACAAAGATAAGCCATGATCTTTTTTTCACTTGTATCAAACAGTTTGAATGATTAAATATACACAGAATATTTAACATCAGTACCATTTTTGTGAACCATGAAGACTACGATTTAACACTAGAAAACCCTAATCCGGGGTTTTTAAGGTGTTTTAGGGACCCGATTCGGGTCCCTATAATTTCAAATAGGGTCCCTAGAATCTGAGAAAATTATCATTGGGTCCCTACAGTCAGATAAAATTGGGTTCCTACAGATCCATACCAGGTACCTAACATTTTTTTTTAAAAAAACCTGCTCTAATCACATTAAAATTACTCAAATGTAAGATGTGATACAAGCAGCCAAATGCTCAAATAGATAACATAAAACTGGTTCATAAACTCATTTCGTCAGTGAACTATGAAAGTTTCAATCTGTTTTTTTCAACAATGCAACAGAAATTGCTTGCCTCTGGTTTACTTTTACTGAGGTACTGTGACAAATGAACAACAAGTTTTTAGAAATGTATTTTAATAGCAATAAATGCATATCAATGGAACTCACCCCATTTTGGTCCATGGGTAAAGTGTCATTTCTTCACAATTTATAGTATAAACATCTACTTGTTTTTGCAATGAAATGTTATGTTTCTAATTGTATTGCTCTCTGCCTCGCGACCCTTATTGTTGTTCGCTTCCTTCACCTATGTGCTTGCTTCAGCTGCCCATCTGGCATCTGTACATATAATGCATATCAGTTATGGTGCTACACTCATAACTTTTATAAATGCTAGCTTACATCATGACTTTTGCCTAGATTACTACTGTAGCAGTATGTAAAATGTTAACAAATGTTCATAAATAAAACTGTCATATCTGCATCACAGCAAGCTTTTCTAAAGCTTGCTGTGAAGCTTTCCCAAAGCTTACTGTACAGTTTGACCCCTTTTGCACACTGAACAAAATTTGTTTTTTCTCATACACATGAAATTCTACCACTAAACTGATTTTTTACTAGGTCATAAGTATGCAAACATGCCACTGAACTTTACTTACATATGATGACCTAACAAAAATCTTATATTTGTACAACTCTTGTTAAAAAACAGCTAATGTGCTTTCATGCCCACCACTCTCAATTTCTGTAATGACAAAATGTTCCTATTTTGCAAATGTAATCTTTTCGCCATTGAAATTCCAGCTAACCTACATGGAAACTTGACATTTTTATAGGAATTAACATGTTGTCATTTTAAACACAAAAGGCCCATCAGTTAGTCCAAGCACAAGTTTATTTAAAAACACCAAGAGTGATCAAAAAATACATTTGAAATTATTTACTTAAAGTCTCACTGCAAATTATTGCATTGCAGTGTATCTGAGCTATTCCCACAATAAAACCTATGTGTCATTATCTGCTTTTCACAAAAGGCTGTCGAATAAAAAACATATGGCAATCAATTTGTCAACTGCCTCATCTAATTGTAGCTACCGGTATACTTCATTACCACAATAGCACTTATTTAATTTTCCACGTCTTCAACAATTTTGCACAAAAATTTCTGTCAAGATCACCTACAGTACAGTAGCTTCCACACATCAATCCATTTTAAAAAGTGAATTACAAACAACTGCCATGAAAAATGTGAAGTCAGAAGTTAATCAATTAGGCTTACTAGGAAATATGCTACAAGCTAAACACATTCTTACTTATACTTATATACATTTGTTTGTCTCAAATTAGAAGTCTAATCAAGTAGGTTAGTATTTAGTTGTAGTGCACACGAAATTCAAAAGCATTGCCATTCACTATGCAGCATAATCGGAGGCGTTAGCACGAACGCACAAGAAAAACTAAAAACAACAAACACTGAGAAAACATGCCAGCGACTGCTGCAATCTCTCAACATCCTTGATCCAACGTAAGTTGCATAAACTGTTGAAAAGTGAAGACACAAATACACATTTGAAGCGAGTATTTAACCTAACACTTTCCGTTTCGGACAAACAGAACTACAGCAACATGCAGCGATTTAGTGCAAGTAAACCTGGCTTAGGTTCGTGATTCTCCGCACAAAAGACAAGAAATTACACATGCTTTTATACTCCCTCTCGGAAAGTAACAGCGGCATTGGTTTGATTTATTTCTTTACTGCTTTTGACACACACGCCTCTTCACCCGGCTTACCGCTTCATTGATCTCGCTTAGAAGAACCGCGAAGCCCATGGAAAAGATTTTGCAACGCGATTTGCGTACTTCTGCAGCACGCCGTCCGTGGAGCGGCATTCTGTAACTCCTTCTCCTTACTGCCATATAGCGAAAAGTCTGCGTGTCAATTCGTACATATTCCGCTGGATGAGTAGAAATAATAGTAGCGTACAGATCAGGTGGTCTTTCAAATCTTTGAGAGTTCAGCTTGAGAAAATGGTGACCACCGACCTTGACGCAGCGACTCGGTTTTGTTGTATTTTTTTCTTTTTGTTTTGTGGTTGGTTTTCGTTTAGCTGTTCCGAGAACATATTTCCTCTCGGTCATCGGTTTAACAATGGTGGTCTGTGACATCATTACTTTATAAAATTAAACAATTTTCGACACATTGACTTATTCAGAATTGCTGTCTGGGGAAAGTTGGAAAATAGGCCACAGGGTACTAAACTGCAAAAGGCCAGCGATATTTCAGGCGAGGAATTTTGGAAAAGTGACGCTGTGGTAGTTTGGGGAAGACAATTGCATCAAATTGTCCCTTGGATCCCCTAGTGCTTCAGCATTAGTTTGAAATTACTAGTCAGTAAGAAAAATCAAGCAAGATTATTTACTGTGATAATAATCGCTGATACAGAGAATTCCACAGAGAATTCCAAAACGTTAATCTACATTTTCCTGTTTTCCCACCCGGAATTATCATACCCATGGGCGTACGGGAAGGCATTTTGTTGGGGGAGCGGAAAAACTTTGCCCTGAAAATAACAATTTGCCCTAAAAATAAACAATTTGCCCTGAAGCTAACTTTTTTAGTTTAATCCGAATTGGGCCTGAAACCTCGTAAATCTGTTCTACATTGTTGAATTTGTTTATTACGGCTTGGTATGTAAAGTCAATTCACCTGTAACGTTACATATTGTTCGCTCCCGATGGCATCTTCTACATGCATTTCAATTCGCTTATAACTTCAATTCGGCAATAACGTTCTTTATGCAATGCCCTAGAGTTGGCTAATTCTGTAGTTACCTTGCTTGTTAACTCAAGGCGGTGAAGTTCCTTGCGTGTTATGTTCTCCCTGACAAAAAAAACTTTACGGTAATTACCTTTACTGGCTGAATATACTGTATTGAAAATTTATTCACCTTACCCTGAAAAACAGAGTTTGTCCTGCAATTTTCCACTGCATTTAATATTTTTTACCATTCAGGATTTTTGAGCAAATTGCGCTTGTCCTGAAAAACAGAGTTTGCACTGAAAATTTTCACTGTAGGGCCTATTGAGTATACTTTTACATTCAGGATTTTTGAGCAACTTGCGTCTGCCCTGAAAAACAATGTGTCCTGAATTAACTGAATTAAATCTATATTTTTTACCATTCAGGATTTTTGAGCAAGTTGTGCTTGCCCTGAAAACAGAGTTGCCCTGATATTTTTCACTGTATTGATATGATTTTATCATTCAGGATTTTTGAATAAATTGCGCTTGCCCTGAAAGCAGAGTTTACCCTGAATTAACTGTATTCAATATACATTTTTATCATTCAGGATTTTTGAGCAACTTGCTTTTGCCCTGAAAACAGAGTTGCCCTGAAATTTTTTACTGTATTGATACATCTTTTATCATTCGGGATTTTGAGCAACATGCGCTTGCCCTGAAATTTTTCACTGTATTGACATATTTTTATCATTCAGGATTTTTGAGCAACTTGCGCTTGCCCTGAAAACAG
>JGI24159J19872_10000607_pt1 | contig 33591 bp, 18 predicted proteins | sample Ectturendosymbi4_FD_19872 | JGI IMG/M metagenome (IMG submission 19872) | reverse complement strand
ATTCCCAAGTGACAGAGCAATTGCACAATAATTCTCTCTTTTTCATAAAACGTCCGAAAGTAATTGCTTCTGAGGTTACAAAAATGTTTCAAAGCATTTAAAGTGGAAAATGATACGGCCCGGCAACGAACTCCTCACGGACCGGCACCGGGCCGCGGCCCGGTGGTTGCCGACCACTGGTATAGCCTATACACGGTTTTAAATTTGGAATGTTGCAAGCGAGCGAGAACGAGATTTCACTGCGCAAATGGTCAGGTGGTACTGCGCATTTCGGGAAACATTGAAAATAACACTAATGTTGCAGAATTCATTATTTTTTCACATCGTATAGCTGCAGTAGCTCGTAACCTTCAACACCTGCAATTTCATCTACAGAGAGAGCATCCCCTGTCCTAAATTTTAAGTACGTAGCTCCGATTCCGTAATTCTGTCGCTCTTACCAAAAGGCTAAAATTTCAAATACATGTCCCAAATGGCAATTCAAAGCTTGCAAGTCTCGCCTTACTTTTTGAAAAACTTTCGCAGTTTTAGCGCTGTAGCTCACGCCTCACTTTTACCGTAGAAAGAAAGTATAAAGACATCAGCACTAAATTATTGACAGAGTTGTGTTTTTCCATTAATTTGATCACCTTCTACTCTCTTCACATCGCTGACAATCAATCTGAATTGCATAAAAACTAAACGACCGTGTTAGACTTCTCTATGCAGGTGACTGAAAAAGGTTTGTAGAATTTGCTTTTGTTGTTTTTGTAGAAATGAAAAAAGGCCAGTATTTTTTTTATTCAATACGTTACTTCGTCTTGATCCTTGCTTTTATCGCAGCTTTTGATTACACTTCTCTGCCCAGTCTCAGTCCCGTTCTTGAACCTGGTCGAACGCAAAGATATTTTTGCTGATCATCTGCAGCAGGTACACAAGTTGTTCTTCACAAAGCTAAGTATTTTGGAGTGTTTTGACTATTTCCAAAAAGGTCATGTTCTCGAAAACAAAACACTTTTTTAAAGTCTCTTCTTGATTCACTGGAGTGCCTGGTCTTGTGGTTTGGTTGTTAAACCTTTTTTCATCACGTTACTTGAGCAGCTTGTTATTTTCATAGGAACAGCTTGATGGCATGGAACGCTGTTGATCGACTGTTTCAAATATAGGCTCCTCTTCCACAAAGCCGTTCATGTATCTATTCTGTAAAGCAGCGAATATAATTATCCTTCCAAAACCGCAAAAATGAAAGGCTTTCGATAATTCAGTAAACGAAAAACTACAAAAAATTGCATCCACTTTTCCCGCTAATAAGACAACCATGAAAATGCTGGAATGTTTTTTGTTTAAGCAAACAGCAGGTAATCAGAGTCGCCCTCAAAAATAACGAAAGTTTCATTGCGTCCTGTGGCGGTATGTACTTCTTTTGGAGAGTCGCGACTCAACGAGTGTTTTACGGTAACCATCTACGCTTGCACTTCCCTGCGTGGCCATGCAGGTACTTTTCCCGTGAATGGTGTATTGGTGGCAAGTCAGGGCAGTGCTGCGTGAACCTCTTGCTTGCATCCACCTATTCAGGTTGAACACAGGAGGCTGGACAGGCCGCAAGTGCCGTCTTTAAATTCTTGAGATGACCGGGGCGCGAATCGAACCCAACCTGCTTAAGTGACGCTTGCCCAAGCCCCTGTAGCGCTTGGTCTTAACAATCATCCACATAAGTTTTCCAATGATCTGATCAGTAGAGCCATTTTTATGAACTAAAAAATTGATTATATGACTTTCTTTTTGAGTAAACATGACCTTATATGATTAAACAAAAATGATTGAGCTAGAACATACAACTACTGTACAAAGTAGCATTACCAGCGAAAATAGGCATAAAAGATGCGTAGCCCCATGGTTTATTGAAGCTCCACAGAAATAAACAGCTCAAAACATGAGCGGAAAATATGGCATGGTTTGAAGCAAATTGAAAGCATGCATGGACATTTTTTTATGTGGGGCAACAAGAACATGCATTTTTAGGCAGTGCATTACATTTCATCCAAGCAACTTGGTTAACCTACCGCTAACATGCTCAGAGTGTCCAAGTGGGTTCAAATTGCAGGATGCAGCTTAGGCCTAGCGATATAGTAGTTTCAGCTGATATTTCGAGATTGTTTTAATGGTTTCTTTACTGAATTACAGTTGGTTGAAAATATTCAAAATATGTCTCTATGACCTATGGAAAATACGGCTTTTTATGACTTTATAGCTTTTGTTAAAGACTTTCGTAGGGGTGCGATTTTTGTTTAAAATTCATTTCATATCTTTCTGAAGAACACAAAAAATATGACTTTTATGACTTCAAATGGCCCTACAGATTAGGTTCTAATTAGAGTAAAAAAAGTCAACTTTCCATCGGCAATACTGCATTTTCAAAACGCTATTGTAATGTATTCATTGTGAATAGTTATTGCCGTTGCAAATCCATTTACGGTGTAACGCACAATTGTATTTTTGGAGTAAGCATGATGTACAAAAGTAAATAAACACGGAGGTAACGTCGAACGTATTAATCGATGCTCGTAAATTTTTTAAACTCCCCTATTCTGTAATTGAAACATTGTACTTAGACTATTTACTGTAGGTCGTCTAACTAGTAATATTTTTAATATATTTGAACCACGAACTTTGAAGACATCAAAGTTGTTCGTACACGTTTTTGCAAATCCAGAAAATATTCAACGTCAGGAATTAGTGATAGGCAACGATCAAAGTATTGCAGTAGTATATGCATTGATAAAGACCTAAGGGAACGATTTGCCTTAAGGAAAAACATGAGTTTTTGAGGCTTTTGCGTATATGTTGTTCAAGCCGATGGTTCTTTTTCATCATCTTTTTGCAGAACTACAAGTCAGTTTACATCGAGGAAGAAGACGTCGAAGGTGAAAACGAGCCAAAAAGAGGTCAAAACAATTGTTTTTCGTGTTTGCAGGGTGAACGATTTAACACTACAACCAACAAAACATTGTAATAAAAGCCTTCGCTCACATACCATTGCGCAAAATCCATGTTTTTAAAGAAAACGTCGATTATATTTTAGATCCAGCATTCCCATTTGTCGCATGAATTGATACGAATTGTAAAACGTCACTGGATTGCTCGTTAACATCTAATTATTTCTGAAACAAACCCACCTATTCGTTTGGTTTTCCAAACACTGATCTGAATCTTCCAAGCATTGATCAATTTTCCATGACCATAATAGCATTTTTTCTTGCTGCCTGAATAGCAAAAGTAACAAACTTTCGGCCTATTTTTAAAAATCGAAAAAATGTAACCTCTGCAGATTTTGTCTTGTCAGTTTATGCAACAGGTTACCGAGTTTCAGCCTTGGATAGTCCCAATTTAAAGGCTGAGTCATGACACAAGTTCAACTTGAGTTCAGTTTCTATGGATTGGACTCCGGCTTGGACATGGAGATTCATGATTGGACGCGGACTTGGTGTCAAGTCCTTCGCAACGTGTTAGACTTGAACGCTAGTTCCTTCTCATGCACAAAAACAAATTTCATTATCTATTGGCATGCATCTAAACCAGTGGTTCCTGCAATTTGTCTTCATCGATAGGGTTAGGGTTTTTGATAGCTTCGCGTAGCTCTTCCATTTTTGCTACCTTTCTAGCTGCCATGCGTATAACTTGCGCTGCAGCTCAAATTACCCACTTTCACCATATATAGCTAACCATCCATAGCTAACCATCCATTACAAGCTCTCTGAAGTCCTCACTTTAAAATTGGTAGTTTATTTAAATATGAGATGTGCATGTGACTGTTACTAAGTAAAAGTACACAAAATCATTCAAACAAGTGCAATCCAAGCTAAATAAGCAATAATACAATTAAGCTAACAATGCACAGTAGGCCTGATGAGCACAGCAATCCAAGCTAATGAGCTGGATGAGTATGTTATTGTCAACTGCACGCTTATTGATATAATGGGAAAGTTTATCAATAACACACCGAAGACCATACTCACGTTTTTTGAGCTGAGATTTGAATTTTTATTTAATTCACGCGACTCACAAGCCATGTTGATGGAAATAACAACAATAATTGAATAGCAGGTTCAGTAATCCGTCTACACGAGTTCCGTATCCAAAAACCAAAAATCACTGATCTCGGACTACACGTCACGTGCATTCTGTATAACCATTATGTTGCAGTTCACCCAGAATTTAGGTGAAACAAGAGGTGATTTTTTGCACTCAAGTTTGTTTAGCCTCTCTTCTTTGCTCTAAAGTAGTGGTCTAATTATTATTAAGCAGTTTGAATCTGAAAGCAGATCAAAACACCGGTTAGTAGCTAAATAGTTATTGACAGGGATGTTTTCACTTATCAGTAAGGTAGGAGTGTCACTCTGGTTGTCACATCGTAAAAGAACGAGTGGAACGTCACCTTTTTGGTGGATCTAGGATAGCTAAGAGTATAAATTGCGTTTCTTACCTAAACTTTAACATACTGTAAAACTTGATTTTTTAGTTGAATAACGAGTTTATTAATAGTTAGTTAGCAGCTATAAGCCTCCCCAAAATCTCGGTATTGCGTATTGTACGTTCTATCATACGATCTCGCAGTTTCATAACATCCACTATCTTTAAATAATGGGACATCCCAATCTGGCGGATCAGTGCTGTAAATAGCTTCGTTTCTTCCGAAAACTCGGACTACAGTAGCAATTGTTACGACGCCAATGGCTTGTTGTTATCGTCCATAAATTTACTGTTTGTTTGAAAACGTTCATTCAGCCAGAAAGAGCTAATAATTAGTGCAAAATGAGCAGAGCAGCGCAATTCCAATATTTCAACTTCGGTAAAATATTGAAAACTGATGACAGTGTGGAAAATGTAGCAAATTTAGTTAATTACACTCACAAAAAGAGCTTGGTAAAAACATTCTCTCAGACCCAGTGCACCATCTGAAAATTCTGTGTGTACCACAGAGTGCACATGCAGCCACGGGCGTCGGAGGAGGGCAGGGGGGGCTTGGACCTCCCTAGATTTTGAAATTTGACATTTTTTATTACAATTTCTGCAAAAAAGGTTGTTTCCTTAATTTCGAGAAGTAAAAATGAATTTCATCAGTTTTGGTCCTCCCTGTGAAAGTATTTTTGGCTACCTGTGGAAAAATCCACTATTGCCCCCCTGGAAAAAATCTTTCCGACGCCCATGCATGTACCCCAGTTCGGGAACCCCTGGTCTATGCCAACTGTAGCGCTAAAGTTTTGCAATGTAGACTACTTATATTACAGCAAAAACCTAAGCTGTTCTAGATATTAGGTGGGGGTGGGGTTATGTTTTGAAGTTGGGATTGGGTTAGGATATCCATAGAGAGGTTGTTGAGGATTGAAGTCAGGAAAGGCTGAATGCGGAAAAATGTAAATGAGAGTTGACTTTATGTTGGTAATTTGAGGATGAGATTTGACCCTGTATTTTTATAATATAGTAATGTTGCTTGGATGAGTTGGATTTGTATATTTATGCCTTTTCCCGCAAAACAACTTCCTTTCAAGCAGTTTTGGTGTGCTGCAACAGAAGGAGCTCTGTTTAGGTACTGTCACACAGTTTTTCAAGACGTTGTGTAAAAGTCAAATGTTGGTTACGTCTGTGGTTAAGTGACATGTGTTACAGATATGTAACATTTCATAAAATGAAAAACAAACAAAAATAATGATGACGTCACAAAATATCAAAATAGGCTTCAAAACGAGACACAAAACCACATCGAAAAAATTTTTTGGATGCAAGACCGAATTCTTGTCCAAGATAGAGACAGGTTTTTGGCGTTTTTTGAAAATTTTAGTTCAGCGTTATTTTTTATCATACTTGTAAAAAATTTTTTGAGGGAAGCAAAGTTTACGAAACGCCCAAAAATCTTTCCAAAATCTTGCAGCTGTTGTCTGAGCAACCAAAAAAATTAAAAAGCAAAGGAACAATGCGAAAAGAAAGCTAGTAGCATTTGACCTTCACAGCTCCGAAAATGCCTCTTTGGCCGTGCCCACTGACCACAGACACATGCTCGAATTCTAATTTTTGTCTCTAAAGTCGGAGCGAGAGCCCTTGCTTAAATCATTGAACAGCGAGTTCTTTATCCTTTTTTTGCACAGAACAGCGCAAAGTTAATTTAGTTCAGGCTACTCAGACTTACTGTAGAGTGCGACAGCTGCCTTTTCCGAAAACAACAACATTTATTTTCTGTTTCGCAGGTTTTGCATGTTTATTGGGAATGATGGAAAGATGGAGCAGAGGGCCAAGAAATGGTTCAGTGAAAAGGAAGCCTTGCGTTGAAGTGCTGACCGATGGATTCAGGGACACATATGACTATTTCAACTCACCCAGGATAAAGTTTATGGTCCACACGGTTGGCTATCCTTTCTTGTAAAGGAAAAGCTTATATTTTGTAGAATGTTTTCAGAGTAAACCGTAATCTCAATTATCTGCTGGCGAAAAGAATGTTTTCTTTAGTTAGATAAATTAGCTTTGAACCAGTTACCAAACAGGAGAAACAAACTTTTTGTAGTGAACCAAATTATAACCTAGAGTCCTAGAGAGTAGTGATTATCAACATTTTGTAGAGATGTACCCTTGTATTGGGCAATATTTAGTCTACCAAGTAGGCCTACTACCTGACTGTAATCATGTGCACAATGATTAGAAATGTATTTATAATTATTGTACTTTTACGTCCAAATTTCATTATGAAGAGATTCAAAAAGATTCTTGTTCCCCTTGGAGCACCCTTGCGTACCCCCGTTTGAGAACCACTGACCCAGAGAACCAAGCGCACCTGAGCGCAAGAAGTGTGCGTTGCTTTCAGAAGTATGGTATGGACAATGCTTGGATTTGATATGCTAAAACCTTTGCTTAATGGTAGAACACAAGCGGGAAGAAAAGGTCTAAAACTTGAAAGTATAGCTAGGAGAGCGACGATCCATTTTCCCTGTTACGTTGTTATGAGGTCATTCACTTATGAAGTCAATGTTGAATTTCAGAAGCAAACTTTCCGAACTGTTAATTATCATTAGATTTCAAGGGCCTGTTTCTACCTTTTTTGTACGTTTCGGTTTGCACCTTTTTCAATCATTCTGTGTCCACAATGTACCATCATGCAAGGGTTAACGATTTAAATGAAAAAACGGTAACATCTTCTTTGGTCAACGGTAACATCTTTGCGCTTGTATTTCATCAAAGTACAGTAAATGCATTAGCGCCATCAAGCGTATACTCTATACTACCTCATAGTATACATCCTCGTCTTCTTTCGTGTATTTGTGTTTTTTTTCTCTTTACTGCGATGCATGTTAAACGTCTAGCGTTTTGCGTGTGGGAGTGGGAGTGAAGACGTTACACAATACAATTCTACAATTCAAATGACCCACTGAACACCTAAAGGACTTGGATTGTTTTGGTTGCCTTGAAAAGTTTGCACATACAACATTTTGCCAACCAAGTGAATGTATTGACCTTTCTGAGTAAGACTTATAGAGAAGCTAAGTGTATAAGTCAGGTATCCATCCTTACCTTCACACGATAATAACCAGAGGTAGGAATTAAACCGTTACTCCGTTAATTAACGAAGTTTGTTTCTCATTAAAATTTAAAGCTTAAGTTAATTTTTAAAATCATTAGGGAAATGATTAACTTCCGTTTCTTTTGTTAGTTTCTTTGAAAAGACAGTTAATTTGCAAAAACGTTCAAGGCATAACTTTGCTAAAAGAAACTGTAGACGAAATGCCCGCACAAAGCTAAATGCAAAGTCTGGCCGTTGAAAAGTTAATTGTAGACGTACAGCATTGCAACGGCAAACATGTTTAAATTTTGAACCATTACTAACGTTACCAATCACAATCGCGATTTAAAGTTTGAACCTTTGCTAACGCTGCCAATCACGATCAATAGCGCAGCCAAAATGAGGCCGAAGACGCCATGGTCCCGCCGAAAAGAATTTGCTAAGATTTTTCGCTGGTGCTAAGCATCAATTTCAACTGTTTCGAAAAAAAACGAAAGGACCAGTTGGACTCAAGTAGAAGACATTTGACGTCATATTCTGTTATAATAGGCCAACTATTGAACTGTGACATCGAAATGATCTTTATGAAAAATAGCTGAAGATTGATCTCTGACGACATTAATGACTGGCCCCTCACGAACAAAAAAAGCGGGGTCAGTTAGCAAGCGCAACTTCATATTTCTAACCCCGCGAAAGAAACTTCGTCTGTAAATGTATTAAAGCGACGTTCGACTTCATCGCTGACATAGGCAGGAAAACGACCAAACCCCCAAGCGAAATCGGTTCAGTTTTTCCTAACGTCTCTAAAATTCACCCTTATTTGAACGTTTCCTATAAACATAATCCCGAAGTTTACGGCATTTTGCTTTGAGAGATCTTTGAAAAATGAAACCGCAAATGTTTCTCGCAGATGGTTCTGACGGTGAACATCATTTTACTTTCCTATTATTTACTGGCTCAAGATTTTTATGGAGGCAGCCATCGATATTCTCCTGCACTTCTAGTGCCATCCATCATGGTCTGCTGTTACATCGTAGGTTTGGCGGTTGACGAAGTTCGTCAGGTAGAGTGTAGATTTTTATTGCATTGTTTTTTCGACCTTTTATTAGATTTTTTATTACCTTTCGGTTGCCTTGCATCCGTCCCAGAAACATTGTGCACAGGTATATGATACGCACGAACAGTACATCTGTCTACACCATGGCCAGGGGCGGATCCATGGTGGGCGATTGGGGCGATCCCTCCCTAAAACCTACGAAAGTAACTTGATTCATCATGATTTTTTACACTTTGGAAAACAGCAATCGCGATATGAAGTCATTTTGTCCCCGATTTTTTTGTCACAGCAGTGTTATGAAGTGTACTTCATCCCTCTTACAGTAGCGAAGCCGTTATGAGACTTTACTACTAAATATTACTGAAATCGCCCCCCTCCTAACCTTACTGGCTGGATCCACCCTTGACCATGACTGCAAAAATAGTAAAACACTTGCAAAGCTGATAACTAGTAGATAGTTTGTACCTGAAAATCTTGAAGTACACCACGCAACCTTACGGATGTTTAACAACAACGCAGTGCAGCGGGGAATAGCGATCTGTTTCGACGTGTTAGTGTATGCTGGTACATTGAGCGCATCTTTTTTGGCAACAAGCAAACATAATGTCGCATCTTAAACAGCCGATCACAGCTGCAGCGCGTTGTCAATTGTATTCATCATAGTTCGTATTTTTGAAACCTCGAGTTTGTCGTATAGAGCACAATGAAGTACTTCCTGCTTCACGCTATTTCTGTGGAAAACTTCGGCAATCTTTCGATAAATTGTCGGTTTGGCGGCCGTAGAGAAATCGTTAAAGTCGCTTTCTGTCATTGTCATTGTGCATTTTTGCCTTGAATACGGAAGACGTATGATCATTTTCACAAAACAGGTAATCTGCACCTGTGTAGCCGTACTGCTCTGCAAATATTTAACCATTATGTTCGAAGCATAACAAGCACTAGCGTAGCCAGCCCTAAAAATTTGGGGGATCAAAATGTTTGATTTTAGGCGAATAACACTATTTTGTTTGGGATGCCGCCTCTCTACGCACAAAATGACCATACGTTCTAAAAATTTTGGGGAGAGCATGACCCCCTAGGCCCCCTCCTGGCTACGCCTCTGATAACACTGAAGGATACAAAGCAATTAACTACAGAGTTTAGATGACATCTGCAATACACCTGTCGTTCTGAAATAATTCTCTGAACCCTTTGAAAAGGCTTTGCTTATAAAATACAGAGTGTAGTACTTATGTTCTATTCTGCATACTTCATAGATTGAATTTTTTCTATAAGCGCATTGATGCCGCTTTTCAAAAACAAACCTCCTTTGATTTTTTTCTGAAAACCACTAGTTACTTGCCATCGACAATTCATCTCTCTGCGGCAAGCTGAGGATTTGGATACAATCTCCATGGAACCAGATGGATGTTGTATTGGTTTCCTGCTATTTTACAGGTTATTCAGAGCTAGGCTTGCCTGCTAGTTTCAATTTCTAACTTTAATACGTTGTCAGCGCGTTTGAAATGCAGTAAATCAAAAGAAATTTAATCTTTCACAGCAATGCAGGGCGGAACATTGCAATGAAGGTGTCGTTTAGTAAGAACCGCTGGAAATTTTGTTTCTGCGTGCAAAATAGTTATGCTAAATTCTTTCCTCACTTGAGAAACTCTCAAATAGTTTCGCAAATCCCATCCAACTGATAGCCTGGCTTTGTTTCCATTAAAATTGTGTATGTGAAACGCAGCATGGTGAGAAAGCATGTGTTAGTCAAGCGTCCCCTAACGTTTTTGTCAGAAGGCCACATAAGCTGTTACACAACAGTTCGAGGGACGGATATCTTATATAATGTAATTTTTTCGGGGTATGTTACATTCTATACCAAATCAACAAATTTTTCGTAAATATATTAATTTTTCATTATTGACAAATTTTCATTGCGGCCGGATGAAATGGTTTCGTAGGCTGGATTTGGCCCGCGGACCATAGTTTGTAGCTCCCTGTGACGACCAAAAGGTGTCAATAGTTTACAGTGGCGTAACTGACGGAGGGGCAGGGGGCGAACTCCGGGCAAAGCTAAATGCAAAAATCGCGCCCCTACTTGGCTTATATTTCGGTAATAATGTTTTTGTGTTTTTCGTAGTGTTTTCTGGGGAATTCTAGTCTTAGTATAGACATCCACATCCTAATTCACTGTCATTTGTCAACTTGTTTCCTGTTTGTTGCTAGTGGGTCTCCTTCAGTAAAGTTTTGCCCCCTTTGGCTCCAACCGGTAGTTACGCCAGCGGTGATTTACCCTTAACACGTAGTTCAAATGAGTTTCGGTATCTGACATCTCAATCATTATGCCGCCTTCAAAAATTTTGGGTTTTGCTTTGTGATGCTAAAGAATCAATGTGATGAACACAGTCGAAATGCCTGCATGATCACCGGCAGAGATGTTGCTTTCTCTTTGAGGTGGCTGTGTGGTAAAAACGTTTGCAATTTTTGGTTTCTGAATCCAAATCTGTTTTCTTCCTTTTATAGAAAACTGCCGATATTTGACTGTACCAAAAATTTATTAAAAGCTTTGTACTTAAGCTAGAAGCCTATTTAGTTTCGTCTCCACATAACAAAAAGCTACTCCGAGGTCATAAAAATAAAAATAGGTTTTCAGGGGATTAGTCGGCCCAGCACGTGATGAAGCTTGCTGCAGTAGCCAACTCCGGTTTAGGGCCCTCTGCAATGTCGACTTAATTTTTAACAGCACCATGTATTAGTATTTTATCTATTTAATATTTTTGAGCACTACCCTTATCTGGTCTTTTCTCTGCTGGAAGATGCAAACAATCTTGTGAGAAAAAAATAAGATAACCCTCCCTGCCTTTCGATTCAAAGATTCAAGGTGCTTAGTGTAAATTTTGCGGTGCTTCGTAGTAGTCTGAACAACAGAGCTGAAAACCCTGGCGTGGTTTCAGTTTCAGATACAGCATAATTGACAGTTGACTTGTTGTAGTGCACTTTTTGATGTAAAATGTAACGACCTGACATCGCCTGGAAATTTTCGTCGCTTGAAATACGTCGTGTCTCTATAGCCTCAGGGGCTGGCACAAACTGCATGACAAAGTCACAACGTTTGCGAAAATGTTTGATTGATTCAGTCCAGAGTGTATAGTGAATCAGCGTGGTTAAAGAAAAAAACAACCGTTGTCAGCGAATAATACGATTTAATCTTTAGGTATACCGATGAGAGTTGCTGAGAAAAATTACGGTGGCAGGTAGAACGTTTTAGCCACACGTTTGTCGATATGCACATTGGTCTCGATAGAATCTTTACCTCGATGCGAGCAAGCGATGAACACGCGCTGTGTCCGAGAACATATGTGGTTCAGCAGCTAGTTCAGTAAAAACTTGAGGAGGAACCAAATAGACCGAACCCAACAACAGAAAACAATATGCCGCGATGCCGTTCTGCGTAACATTCCAATAAACTAAAGCAGTGTGTCTTAACCGGGGTCCGGTGGCCCCCCAGAAGTACATGAGGACTTCTTTGACGAGCCGCGATCAGAGGCCCTCACCAATTTGTACGTCTAGCGTGTCGAATAAAATACAGGGTGAAACAAAAAAACGGTCATCACCAAAAATCGAACAACGTCCAAAATTGTATTTAGATTGACACAAAACTTCAGCTACATTAGGTCAAGCCTGTGTAGCAGACATCTCCAAAGTTTCAAGTCTGTATTACAAAAAGTCTTTGTTTCACTGGCGCTCAAAAATGTGTTCCAAATGAGGACCATGAAAGGTTAAGAACCTATTGACTGAGTTTATGAAGCGAAGCGCTTTGACTACCAAGAGCACAAAACCTGACGATATACCTTAGGTACTTAGGTACTGACTCGCCTTGTCCACTCATTCATATTTGGAAGTTTTTAGGATGCGCTTCAGACTGAGAGAGAACTAGGGTCAGCAAATTCCTAATGAAATGTATCGCCTTGATGTTTTCATACCTGCGTTTTCAGATTTAAAAATGGTTTGTTTTTAAAGCACTCAGCACTGATTGCCTGCTTATAAAAACAGTCGCCAGCGTGGTTACAGAATTTGTACAGAAGTACTGTTCGCTAGATTTTTACCAAATTGCTTACTGGAACCTTTTAGAAATCGTACCTTTACTTTGGCTGGTCAGGTCAAATAATCATGTGGACTGGACACTACAACGATACAAGGTGGTACGCTGGCAAGGTTTTGCTTTGCATCGCCCTTTTCTCGATGTTCATTCGCTGCTTTCAGATCTACCTGGTTTCTCAGAACTTAGGGCCAAAGGTCTACATGATGAGGAAAATGGTGAGTAAAGTTTTGTGATGCGCAGAAAGTGACTGTACCACCTAGATTATTTTGTGCAATTTGAACCTCAACCCCTTCCTTGATTCTGAAGTGCACTGTAATGTGTACTTTTCTTTGTACTCACGACAAAAAGTGTTGCTTGACTTTGTCTTCGGCCTACTAACAGCTTTCCACTTTCAACAAATGTTAAGAACATTGCTCTTAAAGGTTAGTTGAAAACAAATCTGGGCCACAAGAAATATTACGGTCCCCAATTTTGTTAACGTGCCTCATAACTGTCTGTAGGATAAACCATGAAAAACGGTTCCCACCTCATAAGCTGACGCACTAGCTGTGTTGCCAAATTTTGAAATATGAAGAGCGTCAATTAATGAAATCAGCCAATTTCTTTATGTTTTTTCAGTGGTAACTAGTTGTCAGTGCACCGTGTTACATGTTATATCAAACAATTTCAAAATTCCAATTCTGATTTTACGTCATATAAATTTTTCCAAAAATAAAGTTTGTCAAGTTTCTTTTTGAATAGTTTGGAATAACGTTGAACACATTTTTGTTGCTTTCAGTTAAAGGATATGGTCATTTTCTTGTTCATCATAGGAAACATTATTGTTTGTTACGGTATCATTGACGAAAGTGTAAAGTTGAAGCCAACACAAAAGAGGTGAGCCGATACATCATATACAGTCCAATCACGTTTTCACCCGGGTGTTTTCCATCTTAGCGTGTTTTAGCACAAGGCAGATAAGGACACCGTTTTCAACAAGATTTTGTTATGTTGTAGTTTCTACTGAGAAGAAACGGTTGCTGCTTGATAGAGCACAGTCAATAATGTGCTGCAACAAGTTTACCATCGCAGGATCTCGTCTATTTTCCTTTTATGTTCAAGCTCTTGTCGACCTGTTTTGCATGCGAGCACATTCAAACAAATTGATACATTCGCAAACGTTTGAAAAATTGTGATTGGAGGTTTTGCTACATGACTTTAGGTGGGCTTTCATATATTCATTTCTTTTTAAAATACTTACTGCAGATCGGTTTGAAGAAATGAAATGAAATTTCTGTGTAAACGATTTTATGGTCACTTCACGCCGGGCATATATCAAATATTGTTCGTATATGTTGGCAATTATTCCAAATCAGGCTGCTTTTCTCCGCATAAAATTAGCAAATTTTCATTTTCCGGTTCAACATATAGATGAGGGGCCGTTTTGAAGTACAGTTACGCATTACGCTAGGTTGGAATTTATTACCAGGTAAGAGTTTAACTGATTTAAACCAAGTGTTCATCAAGCCTTTGTCAGTCGTGATAAATTTGCAAGCGTACGATCTCACCCACAGCTTGTTATGCATAATCAAAAAACGTACAAATTTCCAGTCAGCTTTAGAGAGGCGAACCGACAGGGATGGTAGTAAACCTGCAGGTTGATGCCCTGCAGACACGTAGCAAGACTAAATGAAAACTGATATGAAGAATGCAACTCCAATTTATAGAACATTTTGATTTCAATGGATGCAGCAAATGTTTAAATACAGACATAAGTGTACGGGAGTGCCTATTTTGGGGGATGCAAAAAATTTTTGCCCAAATTTGGTTTTCCCAAATAACGTATAAGCAGAAAGTCTTAATGTTAAGACTAAAACGTACCATTGTAAGCAAATCAAGGTGTCTGCATGTCTAATTACCATGCAATAGCCAATTGCCAGTAACAAATCGATTTGTGCGTCGAGTCACGCTCCTGCAATGTTTCATGTACAAATTGAATTCAGGGCGGCAAAGCATGGCCGTGCAAGTTCGTTGATGTAGGTATCTCGATCTCGTTGATGAACTGCAAACTGACAGATTTCTCAACACTGAGTTTGAAATTACTATTGTTTATACACCTCTTCATTACCAAATCATACAAATAACGAGGTAAATAAACTCAATCTTAAAAAGAGTGCATCACTAGCAATCACTCTTTTCATTAGGCCTACAGCTTCTAATCATGACTTTGCAAATTCTAAAGTCACGTTACGAAAACAAAAAAAAAACATTTCAGTTTATACAGTTGAATGTGCACTGAACACAACATGCTAAGAAGAATAGCAACATGGAACTGATTCTGACAATATTACTGCAGCCTATATGATCAACTACCAAGGAATATGTCCAAAAGCATATTTCCAATGACAAATGACTTACAACATCAACAAGAATATTTTATAAAAATAGCAGTGCTTCACTGGACTGCATTAATGAATTATGCAGTGCAATAGATAGTACAGTTGCCACTGTTCATAAAAACGTCACTTCACAGCATCAAATTAAAGCATTAAAATTTGGCAGGATGCAACATGTGAAAGTCATTGAATGAAACAAATGGAAAATATGAAATCCTGAACAGTATGAAATCACAGCTACAACACTACCACACAACATATTGCAGCTGCAGTTACTTGGTTAATTGTATTTATGAATACTTCACAGCAATAGATTTCATACTTGTAAATTTCACAACGTGAAGCAAATTTGAAACACGAAAACATTACAGTATCATATCACAGCACACCACATCATTACAACAAAACAATTTGCAGCTCACATTGATCAAGTACTACTTCCAACAATGATAACTTCACAATATTGAATCAAAGCTACATTATTATAAAAAGGCGATCCACAGCTGCTTTTGCTAAGTAGGCCTAGAAAAGCATATCAGCAACAAATGTAGCCTTGAAAACTTCATAGCATGAAAAACCTGAAACAGGAAAACTTCACAGTATCAACTCACATCATTTGCGGCCACATTTTTGTTGTTATAGCCAAAAACACTTAACAGCATCACCAGTTTGATGTTCACAAAAGTTAGGGTTTAGTTAAAATTGTGGGTTGCCACTACATGTTCCTAGTTTTATGATATTTAAAAGTCTACCCAAATTTGAATAACGTTGTTTCAATTAACCCAAATTTGCGTTGGGCTGTTGCAATTTACCCAAGTGTTTATAACATACGCAAATCTGCATGAACCTCTTCTACATTTCCCAGATCTTTCCAATAGTACCCAAGTTTGCGTGAAACTGTTTCAATTACCCAAATTCGATTTGAGTCTGTTGGAATTTGCCCAAATGTTTCTGATTTGTTCCAAATTTCAATGAAGCTCTTGTATATTACCCAATCGGAATGAAGCTGTTTGAAGTTACCCAAAGTGTATTGCAGCTGTTCCACTTGGCCCAAATTTAAATGGAGCTATTGCCGCTTGCTGAAAGTTGATTTAGTGTGTTGGAATTTACCCTAATTTCTCCAATTTATGAAAATATTTATAATTTCACACAAACTTTAATGAAGTTGCTCTTATTTGCTCAAATGTGTTTTGAGATTGTTGAAATTTACCCAAATGATTCTAATTTTATCTATTATTGATTAAAGTTCGTAAAGTTCACTTAAGATGTTTCTAACTGTATTCGAATTTCAATGGAGCTTTTTTATTAAGCCCAACTTTGAATATGACTGTTTAAAGTTACCCACAATTGAATGAAGCTGTTAAAAACTGCCAAATTTGATTTGGATGACGGACTTTACCCAAATCTTTCCTATTTATGCAAATGTTCTTAATTTCACCCAAATTTATATAAAGCTTTTCTGATTTGCCTAGACTTAATTGAAGCTGTTGGACCATACCCAAATGCTCCTAATTTATACAAATGTTTCTAATTTTACCCCAAACCTGAATGATGTTTTTCAATAATCTCAAATTTGACGAAGGCTGTTGGAATTCCCAAATGATTCTAGTTAACTTTAAAGGAAGTGACTATTTGCCAGTAGTGGCAAAATGAATGGCAAAATAGTCTCAACAAACCTTGTGCCATTGATGCACTTTAAAAACGTGGATTATTCTTTTAAGAATTTGGGTAATTTACTTGGAAAAGTACCCCAAATCAAGTACAACTTTTACCTTTGCCCAAAACAGGTGAGGTATTGCATGGTACTTACCCAAAACCAAAAACGGTTTTACCCTATTTGTAAGAACCCCACTTAAGGTTTGAGGTAATTCTTTTTGTTGCCCAAGCTATGTTGGGTGATACATCTTTGTTACCCATGAACATGAACTATGGCAACATAGACACTGACTCACTTAAATGTGAATGTAGCTGTATAATTTGCCCAAATGTTCACAATTTGTGCCCGAATAATGGCCGACTTTCCAGATTTGGGGATGCGACCGCATCTCCTGCATCCCCATGCCGTACGCTTATGGATACAGATGAAGGCAGTTAGAATTTGCACAACACGCAGCAGAAAACCAATTGAGCGCTTCCCAGTTGAAAATAACTTGGTCCAGCGCTGGCAGCGTCGCATCAATTTAAGAATAGAATATAGTTCGGTAAAGTTCTCTGCTATTATTATTTCGTCGTTTTTGTTTGCTTTTAGTAAACCACATGCACAAATAAACTCTTTCCACGAGTTTATCTTCCATGTTTACAACCACGTACTTGCTCCACCATATTGGCAACTCTACGGCTCACCTCATGGCGATTTGACAAAGGATCAAGACGGTATGTGTGCAAAAGCAGAAAATAAATCTCCGGTTCTGTGTAGTTTTCCTTGCGGCCTAATTTTGTGCGTGAAATTAACTCGAAGAAGTTGTTTTCATCCACAACGTTGTGGTGAAAGAGCAATGCTGGAAACAAATCCCTGAACTGTTTACTTTTGACAGTATTGGTGCCAATATTATCGTTAGCGATGTCATGACCTGTAGCGGCATATAATGGACATTGCATGAAAAAGTTAATATGCAAAAATTTTGCTTCATGGCTAGTCATAAAATGATTGGAAGAGCTTCGCATATTTGATCGAAACACTGCAACCAGAAGTTAAACGCAGAGGTACCTGGGCTTGGAGCTTCCAAGGATGCAGAAGCGTAGAATTTGTTGATGTAAATACAGGATACTGTGGATGGAGATAACGTCAAAAATATCTAAAACGATATTTTTAAACGATTAGTTCTTATCCAAATTCTTAAGGTGTTAATTGATAATAGACATTTTTTTCTTAACTTTGCATGGAACCTGTGAAGTGGCACGTATCAAAAGAAACAACCTCGGTTGTTGCTCGTTTTTCAATTACCGTTGGGATCGAAGTCCGTAGGGTGTCATCAGACATTCGCGTCCTAATTTGAAACGCATTGCAAAGATAGAAAGAACGCATGAATTCCACGTATGTTTTTAGCAATTGGAAACAATTCTGGGATAAGGATTTCACATAGGTAGCAAATCAGCTTCTCTGCCGAGAGCAATAGCACTGAAAGAAAATAAAAGTTGGAAGAAAGAATGTTTTATCTTTCGTAACCAGTGTTAGATCATAGGATAAATAACCTTTCAATATTGCTTGTGTTGCAGATTACGCCGGTCTTCTCCGAACCCTGTTTCATGTTTTCTATATGCTGTTCTCGAACATTCTCATGCTGAATCTTCTCATCGCCATGTTCAGGTCGGTTACTTCACGAAGATCGGATATTTAATGGTATCGAATGCTTTGAAACACCTAAAAAGCGTATCGCAAGATTGTAAAACCTTAGCTTATACTTTGTCTGCCAGACATGCAGCGGGTCCTTGCCGATGAGACGTATGTGTTTTGGCTGAGCTTTGGCCGACATAACCTTTTTTTGCAATGCGTGTACGACTCATAAGTTTACATTAAAGTAAAGTCCAAAACATTACATCTGCCTTCAAGTAAATAATTCATTCAGTTTCATAACCGCTTTTCCTTTGGGGAGGGTCGTGGGAGCAGTCGCCCTGGGAAGGCTCGAAACACACCGCGGTTCGCAGCAATCTCAGACAGTTCTGCTCAGATCCGTTGCTACGGAGGGCATTCGGGGCCAGTGACCACCGAAAAATTTTTTGAGCTCCCTCAATTTTTGTTGCGACCAGAAAAATTTATTTTAAACATATAATCAAAACAAAAATCTTGTCCCCCTAAAGGTGTATTCCCAAAACTTTAACACCTGGCTACGCGTCTGGTTCTGCTGGCTGGTTGTCACAGATGTAATCAAGTCGTAGATGTAATTGCACAATTTGGTCCTCGGTCGACCTTTGGGCTGCTTTCCCTTGCGTGTAGCCACCAACCACCAGGACTTGCCTTGCCAGTGTTTCCTAGGATAGAACATTTTGGTCACGTGACTGAAGCATTGTATCTGAGATCTCTTAACTTGAAGAAGTAACTCGACCTTTAGGCTTTTACCAATTTCAAAGGGCACAGTTGTGTGTTCTGTCGCGAAGTGTCACCGTGTGAACTCTTCGCAAAAATTCTGTCTCTGTCGCTTGTACTTGAGATAGCACTTTTCCTATCCTTAACCAAAATTCATAACTATACGTGAAGATCGGAACAAAAAGCAATTTAAACTGACGTCTTTGTAGTGTTTGTGAATTACCGCTTTGTGAACACAGAGCGATAAAGCTCACGTCGAACTGCGTTTACTGTAGCAAGCCGTGTATCAATCTCTTTGTTCTACCTTCCGTCACTCATGAATACTAACCCAAGGTACTTGAACTTCTCGACCTGCTGCAGTGCACAGCCGTTTACTTGCAGCATGCACAGGCTTGGGTTTCTGCAGAGACATCATACCTCAGTCTTTTGATGCTAATTTTCTGTCCCGCTTGGTCGCATGCAGCTGAAAACCAATCAAGTGCATGTTGAAGATCCTGTTCAAAGGATGTAAGCGGACAATTCGTGCGCATAAACTCATACGTGTTGATCCTGCAGCTTCTAACAGTGACACTGTTGTCGACTCGGCTGTGACTGTCTATCAAATTCATCTAGACAAGGGGTGGGCAAACTATGGCCTGCGAGGGTATTTTGCAGCCAAACGTACATAGATAGTACAAATTTGCTTCTATGTTGAAGTAACTTTATAGATTAGGTTAGAATTTTCGAGATTTTATTCCAAACGTTTCTTGCGAAGCCGCATTTTTACTTAACCGGAAGTTACTACTGGTACCTTCATTTTGTGGTAGCTAATATAAAGTGTTTTTGTTAAAGTTTATAAAGCGATTATAGATGTGATACATGTAATATATGCGGCCCCAGTAGCAATAAAGTTTTCAATGTGCCCCTCCGTAGACAATGTTTGCCCAGCCCTGATCTAGATGAGACTATGAAACAAAGTGGTTAAAGCACACAACCGTGCCGGAGGCCAACAGTCACGGTGAATGGTTGTGATTTGACCCCGCCCACACGGACACAAACGTCTGAACAGTAACATCTTGACTTGACCAGGGCTGCCAAGTCTAAACAGACCTTTCAAGCTAGAAAAATTGCAAAATTTTGCTAGAATTTTTGCACTTTTATCCTGTACACTGTGGGCTAGGGGTACTACGCTGTGGCCCATCACAGTAACGTACATAGCTGCTCATCCAGTCATCAATCCCACGTGCCGACTCCTAAGTGCCCGGTGCTCACCAGTGCTGCCTGCCACTCCGTTGTTGCGGAAAAGTACTGTGTTTCACGATAGAAATCACAAAAAACACTAGATCACAAACTATTGATTAACCTTCTAAAGTAATTCAATGCAAGTTAGCTGTGAAAGCCAAAAACAAACTTACACACAATGAAAATGGCCAGAAAATGCGTTGCAATGCAAACAAAGACATTGCGCAACTCATTGCAAACCAGAGATAAAGAAAACCGGGGATAGCAGCAACGCTTGTGTTTGTCTATACAGGTCACTAAAACTTTCAGCAGACGACCACAGTGACTTCGTAATGGTTTAACTCAAAACAGAGTATATGCTTTTATGTAATTTAAGATGTAATTAGGTAGAATTTTTAGCAAATTACAATTGCACAAAGTCAAAAAATCTCAATTACACTGTCCTGAAAAGAATCCTTTCCCAGCAAAGTTCAGACACTGAAGATCTCACAGAGTATATGTTTCGCCTACAAGGTAGGCTTCTTCAGCTCTTACTTTGAAAAACTGTCTCAATTACAGTTACAATTACGCAAAAGCGTATAATTAATTACATTTAGTTCGCTCATAAAAATACTAGATAGCTATGAAAAACCACTAGAACACTGGATGAAATACAAAAACGCTAGATCTAGTGGAAAAACACTGGGAGTGGCACCACTGGTGCTCACTGACTGACTGTTAGTGGCTAGTGCTGACTAGTTGACTAAACTGCACGAAATTACAACTATTCATGCGAAAAAAACGATTACACAACGATTCATACACAATCAAGCAAAAGTACGATTAACGCGAGGTAGATCAGAATAAAACGGGATAAGTTGGTCTTAAAATATGGTCTATAAAATCAGTTAAAAATCTACCAGTTCCAAGTCAAAATAAGCTAGATTTCAAGTGAAGTTTGCGCGTTTCATAGTGGCAACTGCCCAAATTATAGCGTTGGACAGATCGTTCGCGCCATTTGCACAGCAACGTTTGCGATATCAGGGGGTAGCACGGGAAGGCGTTGCTGTGGCCACATTTGTTTAGGAGAAGCCTTGCATTGAGTCTACTGCAAGCGCAGAGGCCTTGCATTGAGCCCATGTTGCTCAAATTCTGTACAAAAATTTTATTTTGTGGGACATTTATAGTTTGTTGCATCCTGAACGTGATTGCAAAGTGCATCGAAGTGTTTCTACATTACAACTTGATTAAAAAAAGCTTTGTTTATTTGATCCAAGTTATTTAGTCTTCTCAGTTCGAGTGATACAGTGTCTATTCATCGGAAAATATTTATCGAGTTTGGCTCGGGTTGGTTTCGACTCAAGTCGAGTCCGACTCGAGTTGAGTCATTGAATCAAGTTTTCATATCTCTGGTTTAGCTTGCTTGCTTTCATTGCGTAAGACCTTGTCATGATAATATCATCTGTCCAAACTACGTTGCTCCGCTTGTGATAGTTCTAGCCCAGTGATTCTTAACGTGGTGCAGGTGAACCACCGGTGGACCAACAGGAATTTCTAGTGGTCCACAGAGAGTTCCATAAATCCCCGTTAAAACATTCCTGAAAATTGTAACTATCACTGTGCAATAAATTATGTGAGAAAAAGTGGTCCATAGGATATACTTTCGAAAAGATGGCCCATGGCCCAAAATGTTTAGAACCACTGCTCTAGCCGGTAGGTGAAAGTCTAATCAAAGTTGGCAGATATATCAAACACTTTAAGGCTGCGCCCCGATTCAGATAGCCTCCATATATGACTTGAATAACTTAGAAGAAAAACAGAAGATTGAAAACGTATGAAAAAATATATTTTCCAAGGAAAACAATTCGAGAAATTGTTGTTTTTCCTATTTGAGTAAATTGTAGATTTATTTAGAGAATGTTAAATTTCCTTTTACAGCTACACATTTGAGCATATCCAAGGTCACTCTAGTATCTTTTGGTGTTACCACCGATTCGACGTGGTGCAGGAGTTCTACGACCGTCCTTGGCTTCCTTCTCCTTTCGTGGTGTTTGAAGACATAGCCCGTTTCATCAACATCTGCCGCTATGGTCAAGAACAATACAGCGCATTCAGTAAGACTGTAGCTGTTGTTGAATCTGTGACAGTGGTTTGGCCAGAGAAGAGACTGGAAAAATGCTTGATCTATACTCTTAAAATTGGTGCCCCATTAACGGAAAACCTTTCCAAATATTTCAAATTACGCTAAGTCATCATTCGTCTATCTCTATACAAAAATACAAGCTGCAGTTCTTCCTCGAATCGTTAGTTTTAAACCCAAATCCTAACTTCTGAGCAGCAGCAGGGACGTTAGCGAGTGCGCTGAGTTTTCTTGGAGTAATCGCTAAAGCATTATCGAGTCATGCTGCGACTGCAGCCCTGCAACTTCGGACAACCAAATTTGTAAGGTGCTCCCTGTTCAGACATGCAACGTCATAGCTGTTGCGTATTGCAACCCAGATGAAGTTACGTCAGGCTACAAAATTTGTAACGATGTGTAAGGTAAACTGTGAGAACGCCTTGCCATCCACCCCTTGTTTTAATACATACTCAGTCGAAATGCCCGTAACTCGCATGGTTGTTGATTTTAGGTTTCATAAAATCTTACAAAAAACGGCGAGGCAAAGGTTGTGTGTAGGAAAGTGGGATGCACCAAACTCCTAAAAATGGCTGAAAAACAAATTCAAACTTCAACCACACAGAAGCAAAGATGTTGTAGAACAGGGGTCTCAAACACACGGCCCGCATGTGTCCAGCGAGGGTGTTTTGTGCGGCCCGCGATGCTTTTTGGGAATTTTGAAAATAATTAACATTTGCGTTATTTAGTTTATTCGCCGATGTTTAGAAGTGCTCAGCTGGCGAGTGAACAAATTCCTTTCAAACAAATGCTGAGGCGGCTAGATATGATTTGCCTATGACGCATGACACCTTTCGCAGGAAATAAGACGTAAAAGTCGTTTCTAGTTAGTTTCAGGTACCACCATCGTTGGTCAGCGTGATAATGCGGCCCTTGGGTTACTTTAGAAGTCCTCATTTAGCCGTTGTAGCAATTTGAGTTTGAGACCCCTGATGTAGAAAGTAGATGCAGGTGGTTGCTGTGGAGGAAGCCGGTTGCTAGACAATTAAAATGTCTACCGCTGTGTCACCAAGTGCTAGAACCCAAGGAATTGGCGCTGTCGCTGAAAAGGGAGTTTCGAAAAAGGGGACCAGCCCAATGGATAATACGCAAGATTAGGAAATGTCCAAACTACCCCAGAGGCCACCAGTGGCAGAGGATCTCATTTGCATGATTTTCTCAAATTTCACAAAACAGAAAATCTTTTCAACCATAAAAATCTAAAAATGGTGTGTCTGGTTTAGCTCTTTTTGTAAAAGTGCTCCACTCCACCACAGCAGGTCGCTTTTGCACCACTTCCAAGCCTCTTAATGCTTATGTTCTGGCGCACATGGTATTTTTGATTTAAAAAAATTCGTACAAAGTGCTTTTGTGCAAATCAGGAAGACCGGTACCTCCAGAGACCCTGGAAGTGCTCCACTCATTCGAGCAGGAAGTTTTGGAGGAAATGAACCTGGCCAAGCAAAAAAAGCACAAAGATGAAAAACTGCTGATGCAAATCGTTAAAACGTAAGTTTTACGTAGCATTAAAGCAGTTCGGAAACCCAAGTGTTAGAACCAGGGTTGCGGAGTCGGATCCGGAGTCGTAAGGAGTCGGAGGTTTTTGGGTGTAGTCCGAGTCGGACTTTTTGTCTGACTCCGGATGTTCAATTGGATAATTTTTTACATCACACTCCTAAACTGGGAATTCCTGTTGAAACCGTACAATTTCTTTTGAAACTTTTGTTGAAACAGAGATTTCGTGCTGAGCGCCACGACTGTCATTGATTTTAACAACAGCCAAATTTCATTCCCTTTATGTTAAGGAGTCGGAAATTTTCAAAAGTTCGGAGTTGGAGTCGGATATTTTACATCCGTCTCCGCAACTCTGGTTAGAACAGCGTTTCTCGAACACACTGGTGTAGAGACTGCTGAGAGTGCAGGGGGAAAAAGCGCATCCCCTTCAGTTCTGATTTGACAAAAATCTGCGAATGACGGATGAATTTTAGTTTTTTCCTGAATCAAGCATAGCTACGGGTAGCTTGGTCATTTGATATAAAAATGAACCTGGCACGAACAGAAATTTCAAAGAAATGTTAATGAAGGCTCCTACGAAATACAGGAAAGTTAGGCGTTCACTTAATTAGATACGAAAACCTCTTTGGCTTCTTGTTCATCTTTTGATTCTAGCATCAAATACGTAAGCGCCTAACTTTCCTTTATTTTGCCCAAACTCGCGGGGAGAAAAAAAGACGTAAAAAACTGGAAATATTGTTTTATTCGAGTCTTCCAAAAATGGCTACTTCTCCCGCTCAACAAGAATTGGGTGTGCTCGCAGCCATTTGGAGAAAAGGTCGTTCTAAGTTATTCAAACAAGTGCTGTTTATTTGCGAGTGTCATGCACATCAATTACCTGTTTACAGGCAGCAGCATTTGTGCAGCATGCTGGAACGACTACAGCAAACCGAGAAAATGGAAGAAGTCTAGAAACTTCCAGATCCTTCTCTTGACCGACATCTCTAAATATCTCATCGAATCCGAAAAACAGTGAACCAAAACAGCATAAGCTTCCAAGTATTTATCGACCTTTGAAGGCACGAAATGCCAAGTAGAGTGCTCACGTTGCCATACAAAATGTTTTGAATGTCTCCAATGCAAACCGACAAATATTGTCTTTATACGACCTTTCTGGGAGAGAATGTCGACACTGACCTCCTGGTAATGTGACGCAGAGGTTCACAGTGCGTAATAATTTAAGACTGTTTTCCTAAAAGTAACGCAATTATGCAGATCAGTCTGTGCAGCGTGGACTTTGAGATGTTGTTTTGAACGCCATGAACTTGTGCCAACCACAGCGAAAACTTCGCGGCATGATGACATTGAGCTTGACGAATGATCTGTGACGTAAAACAGTCCGGTGAGCGTACGTGTGTTGCAGGTTTGCAGAACCGAAAAACATTTGCTGTGAAAATTATGCTCTCTTCTGATGACGTTCGATTCGAATAAAGGACTCTTTACCGTTATTTTGCTTTCGAATCGCCGTATCTTTATTCTGGCATCAATCTGGTTTTCAACTGTGAAGTGATGAAAAGAGAATGTTCAGAACGGTGGTAATATTTCGCAAGACCTCTTGGCCTTGTGCTGTTTGCTTTGTGAAGTTCTTTGGCTTATTTGTTCAAGCAAAATTACAGCTTTATGATTTATCAGAACAATAAAGCACACGATGCAAGAAATAATTTTTAGTCGCAAAGATGACAATCATGGGGAGAAAGGCATTCGCTCCCTCTGGATTTTGAAATTTGACATTTTACTTTCATCACAAAAAAGGTTGTTTGTTCAGTTTCGAAAAATGAAATTCTACCACTTTTGGCTAGCTATGAGAAAAATCCACTATTAGCCCCCCTGGAAAAAATCCTTCCAACGCCCATGGATGACATTGACAACGTGTGTAGATACAAACCTTCTTAGAATGAAGTTAGCGATAGAACAAGTGAAAATGATCGAGCCATTCATCAAACCGTTTTTTGCCTTCAAGTGTTCAGGCCCTAGACCAGTGGTTCTTAACCTTTTCTTTACCATGCCTTCCTTAAGTACTTGTCCTTTGCTTCAAGACCCTGGCTATAAATAAATTGTAACAGCAGATGTACTTTATTGGTAAATTTATTGATCAAATTTTCAATGTCGTATAGCGCTTTAGGGCTCGCGTCTCCCTGGAAATTTATTGGCGCCCCCTGGGGGGCGAGACCCCCCGGTTAAGAACCACTGCCCTAGATCCAGTGGTCTGCAACACTAGCAAGAAATTTCAGGTGTTTACCAAACTCAGTTTCGTTTGCAGAATTTCTATCAAATTCTTACATGTGATCATAATGTGTTTACTTTCGGGTAAAGACGTTCTTCTTCCGTAAACACAGTTCGATTCCTGCGTGGTCGGGACACAAAGTGATGCCAGTATATATAAGATATCCACAAATGTAGAGCCAATCTCTGACAATGTAGAAACGACTGACAAGTAGCTTGTTCTAGTGCACTTGTGAAAAAGCTCATCCCAAAAGGACGCATATTGCTGGTTGCGTAAAACTTTTTTTATTAGTCAAAAGAACAAAAATTTCCAAACACACCAGATTTGGCCAAACATCATCAACAATCGTCACAGCTGCGCTTAAATTAAGCGCTTCCACAAGAAGCACTTTTGCGTCTTGAGGCATTTCCAGAGCTGCCAAAAACCTGCTCACTTGCTGGTTCACATGACGCAGTACTTTCAACAGACCTTGAGCGCTCAGCATGTGTTTTTCTGCTTACGTCATCAAACAATCTCATTCGCAGTCGCACCACCATCACCAATTGCAGCACAGAAATTGTGGCATAATATTGAGTCCTTAAATTATATAACCCCGCGCGGTACTATACCAGGATTCTCATAAACCGGATTGCTGGTCGTTGGCAGCGACGTAATGCCTTAGTGATAATTATCAGGCCCGTAGCCACGGGGTGGCATGCGGGAGTAGTGACTCCCGCATATATTTTTGTACCCTTTCAAATTGTGTTGTGCCCAAAAAGTTTGATTTAAACATATATTAAAAACAAAAATCTTTCCCCCCATAAATGTATTTTGCCCCCCAAAACCTTAAAACCTGGCTACGGGCCTGTTGATCATCTTCTTCTTATATTCGTGTCATTGTGCAGAGCTTTATTGTCGTTGAAAACGCCGGAGCAATTACTTAATGAAAAGCGGTTTTGAACAATCGTGCGTGATACAGTACAAACCTCAGTGGCAATAGCGTACCCTACTGCCTAGACTCGAAAGGTTTAGCGCTTCGACTTGCAACATTAGTGTCATGTAACTGTTTTCGAAAGGGGCACATCGGTTCTAGAACGTGACACCCAAGTTCGTGCTGAGGGGGGGGTGCGTGATCCTAGTGAAAAATACCGCATTTCACCTGTTTCAAGCCACGGCTTACATTTTTTTTCATCACTTTGTGCAGCTGACATTTTTGCTGACATTTTCTCTGACGTTCAATCTTCCCTTTGGTGCACTTTGTCAAAGTAACTCCTCGCCTTCCCTCATCCTGTGCGGAAAAATAGGCCAACAGTGAGGGTGAGATTGACTGTGCCCGTACGTGCGCTTGGCCGCCATAAATCTGGGCAGTTTCATGTTATCTGCTGTTTGGGATATGGACGTGGGAAGGTTATTGCAGAATTGAAGTAGGCTACCCTGTGTGAAAGTGCGACTTACATCAAATAATTTTTGACAGCATTTGGTGCGGCTTGTCGAACAATGAAAATTGGCTTGTAAGCGGTTAAATATGTAAACACCTGAAAGCTTGAAAACTTGGAAATATGTGGCGATGGAGGCCGAGAGCCGAAAGTGCAAAGATCACAGACGTATTTTGTAGTTATAACAATCTAACATAAAAAAGTGATAAAATACGATCAACGCAGTATCTGCAGCAGCAGCTAGTAAGCAATCCCGTCGCAAAGAAAACCATCCCAGACATGATAAAAACACAGCGGGTGCAATAACCAGGGTTGCCAGGTTGACATTTTTAATGTCCAATTCCAGACATTTGGTCTCACTGAAATTGGTTTGGCGTGAGAAAATGCTATTTGGCATGTTTTTTTGCCTATTTTCGTGGTGTTGGCAAAAAAACATTGTTGCTTGTTTCTTTAAAAAAACTGTCGCTTTCAGTTCAAACGTTTGGATTTTTCAGCCTGTTTGACATTTATTGAAGTTATTTGGCATATTTGTGATTGCAATTTGGCGTATTTGGTCCACCTAAACCTGTGAAGCCTAACAGTTTTCGATTAAATAGGTGAACATCTATAATAGTGGGGTTCAAAACAGAGAGTCATCGCTTATTTTGAAGCCATTTCGCATATATTAATGAGAGATTTGTCATTTTTTCTCCTTCAGAACCTGACAACCCTGGTTGCAACGCATACGTATGACACGAAAAAATGGCTTGCGTTAATAACATTGCTACAGTAAAGCAAAACATTCCGAACTCAGATATCACTGCATAAGATGTCAGTGTATAACATAAACTTGAAGCAAAACAGATATTTTCGCTTCTGATCATTGCGTGCAACCACGTGACTGACAGCACGAAGCACCAAGGAGGAATAAATTTCAAATCTAAACAAATCTCAAACATAATCACAAATTAGTGCAGACGTAAACACAAGAATTACATGCACACGACCAGAGCAGGATGTACCTAAATTATGCAAAAAGTGTTTGTGGTTACGAATTAGAAAAAAACATTTTCTTTGGTAAAAAGTAAATTTTGCAACGAAATCCCCACTTCACGAACAACATGATTTTTAATTTACCGGTAAGTCTTCTACAGGTGGCAACGCCTGAAATATAGTGTTACAAACTTTACTTAACGTTTTCATGAAAACAAGAAGTTTTTTTCCGGCATCCAGTTTCATTCTTAAAAAGCACTAACTAATAAGATACAAATTATGTAAAACAACTACCACCCTAAACTGTACAAGCAGCTTTGGAAAAAGTTACGGCTTTCCATCTTGTTATCTCAACTTTATATCTTATCTTCCGAAATAGCTGAGTACAAGGAGTTTACAGTTCTTTTCTTTCATCAATACTCATTAACTCCACTTCAAATATCAACGTAGAATCACCAGGTATTTTTGGAGGGGCTCCTCGTTTCCCATACCCAAGACTGGGCGGTACGGTCAGTTTTCTTTTTTCACCAACGCACATGTCAAGTAAGCCTTGATCCCACCCTTTGATGACTCGTCCTGTTCCAAGGGCAAACCTGATCGGAGTGCCACGTTTCACACTGCTGTCAAACTCAGTGCCATCTGCCAAAGTACCAGTGTAGTGCATTGCTACACTGTCGCCTTTTCTTGTGCGCATATTGCAATCCTCAGGGCGATGCAAAACGTCAATACCAAGATCTGCAGCTGACTCAGAGAGACCAGACCAATTCGCAAACAACAACGCTATCAGAGCTACGTATTTCATTGTGCGCTGCTTTGTGTTGTTCTTCAAAGGGTGACTGGGTAGTGATGATCTCTGTAAAATATTTTTTACAGTAGTTTACGTCGGATCATGGTGAACAACAAATTAGGAGGTGTAACTGCATAAAATGAAATGGCTATGCAACCTTGCCAGTCTTGAACCTGGTGAACAAGCTGGTTTTAAAGTTCAATTACTATTGTCTATATCAGGGGTTCCCAACCTTTTTACGATCTCGTACCACTTGACACCCCGTATTTTCAATGTGTACCACTTCTTCCACAATAACAAATTTGATCTTATTGTCAATGCGTACCAGTTCTTCCAGAACAACTAATTTAATCTTGGTTTATTCAGTAGAATAATATTCATTAAAATAACAATCAGAGACCACAACTTAATTTAATGAAATTTTTGTTTTTGTTTACCTTCCACCAACTGGTAGATGCGTGACGTAAATTTGCTAACAGCGCATCGCAAGTCATAATGTTACGACACAATAGGAACAGCGGCTACAGGAAAATTTGTTTATTTAGAAACAATCCCGACACTAAAACTAGAAAGCTGTGAATCCAGTTTTTTTGTGAAAAATGGAAGTTACTCGCGTACCACCTGGAAGACCTTCGCGTACCACTAGTGGTACGTGTATCACAGGTTGGGAACCCCTGGTCCATATATTGTCGTAGACAATCGTAAATGAAGGCTCCAGGTTTGCTGTAAGCTTTCGAGGAACCTGCCTGCCATGCTCTGCTTCATAGCTTTAGGATGATACGGATTTGCGCATATCGATATTCCAACAATATGTCTCTACAAACGTGACGCAGTTGGATCAATCAGCAAATGTTTTACTACGCAATCGATCAACACAGCGCCAGAGTGTGTAGAACAGGGGTGGGCACACATTTTCTACGGATGGTCACATTGAAAGCCTTTTTGCTACCGGGGGCCACATATATTGCACTATATTTTACCACAGTGCGCATATATTACACATTGCAACAGGGGACCGCATTGTATCAGACAATAGCCACTTCCGGTTGGGTAAAAATGTGGTTTCGAATGAAACGTGTGGAACAAAAAATATCGGAAATTCTAATATAATCGATAAAATTAATTACTTTAACATATAGACTCAAAATATGTACTATCTATGTACGCATGGCTGCCCTGCGGGCCGCACAAAATGCCCTCGCGGGCCGTTGTGTGCCAACCCCTGGCGCAGGTAATGGATTCACGTATTTTACGCATTTTCAGTCTTGTGCATCGCAAGCAAGGCTTACAAGCGAAATGGTGAATGACTAAAACAAGATTTAGAGAAAGCACGCGAACTGCAATCTCAAACACAAGCTGCGCACGTTGAGCTGGCCTCGCACGATTTTCTAGTAGAACTTAACAGTTGGAATGCCGTTATGCGCAAGTCCGAATCATCGCAAAGTTATGAAAGCAGAGCATCGCAGGCAGATTCCTCGAAAGCTTGCAAAAAAACTAGATATGCAGAAAGAATACCTGCAAATTCAGCTTTCCAGAAATGTTTGAACTGTACTGAAGCAAGAGTAAAACTTATAAAGTCTGGTTAAGCAAGATAAATAAAATCACTTTTTCTAATGTGTTGTGCGACCCGCTGTGGCTGTTGACTCAACACCGCCGGAGGCTAGTAGTGGTTCAGTAAGTGGTGTCAGTTTTGCTCTCCCGCTCGCTACGCCTAGCTTGCAATTTACAGGATTGGTGATGCGTAAAATCGATTTCCTAGCAAAAAAGTTTGCTGAATGATTCTATTGCGTCTTCTTGTGAAGATTTCCTACCAAAAATTCCCGGTGCAGTCACGCACTAGCGTTCATACACATCGTCCGATGGTATTTAAAATCATTTTTTCACCAAAACCAGATTTCCACGATGTGGACTCAAATGCAGCATGCCATGCATCTGTTGTTGTTCGTGCGACGTGTAAAGCCGTATGAGTAATGGTCACCGCAAATAGCAAACCCGAAATGGAGAGACGTTATATACCATGGGTGGGCAAACTTGTTCAACAGAACAGTCACTGGCAGAAAACCAAAAACACGAGCGAACCGCAAAATCAGTTTGTTGTGTCAAATACAGTTCGTTACAGAATGCAAGTTTCACATAAAAAGTCCTGATCAAATCGCGTAGACTGCTTGGCAACTGACCATGCAAATTCGTGTAAACACATTTATAAATGAAACAAATATCAAATATGAGGCGACAACTCGCTATTATTTGAGACATTGCTGTTCAGCTAGAATAGCCACACAAAACACGTCGGACAGCTACACTTTGCCCACCATTGTTATATACAGTCACCACAGCTCCAGAGCGCAAATGCCGCATCTCCAATCAAAGCTCTGTGTCAAGATTGTCGTGCGGTTATTCGTTTTTGAAAAACCAACACAATGTTGAGCTGTGAGCAACTTTGCCAAAATTTTATGGTGCTGCTGCTTGTGATTCCTACTAGACCCGTAGCCACGGGGGGCATTCGGGGAAATTCCCACCCAAAATTTTTTGTGCCTAGAAAAATGTTTGAACTTAAAATAAAACAAAAATCTTGCCTCCCTAAAAATCTATTTTCCCCCCTAAACCGTAAAACATGCCACGGGCCTGATTCCTACGTGACTAAGATACACATTACATAGAAGAAAATGGATTGAGGTTTTTGCTGGAACTACGACACCCAATTGCAACAACCTTTAAATATGACCTGCTCAGGGTGACAGATAAGGTGCGGTAAGTTTTACTCTAATTAATTATTGTTCACTTTAATAAGAAGCAACAAGGTGCCACAGAACAGCCACTATTGCAAGCAGCCAAGGTTTGCAACACTCGTGCTACATGCAACCTTACAAGGTTGCTACATGCATACCTCATCGTTTAATTGGCCCTAAGCATTTTTTAGAGACTACAGTTTTTTGGCAATTGAGCCCTGTACTTGTGAAATGTATCAACCTTCACTTAATCGCCGGGTCTGTCAGTCAAAGTTCGGCTTAGCTTGCAGTTACACCCGTGTTTACCAAACCAGCAGCGCAATGCATAAAGCGTACAACACTTTTTAATAATTAACCACTAATCACGTAAATCCAGCAGCAATTCGGGGAGGAAGGCGATGCAGAGCTTGTCATAAAGATTCACATCCAACTCGTCACCTGCACTTTGTGATTATATTTCGACCTTTGATTGCTGCCTGAGTTTCGTATTAAGGCAACTTTTCTTTCTTGATCAAACTACCAATATGTGCAGATGCACTATAAACATTTTGAGAAAAATCAAGCTGCTTAAACACATCACTACCCTACGAGCCGATCGAAGTGTGCTTGGTAGTAGTACCAACCACTCCACCATAGCGACGTAGCGCGCAAAACGTTCACGTGGCATTGGTTTGGATTGGAACACGGCAAACTACATGCCACGCTTGATAACGTACAGCTGACTGTCGGTCACAGTCGAGTAGTTCTATCGAATTTAGACCAGGGTGAGCATTGGACTGGACTGGGAATCAGACTTTTGCTTTCAGTGTCAGTAGTTTACTCTTTTCTCAAGTACCTACGCTACACTACAAACAGACAAGTGAACAAGTTTGAAAAATTACAACTCACGTTTAGGTTTTGATCGCCTCGGCGCGACCTATTTTCTGATCCTCTGCGAAATCGCAACCTTTGTTTGGGACACGACCCATACTATGGGAACCACTGGCTTCAACGCTTAAACCTGTCAAAACCCTTTTAACCTATCAAAATGCTTTAAACCTGTTTTAATTTGTAGATGTGTATCACTTCATAGCATACTTCAAGGTGTAAAGTGCGCTGCGCAGACGACAACTGCCGTACGCGCTGCTGGGATGGCCAGAAAACGAAGTTACCACCTCCAGCCGAGATGCTGAAATGAACATCGCTGGTTCAACTTCAGCGGTGAATTTCAAACAGCTTTGTTAAACTGGCTTCACAAAACAAGAAAAGAAGTTGTAGTGTTGCTACCCAACCTTCTCTGTATTCTAATCTCAAGGTCTCTGTCTAATCTCAAGTTTAAGTACACGACAGTTTTCAAACATAAACCTATTAACAACCGCATCACACACTCCAAAGTAAGCAGAAATATAATGGCCGCAGATGCGGGCAACGTTCCACAACTACGGGCGATTATTACATCACACACAGTATGCATGTTCAAGATGATGTACTGCATACTGCACACCGCTGCA
>JGI24159J19872_10000605_pt1 | contig 33630 bp, 21 predicted proteins | sample Ectturendosymbi4_FD_19872 | JGI IMG/M metagenome (IMG submission 19872) | reverse complement strand
AGAGAATTATATTTTGCGGCACCCAGTGGCGAACCCATACAATTTTGCTTTAAGGTTTGATGACAGTTTGAAAATGTATTTTTAATAGTATATTAAAAAACGCATTAGCTCGCGGCACCCCTGGGTATTGTAAGGCACCCTAGGGTGCCGCGGCACCCCGGTTGGGAACCACTGCTCTAAAGGGAACGTTTTATCAAGAGTCTTTGAGCTCCGTGATGAGCTGGAAATCTTCTGAAATGATGTAAAACCGGAGTTAGCAGTTCATTTTACTAATTCAAAATTCATTGCTTGTTTGGCATACTTGGTAGATATCTTTGATTCTTCTAACACTCTTAATCTGAAAATGCAAGGGAAAGAAAAAAAAATTATTCAGTTTGTGGATTTGATTAATGCTTTTGTAGTGAAATTGTCAAACTGGAGACGTAAAGTTCAGAAAGGCAATTTGGCAATGTTTAGAAATCTTGCTGATATTTCCGAGTTGGATGAAGCGCTTAAGACCGATGTTGCTCAACATCTTGAAAACTGGAAAGCAAATTCAAATCATAGTTTCCTGAAGCTATTGCAGATGACCTATCCCTTGCAAGAAATCCGTTTCGGCTTTCCCCTGAGAAAGTAGAAGATGAACTGCAAGACCAATTGATTGACTTGAAAAAACTGCCGAGATTTATTTGAATCTTTTCCGTCACTGAGTTTTGGTTAAGTGCGACATTGTCATATCCACAAATAAGTACAATTGCTCTAAAAAAGTTATTACTATTTAACTCTACGTGGCTATGTGAATCTGCTTTTTCAACACTTGTAAATATGAAGTCCAAGCAGCGTAACCGTCTTGAAGTTGAGGAAGGTATTCGCTGTGCTCTGTCATCAACAGAGCCAAGAATTCCGAATCTTGAAGCCAAATTTCAGGAGCATGTATCTCATTAAAAATAAATTGCTAGAAACCATTTCGCCTGTTTTTGTATTAAATTTTCATTTCGCCTGTTTTTGTATTAAATAGTTTAACCATTTCGCCTGTTTTTGTATTAAATAGTTTAAAAATTGTTTGTGCCCAAGTTTTACAGCACGTGGTGAGCCACTAATCGCTATTAAACAAACATTTGGGCCACAGACCAAAAACGTTTCGGAACCACTGGTCTATTCTTTGCTTTTATCCATTTCGATCACAAATCTTATGAGCAATCTCAAGCGCGCCCTCACCATTGCTCTGGACCCAGTCCCGTCGTCCATGAGGGTTTGGGAGGCTTATCCCCTCAAACAAAACTCCAAGCCCCCAAAATGAAATATGAAACACTACAAATCAGTGAGTTGTTGTCAATTTGCAGAATGTCAACCCCCCTGGCCAAANGCAGAGTCCCTCTTTTGAAGGCTTTCTGGCGACCGTTCTGTCTGTACTGTTCATTCCAACATTTGTCAGAGTATTCAAAGTTACATCAAACACTGGTTTCGCTGTTTGGTTTCAACACGGCACGGAGTTGAAGTTACTGCCACAGATATGGTGGAGGTCGCAAAACCGATCATTATGGCCAATGCTGTCCACCAATGTTTGCAAGGAAGCTATTTTTCGATTCGCTATCTCTTCTTTCGAAACCCAGTTAATCAGATGTGTGCGCTCTGCTACCACATTAACTTTATCTGAAATGCGATCCTGATGAATAAGCCTGAAATAGTGAAATGCGTTGAGTTTTTTTTCAGGCTATTGGGTTTTTGGTGTTAATCAGAGCTGAGGTGATTATCCAGGCGATTTTGGGCATAGAGACCTGGCACTGGCAGGCTCCGTAGTGTACTGTAAATATTACCAGGATTGTGGAGCCGGAGTCGGAGGTTTTGGGTGGGGTCGGATTCCTTACAACACTGGGAGTCGGAGTCGGATTTTTTGTCCGACTCCGGATGTCCAATTGGATCATTTTTACATCACTCTTAAATTGGGAATTCCTGTTAAAATGGTACAATTTCTTTTGAAATTTTTGTTGAAAAAGGGATTTCTTGCTGTGCACCACGATTTCCATTGATTTTGACAGCCAAACTTCATTCCCTTTATATTAAGGAGTCGGAGTCGGAAAATTTGGAAAGTCGGAGTTGGAAATTTTGAAAAGGTCGGATATTTTACCTCCAACTCCACAACCCTGAATATTACCATTCTTTTCTCGACCGGCGGTACTGTAACTGCAGGATGCTTAGAGAATAGCAAACATAACCTGCCTCCGCCAGCATGCAGAGTGAACACATTCATTAGTAGGGATTCACTAAAGTGTTTCAGCTTAATACATGAAAAGTCTGATCGTTTGATGCTGCTGACAGACTGTTAGCTGAAACTAACAATGCTTTTGAGATTCTAACAGTTGAATACTGTTCTTCTTGCACAGCACAATCGAGAGAACCTCTGCAGTCACTGTTGCTGGCGTTTGCACTTCCTGGCTGGCTAACAGCGAGAAATTTTTGTTCAGGCTTACTACAAAATCACCGCTTTATGCTTGGATGGCTAGCGTTACGTTTCTGCTGTGACGTTATCTTCTGAAAATACCCACACAAGAAAGAAAATGCATAAAATCTGGAAAAGGCTTGGCTTGCTAAAAACGTTTGGCACGCATGGAAAAGACTTGGCTTGCTGAAAACGCCAGACGCAGTAGTGTTCAACGCGTTGATTGTTACGCAACATGATTATTATCAATTGCTGCCTTGCATGGGATATCAGAGATGATTATGATGAATACACGAGGCTACTGTCAGTGCTGCGCGTAGTGTATGATGATTTGATGTGAGGCGAATCGGCTTTGGGACGTTCATTGAAGCAACAAAGCGATGTTTATTGAAGCATTCAATTCATTTAAAACTTTTAGTGGTTGTCCAGATTTAATGTGAAAGTACCAATTTCATTGGTCCGCAGAGGAAATTTATGGGTCCGTTTTGAACACATAAAACGCCATAAAAAAAACCCTAGTTGTACTGCACATTTGAATGTTGCTATTGTGCAATCGGCGTATTTCTGCACACGCTGCGTGTTCACTCCAGTTCTGTGCCGAGCTACGCGAGATTAATTGTCAATATCAGATTAATCTGCTTGTAGTGACCTTGACAAAAGTGCGTTGATTCAGATTATGCCTTGGCACCTCTACATGAAGGCAGTCACTTTATTTTGTTTGTGATCGATTGTTTATAGAGCAGATTCCATGGGATTATATTTAAAGAATTTGTCCATCTTGCGGCAATGGAGATGTATGCTTGAATATTACAAAATCATAGCAAAAAAAAACTAATCAAAATATCTAATCCTACATTAATCATTTATGTCTGTTGCTTGTGTATCTACAAGCTTCGAAAACGTTACGACATGGATATCCATCAGCAGGCCCGCTGCCAGGATTTAACAGCGGGGGGGGCAAAAACCAGAAGGAGGTGCCAAAAACCAGAAGGGGGGGCCACATTTTTAAAATGCAGTATTGGATGTATGCAGCAACCGGTGGGCCAAACGTGAAATGGGGGGACACCGATTTCAAATGGGGGGCCGGACGCCACTGGCCCTCCCGCTGATGACGGCCCTGTCCATCAGACAGCCAGTGACAGAATATCGGAAGTTCCGTGTGTTTTCCGTGCCTTTCTTACTCGCAGTCAACGCGATTTTGTGTGGTGAATTCTGTTTGGCCTTTTGAAATAGCAAAAAAATGTACTAGCGTCAGATTAGCTTAAAATAATTTCTGAGTTGTTGGAAAACGCATCCATGCCATTGAAATATCTCAGTAATCTTGGTGGATGATGGGAATTACTCTGGCCTCTTTCACCAATGGTACTAACGATATTAGTGTTCCTTTCGGAATTTAGCATGCGAAACAAGCAAATGCTTATCAAGTAGTGACGAACTTACGGATGCAGAACGGTCGTGTATTACTCCAGACTCCCAACGCATCACCATCGCCATCGCCATCATTCAGGCAAGTTGTGCTTGCACTTCCAACAAGATCATAATCTGTTGAGCAGCTAAATGTGCAAACGCTTGTTGCCCTGTTTTCGTCTGTACACGACACTGCTCCATTACTTGGGTTGACTTGTGCGGGTTGGCAGACAACAGCTACAAATGCAAAAAGCAGTTGTGGTTTGTGAGATAACAGCAAGATATCTGCAAATATTGGGGAAATACTTATGAGACCATTCTCACTCTATCCATGCAAATAATGGAGCTTTTTGCGTTTTTCACGATTCCAAACAATTTCGTTCCAAAAATGTCTTAATAACAAAAAAGACCTTCAATGTAATGGAACTGAAACAAATTTTCGATTTTACCGGTTTGTTTCATTACTTTTGTCCCGAAAAAGGTTGATGACTAATCAAACCACCAACGACCGTTATACGTTGTCGACATTTGTGATCAGATGTTTACATTTTTTTATTAATGCAAAATCTATCGCAACAAACTGACACATCTAAAAGAATTGGCTGAATAAATCGACTTCATATCTATGTTTAATAAGTATAATAACAATGCTAAGAACTTTGCAAATTATTAATAACATAATAACATTGAAAAATCATTCAAAACACAACATTTCCTAAAATAATAGACCGAACTCCAAGTCTAAACGTGAAGAACTGAATGCATTCTTCTGAAATATATACAAAGAAATGTATGCCAAGATAAGTAAACCTCTGTCACATCCAAACGCTTCTTGAATCAGATAAATTTCAAAAACTTTATATTTCTAGCTCCAGCTTATGCAAATGAGATAAATGTATCATTAGCCAAATGAAAACGAAACACAAGTGTCAATCTTGTGACAATCCATCCAAATTCCGCAAGCTAGCCAATACCGTTTCTCTGAATGGCTTGCTGAATTATTCAACAGATGTATTAATTAACATACTTTCCCTGATTCTCTCAAAATTGCTTCTATCACTCCGATTGCCAAAATTCGAAATACTCTACTCAATCCTCAGACTACAGACCCATTTCTGTTCTCTTTACATTATGCAAAGTGTTTGAAAAACTTTTTTACCAATGAGTCTACTCCCTTTCAACACAATAATGCCATTGTGAAACGGCAATATGTGTTTCGCATTAATCGTGCTGCTGACATAGCTATAACAACACTCTATGATGGATATCTCAACAATATAAAAAAAATCTTATCACCTGCTCACTTTTTTCAGACCTAAGTAAGGAATTTGATTGTTGTGATCATGAAATTTTACTCCAGAAACTCTGTCACTATGGTATTAGAGGAACTCTGGGGTAGGGCTTGAAAACTACTATTCAACCTCGACTGGGGTAGGGCTTGAAAATCTACAATTCAACCTCTTGTGAATCTGCAAAACAAAGCTGCGAAATGTCTGAAAACATCCAACAAAGCCTCTATGGATGAAATGTATATGCAAAGTGACATTTTAAAGATCAACAATTTATTCAAAATGTCTGCTGGTAAGTGTAGGCAATTTGATTCAAATAATCAACTTCAACCACATTTTAACCAATATTTCAAATCTCCTCAGACAGTTCATAAATACCCCACCACAACTTTAAACAATTTCTTCTTACCCATGGTAAACTCTTCCCATGGGCAATGCTCCCTCAAATTCATTGGACCCAAGGTATGGTTAGAAATACCCGACCATATCAAGTTTCGATCTCACTTTGATTTCAAACATCTGTGCAAAAACTACCTAGTCTCTGGGCTTGTTGGTGCAAAGTAACAAATGGAATTCGCTTAGCTCATCCTGTGTTGTCCATTCCTTGTGATTTGTATCATGTGTCTTTTTTCATCATGTTTTGCTATATTTTATACTCTGTGTAAAGCTTGCCTTCATAATGAGGTTTAACTCTCTCCATCTGTCTTTCATTTGATTTTTTCCGCCTTGTTTTTTATCATATAATCATTCACAGTGTCAAAAAATTACACATCAATTTCAGTGTTTGTTCTTTCCACACCTGCGAAAATAAATGTCGCACCATGATAACTATGTGTACATATGCATGCACTCATCTGTAAATATCACGTGTCCTTGTTTTTTATCACCGTGTTGTTTCTTTTCACATGACTATTTGTGATAATACTGCAAATTCTATTGCATTGTTGATAGTCTTGTCTAGATACTTCATGGCCTTTCGCCAATCCTTTGTGGCAAAGGAACCAGTAAATCTTCATTGCTTCTGTAGAAATTTGCTTTCAACTATGCAAAACCTTCTGCATTAGCCTATACTCTACGCAATGCTGCATATACTATTGATTGTGTGAATCATTATTTTGTCGCAAAAACAATACAGGTACTTACTTGCTACATCGACGTTGTAGCCGCTAGTTCGGCGCGTCCCTGCATGTGCGACACACCAGGAACGGGAAGTCCCCTAAGAATAGCCCCTGTAGTGTATGTGGCGCAAAGAAACAGGAAAAGGTGAGCACGACGCGTGGTCTCTATTGTTTCTTGCTTCACGCTTGTTTCTACGTAGTTACCATGCAAATCCACATGCCTTTCACACAATTGTTGATGTTCAACATTTCGCCGAACTTTCTAGTGACATTGTTTTGTGTCTATCTAACATTTCATAAAATTTTGAGCGAAGGTTCTGAGCGGCCGCATAGCCCCATAATAACTTGCTCATCACTACCAAATCAGTAAGTAATGTTTGAGTTAATCTGTGGTCCTAAAATGTTAACAACCGCTTCGCAATCTTTCTTGCTAACACGCTTCAGTAGCAATTCTACTCACGGTCGCATTTCGGCGCCGGATTTGACCACGCTCCAAACCCGTCACCGTTTCCATCGTCACGACAAACCGACTGTGAAGAACCGTTCAGTGCATAATTAACATTGCAAGTAAAATCGCATCGGCTTCCTTCGTTGTTGCTGTCCGAACAATCTACGCTGCCACTGGTCGGGTTGTTGTGAGGCGGAGTGCAGACGATGCCTTTAAAGAAGTAAAAAACCTGAACGTTGAGTTTCTGCTCTGATGTTTTCTGCACCTTGAAAGGAAAACACTTAGGCTACCGAGTTGTGTAAATCCGCCTATTTTGATTTTTGCTTCCATTCCCGTATTGTCCTTACTGCATGCACGAAAGCACATTGTTTTAACGTATTTGTGATCCATTATCTACAACTGGTGATTAACCTAAGTGTGTTTGTCCACTTGGGGATAATTGATCTTTTGTGTCTGAAAAAATTACAAAATTATCCTGAAAATTAACAATTTTGCGAGTCTCAACCTAATTTACTTCTTTGGCTTGTACATTGTATGTATGTACGATTTGAACATATTACGACATGGATGTCCAGCTGGCAGCTGACCAACAATAAAGGCTACTGGGGAAATGTGGAAATTTTCCGTGAAATTTTCGTTCCTTTTATATTCAGACACCACGGAGTCGCTTATGGGGAATTGTGTTTGTTTTTAAAATAATGAAAGCTTTTCGACATATATAAGTTACGTCTGAAGTGTCAGATGTGCTTGGAATAATTTCGGAGTTGTTGATAAACGCTCATTTGCTCGTGAAAAGTTTTAGTAAGTTTCACTGGTAGTGGGAAAATTTGTTCCACCATTTGACCAATGGTACCAACGGCAATAGTGTCCTCCCGAACCTGAGAAAGGTTTTTAAACGAAACAAGCAAATTCTGGTTGAAGTAGTGACGAACTTACGGATGCAGAACGGTCGTGTATTGGTCCAGACTCCCAACGCATCGCCATCTTCATCATCCAAGCAAGTTGTTGTTTGACTTCCAATCATATCATAACCTGGCGAGCAGCTAAATGTGCAAATGCTTGTTGCCATGTTTCCGTTAGTACAGGACACTGCTCCATTACTTGGATTGACTTGTGCAGGCTGACAGGTAACAGCTACAAAAACAATTGTGGCATGTAAGATGACAGCAAACAATAAAATTTTCAAACACTCGCGAATTACTTATCACACCATTAGCATTTAAAGATCTTTGTGCGTTTGCTTGCGATTAAGCAATTTTGGTTCAAAAATATTTTTTAACAAAAAGTGACTTTTAACGTAACGAAACTGAAACAAAATTTCTGTATCACTTGTTTGCTTTATTGTTTTACTCTTGAAAATGGCTGATCACATCAACACAATCGACACAAGTTACACTTTCATCACATTTGCAAATATGCTGTTGTCATCTACGCTCCGTCAGATGCGCAGTGCGCAACGAATTGTATGTGCGCTCTATATGGCACCTATACGAGTTATCCGTCCTTAATACAGTTTTATCCAATGTTTTTTTACTTGATCCAGAATTATGCATTCAGGTAGACTGGCTCGTTGTTGCATTAGCATCGGTTGACCCTCTTGTTCTGACCTAGATGCCACGCAAGTAAACATGATCTTCATGCACTGTCTATGGAAAGAGATCCTTTCAAGATCTTACAGAGTATATATTTCGCTTACGATGTAGGCATCATCAGCTCTTATTCAAATAGAATCACATTTCAGCGCAGGCGTTGACCATATTCCATATTCACGCACGTTTTGATGTCGGTGTTTGGCTGAAATAACCAGTGACATCATTTTCCGTCTATCTGCAGCACCATTCTGTACAATCCTTAGTTTGATTTCTGTACTGGTGCATAGTCTAATTACAAATTATCGCTCCCTACTGTAGTAAGGAAGTGATATTTTTTTAAACCGCTGCCTTAAAGTTTTCACAACAGCTTCGCCATCTTGCTTACAGTTTAGCGGAAATTCGACTCACGGTCACATTTCGGCGCAGGAGTTGACCACACTCCCAAAGCGTCACCGTTTCCATCGTCACGACAAACCGACTGTGCAGTGCCGTTCAGTGCATAATTGACATTGCAAGTAAAATCGCATTGACTGCCAACGTTGTTTTTGTCCGAGCAATTCACTCTGCCGTTGNCCGGGTTGNTGTGAGGCGGAGTGCAGACAATGCCTTCAAGAAGTAAAAAATGTGAATGTTGAGTTTCTGCTCTTATATTTGTTGAAACTTGCAAGGAAAATTTGTGTTTTGCACGGCAACATGGGCATCGCGAGAATTTCAAATTATTTGCTGTTTTAAGTTACAAGACGTCAACCAATTTTATTTGTATCCTGTTCAAGTTGCCATTCCGAGCTGTGGTGAAAGAAATTTTAAGAGGCCTCCTTTAGATCTCTCTCATGTAAAGCGTATGTTTAATTGATATCCATTATCCACAGTCATATGCGTACCCAGTGGGGCCAAGGGGGCCATCCCCCCGGAACTTATAGCATATCTTGTCATTTTATGCTGTGAGAGGCAGTGTCCTAAACAAAATACTGTTGCTCAAAGTCACTAAGTTGAGCTTCCCCCAAATTATAACTTGCTACGCCACTATCCAAAGTTCAGCCGTAAACTTGACCAATGTGTTATCATGCGTTGGCCTGAAAATCGAAAATTCACTCGTGCTCCACTAGTGCATTTTAGAAACCCGCGACAAATATGCTGTCCAGTTTAGACGTTTCGCGCGATAATGGATTTCATGCGAATTTATGAACAATTCCCAGACAAGCTGATAGACATCCGTGAAGAACACTGCGCGTGGAACAACTCTGGTGGCTTATCAACATGTTTTAATGAAAGGCACACCCCGTATTTCTTCAAATATACACGTGCCTCCTGCTGTGAAGCTAAAGAGGATGGCCACCTGGTGCATTTACAGCAAATACGATTTCGGCGCTTTTTGCTGAACTGGATAGCCCAAATATTTTCGTAGTGGGTAACGTCAATACCTCTCCAAAATAATGTTTCACTCCTTCGTCTATAGTTTCTGCTCAGAACTAAGCTTGAGTCGATCGGATGGCATCGTACTACCATCTGATTTTTTCACCTATGTAAATGATGGTGAAAAAATTCATGAAAAAGTGTACATGAAAAATGAGATAATTTGCAACTCAAACATTAAGTGCATATATCTACATTTCTATTTGAATATATGTTTTTCAAGGTCAAAAATGCAATTATTTGAATGACTTGTGTGCATATATTTTTTATTTAACCAAACTTTCATTTCACATACAAACGTGAGGTTTACTATTTTATGGCATTNTTAATAAAGATGTTCACTTTGTGTTGCTTTAGATCAGGTATTTGGAACTACTTGGTCCCAAAAAACAGATNAACGTCATTTAAACGATCAACATTTCAACGTTATTGAAAGCGTTTAAAAAAACGTTCACTGTGAGGCGGGGTGTGAACGTTGTGAGTTTAGCAATGAAACAATATAGAGAAAATGTTTAACTTTATTTTATCGACATTGACTCAAGCTTGCAAATGACTGGAATTGACTCGGCAGTTTTTGGGACTCGACGAAGTCATAAGTCGACTCTGTCTCGACTCTGACTCAAATGGCTTGCGATTCGACTAGTGACTTGACGAATTTGACTCGCTCACATAACTGGCTTCTGGGAGACGTGAAAGCCACGCGAAAACGGCAATTTTCCCAAAAGTAACCATTTTGGAAACTGAAATATCTTTCCCCTCAGAGGGAAGGAACACGAACTGGTCAAGGATGCTAAACTGTATACCCTGGATGTTGATAACATCACTTCGACAAAGCGTCGTTGTTCTAACAATGCGTAGGGCGATTAGCTCAATTGGAAGGTTGGGCGATCGCTTCACTCAGTCACTGGGTGACTCGCCGTAGCGCTCCCGTTCACCGAAATCGCCTTGATAAAGGCATTGTTCAGGTTTCGGCCTGCCGCCAATTATCGTGAAATAAATCCGTCGCATTGAATGCGATCAATAAAAAAACAATGCATAGATGGACGTAAGGTGGAAATCGTTCTACTATAGCCATGGTTCTCAAACTGCGCGCCGCGACGCCCTGGTGCGCTGCTTAAATTTTCTCAGGGCGTCGCACACAAGTAAACTTGCAGTTTTGTTCAATGAGCTGATATCTGTGCAGTTTTATAATTTTACGCAAGGACAACTATATTGTTCAAATGCGATCATGCTGACAGTAGAATGAGTAGATAGCCTATTTATTACCTCATGATTACGTAACTGTTACTATTGCCTACTAATAAACACGTTACATAAAGTTTAATTGAGTTTGCATCAGACAAATGAAGGCTGTAGTCAGTTATAAAGTTGATGCAAACAAGAAACTAATATTGCAACCCTAACCGTAAATCCGTAATACAAAATAACGGGTACAACGACAGTTATTTAGATTATGGCTTCACAATTATCTTGCAGAACGGAGAGGAAAAAACACAGCTTGTTGTTTGCAGCAAGGTATTAGCCAGCAAAAGCATGCTACCAATTAAGCTTTAACGTCGTTTAACACCATCACATCCGCAATTTGTGAATACAATCAGGTAGCTTTTTTTCGGAAAGTAAATGATCTAAAAAGGCAAGTGTCCATCATTTCACAATCACGCAATTTACAACAAAGGCTTTACTAGCGTCCTATCAAGTTGCGCACAAAATTGCAGTCTGAAAGGCCTCACTCCTTACCGCTATCTAATGGTTTGCTTGAAAATAAAAGTACCATGCTGCCTTCAAACTTATGAAGTAAATTTTTGCATCGTCTGTCTAAGCGCCTGTGGAAATTTACTCAGTACTTTCTGAATAATTATCAAGCTATGAATGGATTCGTGACCCCTTCTTGCAACCTACCCCATAGTCTTTCACCCCGGGGGTGTCCACGCTACGGCCCGCTAAGAGATTTTGACAGCAATGAAAAAATAATATCTCTACAAAAACTTGTTGATTTGGTGGAATGTAACAAATCCCGAAACATACACATTACGCAAAATGTCCGACCCTCGGAATGTTGTGTAATAGCTTATGCGGCACATGGACAAAAAAGGTTAGTGACCACTGTTTGACCCTAACTATAGATTTCATTAAATGGCGAATACCCAGCTTTGCCTTAAAAAGGGCTACAGATGGTTATTTGTTTCGCTGGATCGTATTTATCCGAAGTAGGAATTTCTGCCATGACTGCGATTAAAACTAAATATTGACAACGCATAAACTTTGAGGTAAATGGGGGTGGCAGTTTCACAAATTCCAAGATTCGACTAAATTGTGAAAATAAGTAAGCCCACACATCACATTCAATGATGTCTATAACTTTGTGTTGCTTCATCAATAAATAAATGTTTGACAATATGTGTCTTTATTAAGTTCATATTGCTGGTGCGACACAAGGTCAGAACACGTTTCCAAAGGTGTCGCAATGGCACAAGTTTGAGAACCATTGTACTAATGGACGAATCAAAATCAGCCAGAAAAAAGTGTGTATAGAACGAATGAAAAAATAGCATGAAAAACAACGCTAGTAGAATAAAAATTCAGTAGAATGCGCCGCTGTGCATTTTTTCCATACTGTTTTTCTTCGCTTTGAATCTCAATTTGCTTTTGTGTTGCGGTGATCCTTTCTAATTTATTTTTTGCGAGAATAGGTAAAAATGTTTTGAACGTTGTGTGCTGGTGTGAAAACACCATTTCCATAGCAGCACCAGTCAACGTTAGCCCCAAGTTACTTGATTCTGAAACACCCATCCAAGGGGTTTCTAGATGACTAACAATGGTTTCTCCCCTATAGAGCATGCCTTGAGCTGCCAAATATGCAAAAGAACTGGACGGGACTAAAACTGCGAACTAAAACTACAATCATTGTACTCCACGTGCGCATGTTTCGGATAATCTCCATTTTTCTGTTTTCAGCTTTCAGCGGAAAGACACAAAGCAATCACCTAATCACAAAAACACAAATATTCATTTCAGCCAAAAATGCCTTAAGCCCTATATAGTCGTTTTTCATTGTCATAGCTCCAAAGATAAAAATTGACACCTCTCGATCTGACCAGTTGCGAGTCCAGGTGAGATACTGATAATCAAACAAGAAAGCGATGGAAGGGATACGTGTTACTGCAGACATCGGAAACCGGTGTTTGTGAGGAGCAGTTGATAAAATGCAACTGTACATCATACATTACATGAAGCAACGGCAACAAAGCTCCCAAAAAGCACAATCGCTTAGATTGAAGCGTTTACACGGTATAGTGCAACAATCGCTCTACACCAGGCGCATTAACTGGAGTCCATGAATTTGATTTCAGGGTCCGCGAATGTGATGTAAAAGGTTAATAAGCTTTGCTCTGACATTTCCAGAGGGTTAAATAGGTTTGAGAGGTTTCGATTATTACTACGACGAATGAAACCTAATTTCAAATATTTATTTCAGCGTCTCTTCTTGAGGGACCCGCAACTTTTAAGATGTATCCTACTAGCAGTCCGTGACCCGCAGACGTTTAAGAATCTGCTAAACGATATAGAGTACTTACGACTGCAAACAGCAGGTGGGTTGGTCCACTTTCCCAGAGCGTCACCGGTTTCGTCATCAAGACATGTTGTAGTTTGACTTCCACTGAGAGCAAAACCATTTGTACAGCTGAACGTACAAACGCTGGAAACTCTGTTTCCATTAGAGCAGGAAACTCCACCATTGGCAGGTTTGGATTGCGGTGGCTGGCAAACGATGGCTGAAAGTTAATGATAGTATTAAACACTATATAATATTCTGCACAGGCCCAGTGCTATAGGGAAGGCATTTCGAACCGAGGACCCCTCGTAAGGTCACCTCAATTACGACAGTGGTTACTCAAGAAGAAATACTTTAAAAGTTTCTGTCTTTGTCGTTCATCATTTTGTGTCAGTTTATGAACTCTACAACCACAGCAAAAACTTTTCGTTCAAAAAATCTTAGGCAATGAATGAGTAATTTACATTGTTCAAGGAAATGTAAAAGTGAGTTGCGAGTGCGAATAAAGGGTATATATCACATACGATGTTAAGCCGTCAGGAAGATGGTTGAGATAGCTCTGTAAAAAACACATGGTTATAATTTTCGCGATAGCTTAAAACCCAACAAGGTCATTTTTAATGTCGATGAATCCTCGATTGGCCTTCGTCTTCTCAACACACAACCCATGAAATCTATCAAGCAAATACTCCTTTCACATTTTCTTTTACGTTTTCTGTTTTAACTTCGACTGTTACTTATTTGACTGAGGTATGGCAGCTCCCTATGTCTCGTGCTCCTCACATTTTGCCCGTTTCTTAAATGTTAAATCATTAGGCGGAAAAACCATGCTCACCGATAAACGCATTCTCATGGAGGTTGTTTTGATGCGGATGCAGGACATATTCGGTATTTTAAGCATTAGCATGCTCAGTTGTTATGCCCAAGTCAAAGACATTAAGGCAAGGCAAACCCTCAAACAACATCGAAACGAATGGGGCTTTTTTCTGAACAAACACGGTTTAAAAACCCCCTTTGTCATCCACCGCACCCTGTTATTCTCATTTCTTGTTACGGGTCTTATTCTGAAGGCACAGTAATCAACTGGGACATTAGGTTGAAATGGTATTACTGTATCAACAACTCATGCTGTTGACACAGCACATCATAAAGAGTGAAGATGCAAAATTTGCATTCACAGTGATAACACTGGACATCAAACTGCGTACTTACGTCGACAAACCGCAGGAAAATTGCTCCACACTCCTAAGGCATCACCATTTCCATCATCAAGACATACTGTAGTTGAACGGCCGTCGAGAGCGAAACCAGATGCGCAGCTAAACGTACAAACGCTAGAAGCTCGGTTTGCATTAGTGCAGGAAACATCACCATTGACAGGATTGGACTGTGGTGGTTGGCAAAGGATGGCTGCAAGTAAATGTTTGTGATACACCCTATTGTGCACAAAAACACAGTTTTTGAAATACGGAATTGAAACACGAATATTTCATAAATATTGCATTAAAACCAAGCCGCATTGCAAAGGAACAGTAAAATGCAAAATTTGGTTCATATTGAAGGCAGTGGGTCACCAACGGCGTACTTACAGCGGCAAACTGCAGGAGCATTGCTCCACACTCCTTCTGCGTCTCCATTTCCATCATCCACGCATGTTGTAGTTGAACTTCCGTCGAGAGAGAAGCCAGATGCGCAGCTAAACGTACAAACGCTAGAAGCTCTGTTTGTATTCGTGCAGGAAACGTCACCATTGACAGGATTGGACTGTGGTGGTTGGCAAACGACGGCTGAAAATGACGACATAGTCGTAAAAAATCAATTTCGAAAATACATCCATAAATGCACACCATTACGTTGTAACCGACCGAACTACTGTAATACATCCATTTTCACACCCGGTTTCCTTCTGGGGAAGGGAAAAAGACTTGCCTCGCCAACCTTTCCTGGGGCACTCTGGTCACATGGATGAACCATCGCAGCTGATACGGACAAATGGCTCAAAATTCAGGACTTTACGAATTTTGCAGCTGCGCACTCTGTCGTGAAGTGTCAATCCGTGAACTGTCCGCAAAATATCCATCTCTACCGCTTGTACTTGACATAGCACTAGTTCAACCGTTATCCAATATTCACAACCAAAGTGAGGATCTGAACAAAGACTTCTGAAAACTGACAGCTTTGCGGTGTTTCAAAGCTCCCGTTGTGTATCTAGAGAGCGACAATGATCACGCAGAACTGCGTTTGCTATACCAATTCATGCATCAATCTCCTTGTTCTTGATTCAGTCATTCGTGGACACCACACCAAAGTACTTGAACTTCTTGACATACTGCAGTGTATTGCCGCTTACTTGCAGCAGGCACTGGCGTGCGTTTTTGGTTAGACATGATGACTCGGCTTTATAGTGCTAATTTTCATTCCGGCTTGGTCTTCTCACGCAGTTGAAAACAGATCAAGTCCATGTTGAACAACCTATTCAGAAGATGCAAGCAATACCCAATTCTCCGCAAAAAGCAAACGGTTGATCCTGCAACTTCCAACAGTGGCGACCTCGTTGACTCAGTTGCGACTATCTATCCAATTCATATAGATTTGAACAGAAGTGACAGCGCACACCCTGTAGGAGTCCAACACCCACTGGGAACGGTTGTGATTTAACTCCACCGACGAAAGGCACAAACATCTGAGTATGAAAACTATGAATTGATGACCAGCAAAAGGCGGGCGAATTCATTGGAAAATTTGGGGTTTGCAGGAGGCCCGCGCCGGCCACTGCAGTGGCCGGCTCTTTTTTGACCATAACTCGCCAGCCGCTATAGCTAGAGAGCTGTTCAAACCCTCTACTGATGCGGCAAGTCTTCTAGTTTCGATCAAAAAAATTGAGGGGGATTTGGGTTTGGGGTTCTCCTGGGGGAGGTCACAAAGTAGGGGTGTTTTTGAATTTGACAAATTTTCACTGGCCCTGGACGCCAAATCAATGAGTCATTTTTTGGTTCAAACCTCTTTTGGAAACTAGACGATCATCTGCGTCTATAGAGCCCTTGATGGACCTTCTAGCTAGGGTGTCTAGAACAAAAGTCATGGCCCAAAAAAGCATTTTACCCCAAAAGTAGAAAATCGTAGAAAAAGCATGAGTCTCCCACCGGCGGCATGCGCGGATAGCGATATCTCGCCGCGAGAACATGATAGAGAGCTATTCGAACCCTCGAAAGACGCATGAAGTGTTGTAGTTTGCACTGAAAAAAGAACTTTTGAGATTTGGGTTTGGGATTTTCGGTTGGTGTCGTCACAATGAGGGTAGGTTTTCCTTTTTTTGATTGTTCTTTTGTGACGTCATCACCCAGACAATGAGCCGAAATTGTGGCTCAAAGTTCGGTTGAATCCTAGGCTGTAATATGAATCTTTAGAGGCGTAGATCGACTTCCTAGCGTTTCTGGGGCCAAAGTTGTGACCACAAGACCCCAAATCATTGGGGAATATGCTGAGTAACTTCAGGGGATTTCCCTAATTAATTTCTGCTTATTTTGCCGTAACAGTTGAACCAGATATGATAGAAAGTCCATCAAACCCTCTACAGACTCGTATAGTAGCCTAGAATCCAAAAAAGCTTTGAGCCACATAATTTGCTCGATTGTTCGACTCTTCCGTCATCATCCAAATGTAAACAAATATGCATAAGCATCCTCTCATTATGTAAAGATCATAAAACCCGAGATCTCAAGCTAAAAATTATTTTTGCAGTCTAAACTACAAGTCTTCTCGAGTCTTTAGAGGGTTTGAACAGCTTTCTGGCCTATTCTGGCGGCGAGTTACGGCCGTATACACTACTGGTGTTATTCACCCCAGGTTAGAGTTTGTAGGGGTAGAAATTTTGACTACTTTTTGTTTTTTGTGGCAGAATTTTGACTCCAAATATGCTAGAAAGCCAATCAAGTGCTCTAAAGACTCGGAAGATAGTCTCGTTTCAAACAAAACCTTGTGCCAAAACATTGGTTCATTGGATTGGCGCCTAGGGCCGGATAAATTAGGCCATAAAACGCTAAAACACCCCCACTTGTGACGTCCCCCGAAGCGAACTCCAAACCCAAAACTGAAAAAAAATTTTGACTCAAAATTAGACGACTTGCCGAATATGTAGAGGGTTTGAACACCTCTGTAGCTGCAGCAGCTGGCGAGTTATGGCCAAAAGAGTACCGGCCACTGCAGTGGCCGGCGCGGGAGTTAAAGGGATTGGTTTGCTGTACAGTCACTTGAACATTGTAGCAAGTTTTTTGCTCACACTTTCCAAAGTTATTTCGAAATTCAACTGGGTAATATAATTTAATGCATTTGAGCATTGTCACACCGTAGACCTTGTTTACAAATCTTGTTGATTTGCAGAGACACATTCGAAATAATGAGGAATCAATTTCATTTACATGGACTAATTACATTCCCAACGTTACGGCAAAAATCATTGGAGAATGAAAACATATGGACGGAAATATAATGAAATAAAAAATATTGCAAAGGTAGTGAATCAAGCACAGTTGTTGTAAAGGTTTAGTTTACATTAGGGTTGTGAACCGCAGACGCGATCCGCGCGACGCGGTTTTGGAAAATTTCACAGTTTCATAGGTTATGACCGCGTCACGCAATTTTTAAAACTCGGACGCGGCGCCAATGCCGCATGGAAGTTTTACTTCTAGTCATGTGTTTTTGCAAAACAAAAAGACCTTTGTGATGTTGTTTTCTTGAAGCACTGTTGCTGCTTTAAGTTTTCATGCTTTCACCAGCGTTTTAGCGCTGCCTGTTGTCGAACATGCACAAACAGGATGTTGTCATTGCCTATTTCTGTAGGTGGGGTGCTGCAGTCACTTCAATCAAAGGTACTATAAAGACATTATTGCAACATTGGCTGCAGTGGCATGCGATTTCGGAACTATCGGTAGCTAACGAACAGGAATCTGACTAGTAGAATGCATTTAGAGCTGCAAGTTTAAGATTTGTTAACCACCCATTCTTCTGAATTTTATGAACATGGCATAAAAATGCGTAATTCAGTGTGAATCAGTTTCAATTTGCACACATTGCAATCCTGACTATATTTGTGATAGTAGTTACTATACAACATGCTATGCATCGTATGACCTGTGTTCAATTGCAACTGGTATGAAAGTTTTTGAAACTTTGACACAGTGCAAACAGGGGACGTTTGTTGGTGAAAGCAGTTTAAAGGGAATGTTGCTTGTGTGTCAGTTAGTATAACTGAGGAAACAAATATCAAATTTTGATTAACTTGTAACAGCAAGCTTGCTACGGATTTGTGCGCAGTAGCAAAGGGGATATAAGGTGCGACAATTCGTATGGATGAAACAATTTTGTTAATTTACTGTATATGAAACTCTAATATCGATATTTGTCACTAACGAAAGATATTTTAGAGGTTCAGTACTTTAGGTGAGGGGAAGTAAAGGTGATTGCTGTTGGGGTCAAAGTTTAAGAAGTGGGAGTTGCGGTGAAGTGCGGAAGCGGAGAGGATAAAGTACAACAAATGCGGTCGCGGTACGGACAGAGGACAGAAACTGCCGATGAGTCGCGGACAGAGGACACACATTTTCTGTCGGAGCCATCTCTGGTTCACATAATTAGATTTTCTTTCGAACTACTTCCATTTGTTTTGTAGCTCAATTCACTCCTATCCATTTGCAACCAAAAGAAATGTTTTGCAAGAGAAATACCGACTTACGAATGCATGTAGGTGCCGGCGCCGACCACTCTCCGAGAACGTCACCGTCTTGGTCGTCACGGCAATCCAACTGTGTCGAGCCAACGGTGGCGAAATTGGCATCACAGCGGAAAAAACAAGAACTGCCGTCGTTGTTGCTATCTGTGCATTCCACTTTTCCGTTGACTGGATTGAAGTGACGCGGCAAGCAGACTATGCCTGAAACGGTAGCGTTTTCATTCAGAACGAAATTGGGTTGTGACTAAAATATCTTTCAATTAATGACAATTATTTCATTTTTGGAAAATGACATTTGCAGTTTTAAGGCTTGTTTACGCTTCATCGGAACATCTGTTTTTTATGATAGTTCTCCAGAGCAAGCATGCCACCAAAAAATTTCTCTTCCAGCTGTTTAAAAATATCAAATATTTTCACGTTTGAGTTACCTCCATTTGCTCAGTAGTGCTGACTTCAGCAGAAAGGTCTTAATGGTAAATGTTACATTTATCGAAAGTAAAAACAGTAGTCCCTGTAATGATGTGTTTTAATGGTTGTTAGTACGACTTGCAGGAAAATTATTTTAGGGTAAAATTTTTGTTACTTCTTTGGAAGAATGGTGCAAACAGGTATCAGAATCAAAATCCTTATGCAAAAACTTTGCAATCCCATTTTTTTACTACGTTGATAGGCAGCAAGTACTGTATAAAAGTAGGTAGCGTTAACGAGAACAAACATACGGCACTGAATAAACATAAAAGTATACATTAATGTGTGTGCAAAGCTGAAAACCATTTTTCATGCAACGGAGCTTTACAATCTTGGAATTTTGTAAAGTTTTTTTTCCGCATACATTAGATTGATTTTGCTTTTCTGCTTACAGAGGTTGATGGCCTAATGGGTGATGCAGTCCAGTTTTTGTGCTAAACTCGTTTACCAGTGGGCCCAAAGAAAGACACTGTGGATGTTTTTAGTAATCGAACTGCAACTGACCATGTAAACCCAAGTAGATCATATTTAGGGTTGCATTCAGCCGTAGCATGCAATCTCCAAGCATCAGTGTTTATCAATGATGAAAAACAGAGGACAATACAACATATTAATTGTTGGTCTATATTGACTAACAAATCTGCCGAGTAAATCCACACATGCCATTCTCTGCTCATATTAATAAAAACGAAAAGGTTGTCTCACACTATGCCTTGCTGTAATGTTTCACCATTATGTTTGGTTTTACGTTGATATATGTGGAACCAATGCAAATAGCCTTGCTGTCTTTCCATTGGACATTTGCTATATAGTCTTCAGAGCGACAACAAAAAATGCAGTAATGTCACGTCTAAACAGCTATTTAACAGAAGCGGCAGATGAAATAAGAAACGTCAATGACCGTTATTACGCAGCTGTGAACCCACATTGGACTATTCTTCCACTGCTGGAACGCGTTGTTGGAGGTAACCGCAAAAAATTAACCGAATTTTGTTTCAATTTTCATGCCAGGACGTGTATAAACGGGATACTAAAAACCCTCTTAAATATATTTTGTATTTTTGGTAGTGGTCATTAGTGGGTTCAGTTCAAATTGGTTTCTGCAAACTGAGATTAAATTAATATGTTTGGTTTACATGTACAAGAAAATCTTTCAAAATTTATCAACTTCAAACATCCTTGATGAAACTTGCAGATGTGGTTGTACGAGATAAGAATTTATATAAAAACACAAAAAATTTGAAACTTTTAGTGTGTGTCGTAATGTACTTTAGTAACAGTTAACATACGTTGGCATGTAGGTCTTGGATTGCTCCAAACTCCTAACCTATCTCCATCGTTGTCGTCTTGACACGCCGTGGTAATGTCGCCAATCAGTGAATAACCGTTGTTGCAGGTAAATCTGAAACAATGACGTTTATAGCTGGGCTGAACCATTGAAATCATATACATTTAATTACAATCGATTCATTCACCAGTATTTCAGCATTGCTTTTCGTGAAATTATTCTGTTTGATGAAAAACCTACGCTGATCTTAAGCAATGTTTCAATGTTCTAGGCCAGGGTCTCCAAACTACGGCCCGCGGGGCAAATCCGACCCGCTAAACCATTTCATCCGCCCCACGCAGCCGCATTTCGTCAGTAATGAAAAAAGAATATATTTACAAAAACTGATTTCGTAGAATGCAACAAACCCGGAAACAATCGCAACACGTAAGAGGACCGGCATTCGAACTGTTGTGTATTAGCTTTTGTGGCCCTCGGACAAAAAAGTTTGGAAACCCTATTCTAGGCAAGGCGAAGATTTTGGAATGCGATAATATGTTGAAGAAATACGTAGGGTACGCACCAACGAACAATAACAACAAACTCAGCCAAAAATATCCAGCCAATTGCAGAAACATTTGCAGCTTTTAAATGAGTGGTCATTTTGCAAGTAATGGAAGATGAAGGCAATGCAGACAACGCTAACCAAACCGCTGGTCAGGATATTTTGATTCATAAGTCTCTGACCTTTTGTGAAAAATGTTGGGAAGTGTTGTTGCAAAGAGAACTTGAAAAAGGTATGCAGCGCTTCTTAGTAGGATCACGAAAAGATGCAGTTAGTGACAATATTTAACGTCACAAAGTTTTGTACTGTACATGTTACTAAGTTATTGAAATCCGTGTATGCATGCAGAATGAACGACAGATGCTTTTCGACTTAAATTGTAGAAAACTTTCGGCATATTGTTTCGGGGTAGACTTTACTTTTATGTTTTTTTTCAACGTGTTTTCCTCAGACATGAGGTCCTTATCACATTAGTTAAAAGAACATAATTGTACAAATTATGTATGCACAACACACCAAGGCAGGGGTGGCCAAACCTTTGGCCCGAGGGCCGAATTCGCGACTGGGTGGCCACTGGAGGGCTGGATACAGTGGGATTTACGTGATCTATGCAAAAAAATATGTTGCGAAGATGCATTGCAGTGCAATAATATCAATAAAATCACACCCTTTTGGTTACACGTTTACAGCGTTTGCAGCTAAGTGCTGCTGCGGCGGAGAAGTTAACAAGAGATAGGCAGTAGCCAATGCTGTTGGACTGCTGACCACAGCCGGAAACGTGGTGTTTGAAAACAATGTGCAAGGTATTTGGCGGGCCCGACTGGTCGGCGGGCCGTAGCTTGGCCACCCTTGCAGCAAGGGTAGGAGTTATTTGGTGCGCGTAGTCTATTCTTAAGCGGAAAGAACGTTGAAATAATGCACCAGCAACTAATTCATTCGGTTATTTCTAAAGTTACTTCAATATGGGCAAAATTGTCAAATTTCTGTAGTTCCAAGTCTATTAAAATGAAATAACAAGTCTTGAAATCTAATCACTCATAATGTTTATGTTTCTCTTGTTGTTTCAGCATAAAGACGAAGGACAAATTCGTTTTTTTCCAATTTTTTAGAAAACTTCGCTTGAAGCACAAACATCTTTGTAATAATCAATGATCTATGACTGAGCTTTGAACATTTAAGCTTTCACCAGTTTTTCCACAAAATGCATTACCCATTTATTAAGAGACTTAATATATATCTGTCTTTTCAGTGCTAATATTCATTCCAGCTTGGTCGCACGCAGTTGAAAACAGATCAAGTGCATGTTTAAGGTCCTGTTCAGCAAATGCAAGCAGTACCGAATCGTGCGCAGAAAACAAACGGTTGATCTTGCAGTTACCAACAGTGGCACCTTCGTTGACCTGGGTGTTACTGTCTATTCAACTCATAAAGACTTTGCAGAGTAGTAGTGCAAGCACATATCCTTGTCCGAGACCACAACTGAGAACGGTTGCGGTTTAACTCCGACGAAATGGACACAAGCTTCTGAGCAGAAATGCAATGATCTGATGATCAGTAGCGGGCGAGCATCTTTACCAACGTGTGCATTGAAGTCTCCACAAGGATCTTGGATTTGTTAGCTTGAACCCTTCACAGGGAATCACTAGCTCATTCCACGAATTCCTGGAACAGTGCATTTGCGTTTGGGTCGCACACCTGTATCAACCAAAGAGAGAGGACAAGCAAATTCAACCAAAACATGCACATCCTGTATCCTAGCGGCATCCATTTATCAACACAATTTAACAGGTGGGGTGATTACAAGTATCCTCACTCTAGGCTGGGCAAACGTTGCTCGCTCAACGCTGGAGTAGGAGTGGTTCAGCCCATCGCCCTGCTCTACAGTGTGAGAACCACGAAATTGAGTCGAAGAGACGAAGAAAGAACCACGAAATTGAGTCGAAGAGACGAAGAAAATTTTCAGTGGGCTATATATCGTTTGGCTGCTTCGACCAGTTGGTACTGTTTTCCTTTGAGTGAAGTGATGTTCCAGTTCCTAGCTTACGGCAAGATCACCGTGTGCGCGTGGTTTTCCAATCGTGCATGACAGAGTATCAGTCCTCTGCGCTGCCACAATTCGCCTCTCCAGATGCGTAGGGCGCATAATATGAAGCTTCCAGTTTTTGAAAGCTGACCGGGGAGACTGTCGCGAATTTTTCGAACGCGCCCCTCTGCTTGCAGTCCGAGTGCTGTCCGTGGTCTGGCGCGCGACAACAGAAGAGCGATGGGTTCCATACATTTTGCGGATTTAACGGTAGTAGCTGCACGTATTGTGTTAAGCCGATGGCCAGATCAAGTTAGATGCTTATAAGCGCCAATAAATTGCAACACGTCGAGAAGGTCATGTAACTTGGTTGGTATTTGAGACTTACGGAATAAGGAACAGAGAGATTAATTCTCAGATTGGTAGGGAAAACGCAGGTCTGCANGAGCTTTATCGATCTGAAGATACAAATGGGACTTTTCAAACACCGAAAAGCTGTCAGATTTCCAAGAGGTCTTTGCTCGGATCCTNGCCTGTTGTCATGAATATCGGGTAAGAACTGAAAGCGTGCTATCTTAAGTTCAAGGGGCAGAGATACAAATTTTGTGAAGAGTTCACGGTTTGACACGTCGCGACATGTGCGGCTCTGAAATCCATCCTGAATATCGAGTCACTTCTCCAAATACAAAGATCTCAATCAGTTATTTTGGTTTGGCCATGTAACCAAAATGTCCCAGGATATGATGGCAAGGAACGTCCTGCTGGCTGCATCCTCGTTACAGCGGCCCAGATGTCCAGATGTCGCCCAAGAACCAGGTGGCGTGACTACATTCCACACCTTGCTATGTCCTGTCTTAGTAGAGCCTGCAGAAGTATCACAAGTTTCTGAAAACCACAACGTGTTACGAGTCCTCCTAGGACTGTGGCTCCTGCACCCTCCCCAGATGAAAATCGTGTGAAAATGTTCGAACCAAAACACTGCCAACTTGCCATAGAGCACCATGGACGAATGAAAAGACAAGCAAATTTTACGATGGCTTCTTTGCAAATATTCATTTCCACCATCAAGCAAATTGGTCGACTTCCGCAAACCTCGGTGGTTTGTGATACAATTGACAACCCTTTTGAACTTGTTAGTGTAAAAGAGAAGAACGCGACTGTCAGTGCACTCTCACTTACTGACATGTGCTTCCTAATCGGTTTCTATCACTGCAAGATACTGCTCCATTGGATGGCGGCGTTTGTTTGGGAGGGCACACTATTTCCAAACAGCTTGGAGGTGGGCTGCTCCAAGCTTTATTGGTATCTGTAGGTAAATAAAATAAAATGCATAATTTTGGATTNTTTTGAAACATGCCGTCACAACAACACGTTCATTCTTCAGAATATTCTTAGAGAGTTTTTCTTACAAAACTTACACTAATGCCAAAAATTTCGGTGAATACCATTAACACTATGGCCTGCACCTCGGTTTCATGTCTCACCGCAAAAGTTTTCAGAAGATCCTGAGAGAAAAAATCCTGGATTGCAGCTGAATACACAAACACTTTCAACAAAGTTGAAATTTGAGCAGGAAACAGCTCCGTTTGCAGGAGCGTCTTGTGCGGGAAGACACCTTTCACCTTCGAAAACGAAAAAGTGCAGAGTCTAACACTGATCGAAATTGTCAGCTAATAAAGGTATTGAGGTTTAACGATTTTTTTCGCTATTACTTTCATAACACCTTAAATTACTTGTTGCAGTAAACAATTTCTCATGTCTTAAAAATGCCCACCGACTGCAGTGAAAAGCAATATTTCGCTTTTTTGTTTCAGAAGAAAGGCGGTAATCAGGGTTTCCAGATCTACTATTTGCCAAGGCTCAAAGTCTAGTCTAAGAAAGAGCCAAATTCTAACAAAATGGGACCAAAAAGGACCAACTATTTTTTCCAAATTTATCAGCAGTTACAAAGTCATATGAACTCTTACTGAGCAATTTATCAAATGGTAATATTCCTCAATCACCAGTGTAGCTCAACAGCAAAACAAGTCATGAAAGATCGTAACAGAACATCGTAACAGAACGATCAACAACAATCTGAACAAAACTTACAAACACGTGAACCACCTAAAAACAGTAGATAACGTAACAGTTCTCACTGGTACCTCTGGAATTGCAGCAAGTAACACTTAGCCTAATTATTCATTTCTGATGAACTTAGTTTCACATAAATTCAGAAACTCTAAGCATCGCAAAAAAATTTTATAATCGAAAACATTCAAAATTTAGGAATTTGGTGAAAATCTGCAATCAATTAATCAAAAAAGTGAAAAAATATGGTTTCTTAGACAGGACCCAGGGCGGTCAAATCTAATTTTTGCAAGAGGCAAATCTACACCGGAAAAGGGCCGGAATAGAGCCAAATGCCCAAACAAAAATCTTGGGGACAGCAAGTGTTATTTGGGACCAAATTTGTGAAATTTGGCCCCAGAAGCGCCAGCCTGGCAACCCTGGTGATGATCATGATTTAAAGCCTTTAAAGCACGCAGAGGGCACGGTCGTGCCTGATGAAGTTGTTATCGGCCATTCGCGGACGAAGTGCGTTAGAGAGTCAGTGAAGACATCTTCGGATTCGAAAGAGCGCAACGCGTTTTGAGTTATGTTGCGCGTGATTGTGACGTCATTGTGACGTAGTTTTGGGGAAAACTTGTTTTTCACGTTGTCAAAAAAATTCGTGGATTTTTTTTTTAAAAACCGTGGAGCGGAAACAAAGCACTTTGGAAATAATGTTTCTACATAACAAATGTCAGTCATCACGAAACTTTGCAACAATAAGTGAAAAAAAATAATCTTACTATTTTGCGAGTGTAAAACGGCAAAAACCCAAGATTTTTGGGCTGTTTTTACCCTCTTTGGGTCTTCGAAGGGCAAATCGTACCCAATCAAAACACACAAGAGATCCGAAAATTGAAGAATAGATTTCCCTGTTTTTGAAGGGCTCGGAACATACGGACTTTCTCGCCTAATTTATTTTAAAAGAATTAAAAGAAACTACCTTTTGTATTTTTTCTCAAACCCCGATGACGTCATGTGAAAATGACGTCATCCGACAACTTTTTCACCAAACGTTCCCCCAAAAAACAGTGATGACTCACTTTGGTTGAAATTTTCGTTAGATAGGGTCTTCTGACGTTGACTAAGCCAAAACAACGTTTCGAAAACGTTAACAGGAAAGCGTGAAAGTAATATTTTGAATTTTCGGAAAGTTGCCAAAAATCGCTTCCAGAAAATGAAAAATTTGCATGTTTCGTAAAATTTTCAAATGTTATGATACCTTTTTCAAACCTCGTCGGATCGATTGCTGTCTCCCCGAATCCGAGGATATCTTCACTAGCTCTCTAGCGCGATCTATCCGCGAGTAATGGCCGATATTAACTTCAAAAGGCATGATCATGCCCTCTGCGGGCCTGAAAGGGGACATTCGCAAGCGCAGGAACATTACAATGACAGAAAGTGCAGTAAGTTCAAATAACATGTTTTTGTTTACTCCATGCAGGTGAAACAAGCGCAGTACATTTATACATCTGTCAAGTCTGTTTCAACATAGTGATGATTCCGACATGTTTTGGAACTTACGTAGGCATGCTGGTGTTGGGTAATCAAAACTGACTGTGACTTTTGCAGCATTTACACGACATTCACTCAATGGTTCTCCAGCCAAACGAAAACCTGTGAACACCAAAGTGTGGCCGGTTACTTCTTTGAATCACTGTTTTGTCTGACAACAATCTCGTCCGCCTCCATGTACCAGCTGTGCAGTACACTGTATTTTGTTGAGAACAACGCGACGCCAAGACGCTACGAATATTTAATGCAAGTTCATAAATACAAGGTTTTGTTGGCATTTTTCTAATGTTTCTAGGTAAATTTGAAACGCAATACTGTATGCCCTAAAACATGGAATCTGACATGTCGCTTGGTCCTGCGTATCACGTGTGGCACAGCTAAATGGATTTCGTGAAGGTTGAAGTAACAACAAGCTCTTTGAATTGCAACGTTTGCCGTTGTGAAAGCGTTCGTTGAAGAACGAAATATCTCACGTGAAGATAAGGTGCATAACTAACTTGAGATATATCTTCTAAATTAGACTGACTTGAAATGAGATGTGCGTTTTACGCCACACACAAAACTTAACCAAAGAGCATTGTTCGAACGTTGGATGTAATACATCAATTGGTAATTTGCACCACTCATCCAAGCGTCAACAAACGTGCAAAGAACACTATTGTGCGACTTTGGAGTAGCCTACTTACCACGGCAAACAGAATACGTTCTTACCAGGATTGCAAGAAAACCTGCACTTGCTACCCAGTTCGATTTCTTCAAGCACAAATTCGCATTCTTTGGCTCCGAAGCGAGGAGCAGGGAGTGGATCGCAGAGCTTTGGAGCTGAAAAACATGGCACATGCTGTAAATTCGAACGCCATCTATGTGACGTTTAATTCATAACTGAGGCGAAAGAAACATATAAAGCATTATGGATGGTGAAATTTAAGGGAAATGGAGCACTCTGTATGCAAGTCTTGTACTTTATCATGTGATTTGAGATGTTTGTTGCTGACGTCAATGTCTTTCATTTACGTCAGAAAAAACTGCGTAAAATCAACGTTTACAAAAAACATGTGCGAAAACTTTTTTATGTATGATTATAACGCTGTTAAGGAAAGAGGACTGTTTCTGTGTTTATCAATCACGCGGAGGTAGTGAGTTGAAAATTCAACATGATGTGAGTACAAGCGAGGTATTTATTTAAAACTAGGTATACGTTGATCGCAATCAAGTTTAGGACATGATCCGCTCCAAGCACTTGTCATGAAAACCCAATTGCAACGAACAGCTTGTTCAGCCTTTCAAAGAACAACGTACTTTCAACGCAGGAAAGTTCGTCTGCATTGCAGCCAGAAGAATTGCAGCAGCAGCGGCATACTGTATGCTTCAACCTCAGATTGCATTGTGAAGGATACCAGGCCGGTCGAGGATTCTACGAAACGAAATTTTGTATGCGTCATTTAATACAATCTTTGCACAAATGTAAATCTGTGCGTGCTAGTACAGAAATTTGATATGTTCTTAAACAATTCACAATTCACAATTGTCCTGCAATAAACCGTCAGTCGCATACATTCGTTTTTGCCTTAATATATTTCATGTCACCACTTTTAGCAACCGTGGGAAAATCTTTTTGGCTACCCTGGAACAATCGACTATTGCTCCCACGTTGGAAAAAACCTTCTGACGCCCGTGACCGCGACAAAGCCATTTGGTCATTGTCAGTTTGCAATCCTGTTTGTTCCAATCACCAAAAAACTAGAAGAAATTTCTGCTAAGTCTTTTGTCGTTATCTGCCCACAAAAGACCTAGCACAATTGAGGCAAAAGTAACGAACTACAAGCACCTTGCTATAAGCAAGACACGAAAGCAAACGAAAGGTGTTTCAAAGCCTTGCCAGCACTGTGCACTTTACTTGACATGGAAAACACAACAAATCCATGATACTATATATTTCACAAATAACGGCAAAAAATAAATTTTTCTCACTGAACCAAAACTTGATGCGGAAACTATGATATTTATGTATAGCGACTTGTGTGATATAGCCTACCTCATAAATGTGTTGGCCAAACTAGCATTAAATTGTCCGTGAGGTGGTCAACGCACTGCAGTAATGGGAACAAACAGGATTGCAAAACTGACAAAATGACTTTGTCGCGGCACTATTCGAAAAGTCATGGCACAATAAACAAACCACCTCTACACGAAGCATACTGGCATACACTGTTACTTTTGTCGAACAACCAAGTTGTCACTCTCTGAAAATATCTGAAGATAAATGGTATAAGCAAGTTGACGAGCAAATGAACCCATTAATTACCACTACCAAAAACACAAAATCATAGGCCTATATCCTTCTGTTTTTTAGCATCGGTCTTATATATGCCCGAACATAAAAATTAGAACAACAAATCGGTAAATTCCTTTGCGGTTCCTTAGCAGCAACGTGTTCTATTAATGGAACAATAGTCCAATGTGGGTTCACAGCTGCGTCATAACGCTTCTTGACATTTCTTATTTTTCTTCTGTCTCCATTTCAACAATTGCTGAGGCGTGACACTAACGCATTTTTATTGTTGCTCTGATGGCTATGTACCAACAGGCCCGTGGCCAGGTTTTAGGGTCTGGGGGGAAAAACACATTTTTAGGAGGATTGATTGTTGTTTTTATTGGATATTTAAAACAAACTACAACTTCACAAATGCCTGTGCGAAAGTCCCTTGGTACAATTTGTTTTGTAACAATGAGGTTAGCTTTTTGTACAATGTGCGATAGTGTTGCGTAACACTTTTAAACAGATTGAAAGGTAGCATTTTCAAAATTTTTTGTTTTGGCGAGTTTGAGTCAGGTATGTATCTACATAGATACAAAGAAACTGAACACAACAAACTTTGAGTGGGTCTTGCACTGGAATGCCCACCATGGCTGCGGGCGTTTGTACCAATTTTCCAGTGGAAAGACAATGAAGTTGTTTACATTAGTTCAAATCATCCCAACGTAGCAGGGTAAAACGTTATACACAGCAAGAAATGAAAAATTGATGGAATTTAATTTCTTTACTTTTGTTAGCAAAGTCAGGGAATTTGAGGCGCGAATTTACTTGCCAGATTTACTGGTCAATAGAGACCACAATTAAAGTGTCGTAATGGCCCTTATGTTTTAACGTTGATAAAAATTGCGGCTATATTAAACTGCATGCTACGGCTGAATGCAGCCTGAAGTGGGATGTAGTTGAATTTACAAATTAAGTTGTAATTGGACTGCTGAAAACGTCCACAGTGTCTTTCCCTAGGCCTTGCGGGAAAAGAATTATCAACGTAACACCTGGTTTACATCACCATGTGTAATCAGAAAAGCAAGAATGATGTGATGTATGTGGCAAAAACACCTAAAATTCTGCGATTGTAATGTTAGGCAGTGTGAAACTTGCATTTTAGCTTATCACAAAAAGAAACCTTTATTTTTACCTTTATTCAGTGCCTTGTGCTTGTTCTCATTGAATTTAGCCTACCTACTTTTATAAATCTGGTGACTGTGATTTTAGTAAAGCATTCACATTTCAAAGAATTCTCGTAAAGATGTTGATTCTGACATCGTAAGGTTGATCCAGTTTGGACCATTGTTCCAAAAATGGAACAAAAGGTTTCACCTCAAATAAATTTTTTGGAGATCGCACCAAAGGCTTGCAAAATGTACCATTACATTCTCTTGTGTATCTACACTCGATAAATGTAGTATTTACCATGAAGTTGTTTTTTGCAGAGTCAGCTTTATTGAGAAAATGGACGTCACTCAAATGTGAAAAAACTGACATTTTTAAGCATCCGGTCGAAACAAAGAAAACGTTTTTTGAAACAAAATTTTGAAAGGCGTGGTTGCATTAACGTGAACTATCATACAAATCAAATCCGAGAGGATACAATGCAGTGGAAACGAGCCTTGAGTCTGTAAAATTCATGTTAAAAAAATGGAACAGTGGTCATTAATGGGTGAACGGGTTATCACTTTTGGGGAATTTGTCCCTAGATTTATTGAGGATTTCAGCAATCTTTGGAGACAAATCTGGGGATTTGATGTATCTAAAGATTTTGTAGAGAAATTGCATTTTTGTTTTTTTGGACTAAAGTAGGAAAAGTTATGGTCACGCATTTCCATCTGATGTGAAAATCAGATTGTGATTTAAGTCTAAGTGTCAGTTTCAGGATCGTGTCTACCTGCTGTAAAAAACGAGTCTACCTGCTGTAAAAAAACTGATCTCTACAGTCATGTGCATTTTTAGTATGCAAACAGGGTTTTGAGTTTAGTGTTGCTGAAATTGGATAAACGCACTTGGCAATGGTTCTTAAGTGAAGTTTGCTTGTGGTTGGGGTTGCAACGGTTCTAACCATAATCACTACATCAGGACTGCTTCATCACGGAAACTCAACTGTCGTTTGGCCAATTCTAGAAGGACCATGAGAGTATGCCAGAACTGGATGGTAACAAAGCTGCTCTGGATGGTAGGAAAGAAAAAAAGAAAGTTGCTCTTGCGATACTCTATGCCAGCGTTGATGAAAGGACTTTATATAAAGTTATGTAGTGAAGATCATTTTCTAAGAACCCAAATGAAGAGGCAGCATAACATATCTTGATGTAAAAAGTTGTCCAGTTACATTTGAATTTATAATGTAGGCGTACTGGTATGTACTCGAATCACTATTTATGCATAAAGGGTATACTAATGTAATGTCGGCTGCAGACGAGACACCAGCAGCAATAGCTGAAGCTTTAGCAAAACAAACATAGTTTGAGCAAATCTTTTGCAATAAATGGTTGAATCATTCAGAATTTGAAGACTGGTTGGTTAGCCTTTCATCAAGCTACAGCGATCATAGTCATTGCAACAAAACTCTTTTTGCTACCATAGATCAGGCCTAATAAAGCATGAAAGCAGGCAATCACATATGACTAATTTTATGAAAATCCTTCAGAGAAAAGTTTGTCTGAACAGGAATCTCAGCGGCACTGCTATAAGCAAACCACGAAACTGCAGTTAGCTAGCTTAATAGCAGAGATAACCTGTCTTTCACTCTGGCTAAGCCAGTGTCATCAACCTGTTGGTCATAACACAGTTTTCGTGTGGGCCACGGAGTAAAGACAAAAATATGTTAGAATACAGCATGTAGGCAATTAATATTTGCAGCGTGGGAATGCATTGATTGTGTTCTACAAAAGTTCTTCACTGAATTTCACAGGCTACAGGAATAAATTCCTACTTCAGAATAATGTGTATTTATTTGTACGTATAAAAGAATTCCTTATGCTAGCAAGGGAGTGGGCCACGCAATTTTACCAAACCAAGAATTATCTCCTTAGTGCTTAAGCACATTAGTCTGAGTGACACTAAGTGTAAATGTAATTCTATCTGAACAAGTTTCAGAGATATTAGAGGCGTAAATATATAATGTAGACTGACTAAAACTACTTGTCTGAAATGCTGAATGGCCGTTAGGGCATCCAGCACACGAGTCTTTACAACAAGTGGAGGGATAGCACCAGAATGCAACAGAGTCAACAAAAGACTGGCAAAAAAATAGCCGAAAAACGCAGTGAGCCATATGTATCTGTCATGACATACATAAAGACAAAGCTCAGATTTGCGCGTTTGAGGAGCACCCTCGCTGCAATACCAGGCTTTCGAGACAAACGAAGTGATGTAAACCTCCACGACCTCACAGACATTGACTTCAGCTTAATTCCTGGACCCACAATCATATAAAGCTGCACAATGTTGTCAATGACATGACACCAGTTATATCTGCGAAATAAGTGGCTAGTTCACATAAGTCGTGACGTTTTGTGAAACTCTACCTTATAACTAGATACTTCTCTCACTTACTAAACATACTTTGTTTTTCATGCACTTAACACTGATTGGAATGCTAATATTACTGTTATCTATCCACAGTAGTGCGTTTCGGGTTGGGGGCGCCTGAGGGAAGAATAAAAAGGGCCCCTCTGATGACGTCATCATACTCAGCCAACCGTGATAATAACTTTTGACTTGCCTAAGATATGGTCACCCAAGGATATGTTCCTAAGATTACGGCATAACTGAAGTTGCAGAAGGAGAGAATGCAAAAGGGTGTTCATGATGCACAACTTTGAAAGCACGGAAAGTTAGGAAGACATGGCTAAAAGTTAGGCAAGTTGCCATTGCCCCTACTTTAGTTTCGCGCCCCTTTTCTCTGCATTCACCATGAATAAACTACACAGTTTTCCCCTTTGAAAGTTTCACACCTTCCCCTTTGAAAAAATGCTTGGTAGTTGGTATTCTGAATTTTTTCACATTCATGTCTGTGGGAATCCATGAAACTATAAAAAACAGCAAAGAAGATTTAAAACACCAAATGTGTTTTTAATTTCGTCTTTTTAACTGCTAAACATACCATACACAAGCATCCAATTAGAGACTTGTTTTGGAAAGTTTTGAGGCTGAATGAGTCAAGGCTGCCCTCATCTTGCATTGCCACTAGTTGTTTGAAAAATGTGCAATAGTTGGAAATAATTCATCATTTATTTTATTGAAAACATTTCTACTGCAGCAAGTAGCCTATACAACTGATTAAATCTGTACTAAGAAAAAGCGGTTCAAGTTAGTTATTTTTCCAGCTCTTAGCCAATTTAACATCACCTACCAAGCTACCAAGTCTACCTTAAACCAACCATTTATTAGTCAAGCTTCAAATAACCTGTGACGTTAAGCATAGGCT
>JGI24159J19872_10000603_pt1 | contig 33671 bp, 17 predicted proteins | sample Ectturendosymbi4_FD_19872 | JGI IMG/M metagenome (IMG submission 19872) | reverse complement strand
CCTTTTCAAAACTTCACATACAGTTTGGCCAAATTCAATACTTTTTCAAGGTCTTGAAAATCGATCTCACATTTCAATTCTATAAAATCCACTGAGAACCAATGCTTTAGAGGTTGAGAACCAATGCTTTAGAGAAATATTTTGTTCGTTATTTCACAAAAGTGAAGCACAAAATTTTGGCAAGAGCAAAAAATACTACTGAAAAACAGAAAATGAATAGCAACTAATTGAAGCGTTTCTTACATCCACTAAGTTTTTTCCGAAGTTCTCCAAAGTTGATGATCGCATTTAGTTCTTGAGCCGTTTTGATGAAGTTCCCCGGCTGACCTGCACACAACCAAACAGCGCAATGAGCCGTAATACTACTGGCACTGACAAAAACTTGTTCACCAAAAACTACCAAATACTGTAATACAAACAAATTCAGAAGCGTGAAAGAATAGCCATGCTCAACGACAGCATCACTTCAAGGAGCAGAGTGAGTTGAGAAAAATAACCGGCACAAATAAAAGTTATGCAGGTTCGGACAAGCTTTTGGGCGCCGTCGCTTCGAAATAGGTATTTACTTAGCTTGCCGCAAAAAATACGCAAAACGCCTCAGTTGGCGTGAGCATAAATAAAAATTCGACGCACACAGAGCATCCGAATCTTATTTTACACAACAAATAGAAACAGTTAGGTTTTGTTCAGGGGGTGAAACCATGACACTTTTGCTAAAACACAGTTTAACTACGGGAAGCAACATCGGACAATCGTCACCACCAGCCTTAGTGCTTGAAGTTTTCACTTTGACTTGACCTACATTACCTCCTATAGTGGTGTAATACTCAGTTTGGAGAAAACATTTTTCGTAAATGTATTAATTTTTCATTATTGACAAACCTTGCTGAGAATCTACCAACGCAGAGCTTCAAGCAGCATAACCATCTGTAGCTTATCTTTGCTAAAGGTAAGCCATGCGGTTAACAGAAATACACGAAAGATGAGAGCCAAAAAAAGTTAATGTTTCGCAAGGCACCCCGAACATTCTCGAAAACAACCTGCTTCGGGTTGCGTGACTTGTTTGTCTGCTCAGCGCAGGTGGAATTACTATTAAATGGAATTAGCAATCACGAGAAGATTGGCAAGATATTTCATTTTTATTTAAAAAAAAGGGAATTTATCAAGTTTACATGTTTTTAGGACATCGATTATTCCTCTGCTTGGAAAAAGGTTGTTCATGAAATATACTGTTTTTAATGTTTGGTGGCAACGAGCAATGGTGGTACTATTAAGTTACCACCACGGGTTTCTGTAAATCTTTGATACTGAGTTGCTACGATGCGCTGCTTGCTGAGAGAAGAAGCAACATAAACGAAAACTACAACAATGAAACCGGTTTTGCGAGTGAACTTTTTGCTGAAAATATAGTCGCGAAATGCAGAAGCACTTGAATCTGCACCGCTGTGTGCTCAATCCCATCTTTTGTAATAATCTCTTATACAATACCGTACGTGGACGAATACATGGCTAAAGGTTTGGCTAAAGGTTAAAAAAGATACGAGCATTACCTTGTAATAAAAGAAACAGGTCAACAATGGATAGTTTCTTTTTCAACAAAATGCCAATATACACAATCTTACGGTTTTATAAGAAGTTACTCGCCTTCTTGTCCAACGAGCTTGCTAATGGTTGTCCACGTTCTGTAATAGAAGTGACGCACTTGATCTTTCGTTTTTATCGCAGTGTCATCTCCTTTCTTTTTGTGCTTTTGAGCAATTGCTTTTTGAACGGCTTCAAAGTTTTTTCCATGCTAAAACCAATGAGTACTTCAACGACGGTTCTTGAACGTTCTGTTTCTACAACTTTCATCTAGCAATGTTTTCCATGCAATACTCAAGCTTAGTCGTAGAGAAGCAATTCATCCCCTGCTAAATCTTTTCTTTGAGTGCAAGTGGCCCAAAATAGCAAAAATATCTTTTTTCAAGAAACTGTAGTTGCCATTGAGCAACCTCAACATCACATTACGCTTTCGCACACCGTATCTGGGTGCGGGTCACAGGATAGACAAAACATTTTCCGCGCTATCCTTATTTAATTTAAATACCACAGGACTAAACGCCTAACGTGATCACAATACAACGTTCTGATTAAATAACGGCCTTGTGCTAAACAAAGATTATAGGTGAATACGGCTTAAAAGGAATTGATCCAGCTGTTCAATTTACTAGAATCCACAGTTGCGGCTGACCAGGCCTGCGTAAATCGTTGGTGATATGGCACCTCCTTAAAAAGTTAATTTTCCGACTGCCCAGCGAATTTAAAGCGCGAAGCGGATACATTACCACTTTCTGTACATACCACTGCACATTCGGACAAGTGCGTTGTTACATGCATTGGTCTCACTAAGCTGCATGGTTCTGTACATTCTGATGAGACTTAGCACTACAAATCATTTAAATGAATGAAATCACGCCCAAGACCCTGTTGTGCATTATTCAACTCGAGAGCAAATAGTTTAAGCATCTACTATGCACGTACTATGGCCACAGCGTCGAAGAAGTGGTTTTTGTCATCAATACTCCACTGCTTTCTTTTTTTCTTAGGTGGAGGTGGTGTGGGTTGATCTGAAGTCGATGGCTGCTGGTTTGCCTTTGCACTTGATGGCGTTGAATCCGTTTCAGCTCCTTCAGAGCATTGCTTTACAGGCGTCGGCACAGACGATTGCGTAGTGGAAGAACCTATGCGAAATACACAGCGAAACGTCACACAGTTACTCGCACAAAGAGACGTCATTGAACATGCACGAAAACCGCAAGTTATACATACAAAGAATCTACTTCTACTATTGAATTCAACGAGACATTGCTTGTGGGAGCAAGGTAGTTCTATGTGGAATTTGACATCAAAAACGAATTTTCAAACATCAAAAATTGATCTCACAATGTTTTGATTTTGCTTTTGAAGTTAGCAAGCGACTTTACGGGACCCCGGCAAAAGTAGATCACTCGCCAAAAAACAGGTCCTAAGCTTCGACCCAACCATTTATTTGCCCAATTAGCGTAAATGCCTGAGACATACAGTTGGTTAAATAATCTATCAGAAGTCTCTCAGCACCAATGACGCTGATGGTGACAAAAAATGGTAAGAACAAAGAAAACTATTTACCGTATATACTTGTGTATAAGTCGATCTTATCTATAAGTCGATGTGTATTTTAAGACCAAACATTGCGTCATTTAAGTATCACCTGTGTATAAGTCGACTGTAGATTCCAGGCACAGTCACTGTAGGAAACAGCAATCGTTGTCCCAAATTACACTGATATTTNACAATTTTGTGAAGTAATGTCGAGATGTGAGNATGCGAGCCTGCATGCACCTTTTTTAAGGTGAAGAATCATAATTTGAGCGTTTGTTGAGGCCGACATATACCTACCGTACATTACATGTATAATNACGAAGTTTTCTTTTCACATTCACATTGTATACGACTCTTCAACAACATCTCCATAAACATTACCTGTGTATAAGTCGACCCCAAAAATATTACCTTAACATTGTCTCCCACAAACTCGACTTATACACAAGTATATACGGTAAGTATTTTGGGCAGTAGTGGTTGGTCGTACATGCCTGTCACAAGCTGCACGTCTCAAAATAATCACTCTGGGTTCGTTGGCGTAGGTCCAAATTATTATACCCTACTACATTTTCAACATCAGTTTGCGAAGCTCTGGAGTTCCCATTAATTAATTACCTTTGTGACAAAATTTATTTTTTATCAGTGACACTAACAGAATGAAACTAATGAACATGCTGACAAGCCATGCTTATTAAAGAAAACTCTCCAACATCCACGAGTTAGAAGGTCTGATGAATAACGCATAAAAGATAAATCCTTTAGCGTTACACACTGGCACTGTTTTTAAAGTTGAAAGCGCAGACATGTCTTTCGGTCGAAATTTACTTTCTAGTTGTAAAAACTCACCGCAGTAAACACAATTGACAAAATTAACTTTCGAAAATTAAGCCTACTTAGGCACCAACCCCAACAATCGTCATCAATACAGTTCCAAAGTATCCCTAATAAGGACTTTACAAAAGGCGGTGCGAGCCTGCATGCACCTCAAACAGAGAAAAAGCTTTTCCAATTCAATTGCAAGAAACCACCAACCTTGAATCAATCTAAAATAACTTGTGTGAAGGTGGTAACTGATTTAAACCTACAAAGTCTGGATTTCTTACTTCAGTCTTTGTGTTCTATAGTAATATAGCCAGGCAGAAGTAGAGGTGATGGATATTTTGCAACAAGGATCCTCAACCAAACTAAAAAACTCATCCTCAAAAAAGCAAATGTGACACTTCTTGCAACTAGTGTGTAATACGCAATTTACGTTGGAATTACACAGACAATAGCTCACATCCACAAGAAAATGTGTTAGCAAATTATAGATGAATCACAATGGCAGTGCACACTGGGCTCAAATGGGCTTTATCACTGCATTTTGTCCTTTCTCTGCCTCATGCAAGCAGTAATGCTAAGTACCAAGACAAACTCAAGAACAAAATCTGGCATCTTGCATGAATAATACCTAGTCAATCGATGCGAACTGGTCCCCAGCACAATAGTCCACCCACAGCATTGCTTGCCTTGAAAATGAAAAGTACTTGAAAAATATCTTTTATCTTTCATGCATACCAAAGTGTACACCTATATTTATCCATCCATGTAGCACTTAAACACCGGCAATATTTCTTGAATCAAAACTGTCCAAACTTGTTTTTTGCCGATGAAAATGCTGCACGTTTGGCAAAGTGCGCATTAGACTTAAAGTGTTCAATGCCAAATCAACAAAAATTGGAATACTTTTGATTACCATACACTTGACACTATCATTCATTATTGCACAGGTACTCACCATTATTAGGGTTGGACTGAGGCGTAAACCTTTTAACAGGCTTTACAGTTGCTCTCAGCACAGGCCCATCGTTGGATTTTTTTGCGTTTGGAGTGGATTTTCGCCGTCGCCCTATACGCCCCTTCTCGGGAGTGTCTGTAAAAAGTTTGTTCTGCGGAGACGAAGTGGCAGCTGGGGCATTGGGAGGGCTGTTAATTTCCACGTCTCCATCAGAACATGGCATTGCACCTCTGAAACATACGGGTACTATAAATTTCAAGTAATAATCACATATAGCGGAGGTATGATGCACAGCCCCACTATCTGTACGCGGCTGAATATCTCAGCAGTTCATAAACAAGATGGCGACAGAATGTCTCTTGGCACAACTGCGCAACACCAGTCGGGTGAGTAACCTTTCTCCTGGTTGTTTTTAGTACTTTTTTGACAAACCAAAACAAGATGAAACACTTGCATACCTAGTATATCGTGATGCCCTTGCCTACTATCGAACATACGTTTGGTGGTTTCAGGCTGTCTCTGCCCAAAAGCTGCCGCCATGATAATGCTTTACTACCGGTACAAGTCTGTAGGCTACTTGCAGCTGTCTAGTCCAACGGAGTTACTTGCGCTATACCGTTTTAGGACTTACCGCGAAGTAGTCGTTTTGCAACCGTAACAAGATTGACCGGGTACATCTGGCACACTCATTAAATATCACAGTAACATTCCAACTTTCTGAACAAGACAGTTTCCCGACGCACCCGACTGAACGAGCTGCCTTCATCACAACAACTGGCGCTCTGCGAACAGCCAATCACATCGCAAGTATGAAACAATCTGAAAGCTGTTTCCTGCGTTCACCTAAACTAGAATAAGGTTGCTAAAAACGATTGACTTTACTCATGCAAAAATTGTGATGAACAACTGAGACGTAATACCGCATTCAAATCATATTCTATTCTAAACTATACACCCGGCAACGCACGTCCTTGAACAGTCAGTAGTTGTGGCAGATACAGCAAGTTGACGCTGCCTAGCGCACTCACACTAGTTTGGCCGTCACACAAGCTCAAGAAGTTGTTAGATCAAGAACCTCAACACAACACTTGCCTTCCACACACAGTAATGATATGAGTAAATTAGATACGTGCAACTCAGTGGAAAAAACATAGTTTTCAGGAAATGAAATAAACAGCTATTAGCCTAAGCTTGGAGACAATGTTCAGTAACTGAACTGTTCAACTCACTGGCTCATGAACTGAGGTCATGATTAACTGAACTGTTCAGCTCACTGGCTAATTATAAAAGCACCTTTAGCCTTGGCGAATTACAACGATATGTCGCAATATTGATTGAGTATTTTTTCAAAGTCAATTTCTACACTTTTTATCAGAGTGTAGCTTACAACTTGGTGGCTTTCGCTGTTTACAAAATCAGTGAGTTTTGTCATTTTGATTTGTAAAACCATTAGCTGTCAAAAACTAGGGTCAAAAATACATATATAGTACCAGGGTTTTTTTAAGGTGTTTTAGGGACCCGAGTCGGTTCCCTAGAATCAAAGAAAATCAGGTCCCTAGAATCAGAGAAATTGGGTCCCTACAGGATCATATCGGGTACCTAACATTTTCCTTAAAAAAAACTGATAGTAGTAAATCCTGTTTGCCTTAGCTATCTAAAGGATTAAATTGAATGATACATTTGTTCCTTTTTAAATGTGATCTATAAGTCTCAATCACCAGACCGCAACCATTTGGCCTAGTCCCCTACTTCATTGGTCGGCAAACTGTTTAGCTTCAGCCCAATTGTGGGCCATTTAGTGCTTTTTATTGGGCACTTGCTGTGGACTGCACAGTATGGAAGAGCTACAGTCCTGCACCAGTTGGTTGGGCTAAAACATAGGCTGGTTTAACAACATGGAACATTGATGGTTTGATGTTGCAAAGCATATTTTTTGTCATTATACAGTTTATGACATTAACATAGCATTTTTATGTAACAGGTAGCTGAATACAACACAGCTATGAAATTGGGCCTTCAATTATGACTGAAAGGGTGGTTTGGGGAATCATTATAAAAGTTTGCCAACCGCTGTCTCACATCATCAGGGCAGCACAAATCATACCTTTCAGTTAAGATGTTTGGACTAGTTTTGCCTTTTCTTCACATAAAACAAATGTATATTAGCAAGGCTTTGGCTTGAGGTCCTCATGATGTTTATTTTAAATTACAAAAAATATTTTTGGCTGATGCTACTGTGAATTTAAACCTAGCAATGCTGGCAAATTAACATAACATTCAAAACAATGAATGAAATTAATGTAGTGAGTGATGTGTTGCCAGTTGTTGGAGTAAAAAAGTTGAAAACATTTTAGAAGTTATCAAATATAAGGTATGTATCAAATGCGCCACATAAATCTTAACTTACCAATTTATTACATTTACAATGAAGGAAAATGCACACTGAATTTTGTGATCAACTGTAAATTGTACATAATTACTAGGTGTGCCACTCTGGTGCACCACAAAGTAACCACTACTAATAATAAGCATTTTTCATACCAGCAAATTTCTAAAATATGATTGCTTATAGTTAATATCATTGACCATAATTTGAAAATAGAATAAAATGGAACAACAGTTGTAAATATCATTATCACTATGAACGAAAGTATGCCAGGGGAAAATGTAGCAAATAAAAAGACTGAGGAAACTCGTAAGTCCCAACATTTCACACTTACATAACAGCAATTATTCTTTAAGAAAAGTGCCTATACACCAGTTTCTGCCTGAGATAATAAACCATTTGAAAAGTTTACTGCATAGCATTTCATTCATATACTGTTGCAACATGAAGAAATGAAGTTTTAAAAATTATAAAGTGTTGTGGATGAACAGATTACAAGTATGATTGCAAAAAGCTAAGGTTGCCATTAAGAGTTAAATTTGAAACTTTCATTTGGATGTTGTTGAATGAATATAACAGATTGCAGGTTAATCCATTACTTAATCCCAAACCATTGTCATTCAAATGTAAACACCTTTTTCTAATGTTACTCTATGAATACTGGGCCAAAATTGTTTTGTTTCCTTCCTGACTTGCCATACATGGTGACGATACTACAGCCACATGGGCTTTATAGCACAGCAACACTAGCTTACATCCTGCTTGTTTAGTAGGTCAATTAAAACTTTGCAATTATTTGATATTTTGCATTTCCACCAAACTCTGGACAGCATATCTTGCAAACTACAGATTCAACCACAAAGTTAATTCGACCTTCCTTTCTAATAATCTTGTTTTCTGTGTTTGTCATGCCAGACTAAAATTAGGGAAGGTTCCACAGTGACTTTAGCATTTACTTTTATTCTGAGATAAACTTGGATTAAATGATGTCCAATCACCATGAGCATGGTGGTTTTCAGTTGAGTTGTTTTCCCAACTAATCAGTGTCTTGATATTCCATTGCAACACAAAATTTACATGAAAAATGTGTTTAAAAATGGTTCATCAGCGGTTATGGTGTTTAAAGTTCATTTTATGCATTGATTGCATAGCAACCATTTTTCTCAGTGACTGTTTACAAACTAATGACTACCACATACAGAATCTTTAATTAAAATGTTTTGTTACATTTTAATGTTGCTTATCAGTCGATTGAACTGAACGCAGGATTGAATATCTTTTATTGAAATTACAGTACACAAGATAGTTGAAATAAGAAAGTACCATTATATAAGATGTTCAGTGATTTCCAAACAAATACAATGGTTTAATCTAAGTGAAGATTATGGATGTCTCTCCAGTTTCTGTCTTATCAAAAGGAATACTTTCTCAGCAAAGAATTGGACACTAAGATCTTACAGACAAATTTCTCCAGTGTGGTTTAACTCCAGTTTAAAGTCAACTTTCTATTATTTAACAGTGGATTTCAAGCCATGTTTCTGAAGATGAAAATGCTACAAAATATAATTTAAAACGAAGGTTTTGTGAAATTGGGTTATATTTGTGTTACACATTGCTTTAACACTAGCTAATAATCATCTTGCACTATACAAAAGTGGTGCATTTAAGACAAGAATGTCTATGCTTAAGGGAAAGAATGAACCCAACTGTCTTGAGGTTAAGCTGGTAATAGGTTTTCAGTCAACTTGAGAGATGTTATAATTTACAGGAAGGATTGGGAAATTCACTGAATAACACAACATATTGTATCAAGTGATGCATTTGTATATTACATTAGATTATGTCTGCATAACATACGTTTACCATATAAACTACTTTGACTTTGTCTAATGATCAAATCATTATGAAATACACCCAGGTGATAGACTTTATTTTTGTGTAGACTGACACTAACACAGGAAAACAACCCAAATATTAGGTTTTATAAGATATCCAAGGTCATCAAGTATACATTGAGGCTTAAAAACAAGACTAAAATTGGTTGAAGCTAATCTTCACTCAGAATTTCCTCTGTACAGAGAGGTGCTTAGAATTAACTGTGCGCATTGAAACTAATCTATTTCAGTTCGCGAGTATCTATGAGATTTACCTGCATGTAGATCTTAAAGCATTGATGTATTTTATCCCAAAAAAATTAATCCAAATATACCATATCTGTACTAGCTTTGCTTCTTGGTGATAGTGCTAAAACCCTTCTTAATTTTAGTGCATGTTTTTCTTTTTTCACTGTTGTTATTTCACATTTTAACTTATTCAATGATATGCAACAGTTTTGCTACTCTTTGAAGTAGCATAAAACATGAATTTTGTGAAACCAGTGATAGAATATCATGAAGAATCTGTTTATTTCACAACTGGTTAAGCTTTCCATGAAGATGCAGTATACAATGAATTGCATTTTTTTGGCAATGATAGCAAGATTCAACTATATGAATTTTATCTGTTTGGGATAGTGTGAACATGACTGTAGAGTGCAACCCTGTGTATGTACTTTTCCCATAGCAGTATTCGTGAAAGATTTCTATCACTCAGCCAAGAAAAAATAATTTTTGTTAAATATATGGTTTAGTTAAAGCAAACCAACTGAACTACCTTTGACTTAGAAATTCAGTTTAAATAACCTTGGGTTCTTGGTTGTTGAGTTTAAATAAAGATCCTAAAACGAATACAGCATGTAACTATTCTAAGTAAAACATTTTTAACTCTTGAAATGCAAGGTGCTTGAAGGAACTAGATAGTAAAGATACTGTAATCAATAATTGTAATGGATGCCAAAGTAGCATGAATCCTATCTGAAAGCTTTTCAATAATACATTGATTGCTTGAGATGTACAAGTTGACTATTTTGAGTAAAATTTAAGTTCTTGCATTTTACTCCAGATTAGAGATAAAGTGGAAATAAAATAGTAATACATTATTTTTTCCAAATTAATGACCAGATCTAATCTATGTAACATCTGCTTAAATAATGATAATTACTCTATTAGGTGGAGCTAATTGAGGGTGTTTTTATTTATTTATGGTATTTAACACATGGCAGGCCATTTTTTCGACCACCATAACCTACTTTTTATACTATGAGTCATTCAACTACTGCCAGTTATTGGCTTCCATCTTTCTTGGCCATGGAGTATGTTAGCTTAAAAGGTCGCACACAGGAATTGTGACACGCAACAACTGCAAATGGAAATAAAATCATGTGGAATGGGTTCCTCTTACGGTACCGTGTAGCGAAAATACACCCATTAGCATTTTCGTGAACGGCGCAACAAATGACTGCGGTGGGTATGTTGCTTGCAATGCTAACTTAGGCCTTCGTTCGATCGTACGACCCGCTTTCGTGATTGGCCTGGAGATAACGTCTTCCTTAACAAAAGTTTGGTCTGAAATGATGATTCTTAATATCACAATGGTTAAAGTGAATCTTCTTCACATACTTCTTCCTAATTGCTTCAGCGAAAACTGATCTGTAAGACTCCGGTCACTGATTGAATGCAAAATCTGCCTGGTATCTTGAATTTTCATTGTTTGGCGCGAATGAATGCAGTCGTGCGTAACGAAGTTTTACCCACGTGACCACACACAAAACGATGTGGTTACCTGTATTTTAAATTTCTGAAAAAAAGATTTGGTAAGCCTTTGAGCAAGATTATTGATAAAAAAATAGTACGCTAGAAAGATGTATGCATTTTTTCTAAGCGGAATTAACTTTTTCAAAAAAGACATTTCCACTTCCATACCATTGTGTCGGTTGCTAGTCAGCTGGTATGTGCATTTTATTACGTCATAAGCAATCCCAGTTGAAAGACCAGCGAAGTACTGGCCGGATTTGTCCTCATTCCTCGCTAGTCGTGAGTTAGGGTTTGGGGTAGAGTTACAGCGGAACACCGTCTTTAAGTTTACGCGAATCAAGCCAACTTGAAACAAAGCAGCAATGAATTACGACTGCGATCGTCCCACATCTCGGTAAGCTTGGATTATTTGTTACATATGAGTAGTGTGTACTTGTTTTCACTAACTTTTTATGCGCTTTTTCGACATATTAACGCTATTTCAATTTCGGTCGATGTAAGTGAAGCCGGTCAGATGAGATGGGCCTGCGGCTTTTCTTTGTTCTTTCAAGCAACTCACAAATGCATTTAATTCTGGCCTGTGTGTTTGTGTTGGTCATTATTTTCGTGTTACCAAAGGCTAGATGTGAAATGCAACTCTGAAAAAACAAGGGATGCATGCATTGATGATTGTCACAAGAGGTAGTAGCATGACAAACAAAGCTGCTATCAGTATCAGAGAAACCACATGTGATTGGAACTAGAGCTGGAAATGTTAACAGTAAACTGCAAAACAAATCAATCTTCACAAACTTTCTGTGAACAAGAAAATAAACCTTTGTGCTCTTCACTTTTGCGAAAATTGTTATTGATGAAGCACAGTTTCACACACTGCATATCACTGCTTTAAAAAAGATTAGTTGCTTAATCTTCCACTAAGCTGTTATAAGAAGTAAATTTGAATAAATGCATAAATCAATGAATACTTACTGCATCAATCTCAAATAATCTTAAATATATGGGTAATTGTGTTGCTTCTTCATAATTTGTGTGAATAAACCTTGTTTTTGGTTCTGATTGATACGTGCGTTTGTTATGTCATGGTTGGTGCACTGTTCTCTACATCATAACCTCTCGTCACTTCGGTCACCTATGTATGTGCATGCCTCAAGTCTTCACCCAATGCTTGCCCACATCATTTGTGTTACTGCTCGCTTTTATATTACACTAATGGTTTCTTTTTTTCATATTGTAGTTTTTCTTTGATATTCTGTGTTTGTTTTTGTTTGTGTGCTTCTGGTACATCCTATCCTCATTAGAGATAAAATCTCACTGAAAGTACTGGTTGTTTAAGCCTTTCTACCTTTGTTCTTACTACAGGTGTTTTGTGAAGCAATTACATTAAATACAGCACCTGGTATTAATTTTGCAACAAAATGAATATCATTGCTTAACCTACAGGAATTGCAGTAAGAAAATAATGCATAATCTGCTGTCAACAGTTCATATTTAGTAACAAATAAGTACTAGTGTTCATAACAAGATTGTTTAGGTCAACTGGTGAGGCCCTTTAATGATTGTTTCTTGTTCTGTAGCTTTCTCGACAAAAAACATTATACCACTGCTACAACATTTCTAACTTATCCAAGTTTGCAGTGTTGCTTTCTTGTCATATGGCTGATTAAGGCTGAACTATCCATTACTTTCTTTGATGTCAATTGCTGTTATTCACAGTATGTAGGTGGATGGCAACAGCTACGCAAGGTCTTGTGTAGGGGTTGGCTAGTTGGCTACCTTCAACAAAAAAGCAATTCTGCTTCATCTTCCACTCTTCCAGCATAAGGGACTGAGGAGCCACAAAACGTTGACACTTATCTCATTTTTCTTGCGACTTCATATAGGGGCATAGGCTAACATGTAATCAACTCAATTTATCTCCAAGTTTGGTCAAATCCAGAGAGCCACTTTAAAGGAGCTAAAGGCCACCTGTGATTCTGGAGTTGCAGGTTGCAAGCCCTGGTCTAGTGCTAGGTGACTGACAACATCAAAACTAAACCCTAGTATAGTGTACAGTAGAGATCAGCTGCTGGCAGTTAATACACAGCTGAAAATGCTAAATGAAACTGAAATCTTCCTCGCCTTTGACTATGGCCATGCAAGCAGAGTTGAGTAGTTATGACACTAATAATAAAATATGGTCATGTGACTCAGGACATGGTTGAACGCTACCTGCAGTTAAATATCAGGATTGCATAGTTTTGATGCATTAAAGTTGGTCAATGTAGAAATGTACATTTTAAGCAATAAAATCAGCTGAACAAAATGCAATGATTGGGAGCTATATTAGAAAAGTTAAATTGGCCCAAGAATAAAGCTATGTAACACAACCTGTAAAACCCTACCCTAACCTAACATTGAACCTATAAAAGAACCTGTAAACCTAAAACTCTAAAGCTATGTAACACTTGTTTATTAACCATTTTATGCCACACCCCTTTTTGAATAATTGCTCCTTGTGTCTAGCTCCCCTGACAATAAGCAAGTTGAATAAACAAATGTATTTATTGGTTAATTATCAAACTTTGTGTTGCAGTGCACATAAGGGTTTGCGCCACCCTTGAAACACATTGGACGCCCCCTGGTTGTTAACACTTTGAGAGCCGGCACACGATATATTCGTACTTTGATTTTGGCCTGAAAAACAGCAGTTTTCGGTTGCCTTGCCAACGCCTTAGCTCCACCGCTGATTGCGCTAGAGAGCTATACAAGGGCTCAAAGCGATCGGTCAGTCTAGTAGATTGCATTCGAAAAAAAATTTTTGGTTGAGGGTGTGGATTTTTTGTGACTGAAGTCATAAGTGAAGTAGTTTTGGGGTCATTTTGGCTCATGTTGCCTGGCCTAGGGCACAACCACTAGGCCAAAGTGTTTCGCTGAAGTTTTCATTGGAAACTAGGCTCGAGTCTGAGTCTTTTGATCAATTTAGCCTTTGATCAACTTTCTAGCGTTTCTGGTTCAAAAGTTATGATCTAAAATAAACAAACAAATTAATTAATTATCTAGTTAGATAAGTAGTCAAATATTTTTACTAGTTTAGATTATAACTTTTGAACCTGAAANCCCAGCAGGTCATCCAAAGTATCAAAGGACTTGGGTTGTAGCCTAGTGTCCAGTAAAAACTTCAGTGAAATACTACCACCTAATGGTTGGTGCCCAGGGCCAGGCAAAGTGGGCCAAGGTGGCCTAAAAGTCCTCCACTTATGACGTCACTCACAAAAGATCCACATCCCCCAAGCAAAACATTTTTTTTCGAGTGCAGACTAGAAGACTTGCCGTGTCTTTTGACGCTTTGACCAGGTCCATAACCCGTACAGGAGCAGAAAAATTCCTGCGCAAAGCCGCGTGTGTTTCAACGTTTTTTTCAAATCCCCAAAAGTGGCCGGACTCAAGTGTTAAGAACGAACTACCGCTCTAAAGGAAAATCCCTATAAGCTAAAGGGAAAAGCCAGGCATCACCACTCTGCTGATGTATCTTCAACCTAATATAGAAAAAAGTCTCTGAGCCTCCTTGTTTGTGGTGACTGAACTTAATCATGCACTTAATCACATGGGTGCCAGCTACCTAGCAATTGAACTTGTGTAGTCATTGCTGGCTGCCTAGACAGACATACGTTGTTATTCACAGGGAAATGTTGCTGTTGCAGTGTTCCTCATAATCCAATCTCCAAAGAGGATCAAAAAGCTGCAATGTATTAAATTAAAAATTGTGAAGTTCTGTTTAGCCTATTCTTAAGAAAATACAAAGCATCTAAATTTTTTCACCATGCTTATTTACTTTGAGCATTATATAAATGTTTAATTGTTTGGGAAGAATTGCTCTTCAGCAGTGACATAAACCCTAATGTTGGTGGGTGTCACTGTTGTGGCTTTACAAATATTGCTGAAACCCTAATGTTATTATACTTGTAAGTTACGCGTTGCAACACAACCTGCCCTGATTGCTGCAATATCCAAGAGCTAACATGGAAGGTGCAATAATAACAATCCACACCTTACTTGCTTTGGATTCACTGTCGCAGTGCTGGTTTCTTGCAGTTTTGTAAACAAATTTTTCTGGGCAAATCACACACACTATCTACAGTACAAAAATTCATTACTTGGTGCAGTAGAGACATGTTTAATACACTTAAATGCTTGCAGTGTACTTTATATAATTTTAATCAACAACAAATTTTGAACTAATCAGTTTAATCAGAAACATTCTGCTTACATACTGCTAAGCATTTTCCACCTGTAGGCTAAAGCGGTACCCATGGCAAACATTTTGTTGCATTTACACTACCTTTTATACTAATCTATTGCCAACATATCAAATCATTTCGAAAACATTTTAGGCTACATACCACTGCAACAAACCTGACCTACTGGAGCCATTGTTTCAATTTTGAGTCAATAAAAGCAGCTAACACTGGCATTAAACAATTAAAATTTATCAATATGCCTAAATATACTTACATAAACATTTGCAATACATTTCTCTCTGCTTTCCAAGCATTTGGCAGCATATTAAAGCACTTCCACTGCACAAAATCATAGCCACTGTTGCAGTATAACTCAAAGGAAACGTGCTTTCAAACAGCCTTTGAACCACAGAGTTTGGATTCTCAATCTGAGACGTAATATCATTTAAACTCAGTCTGGGACCATATTTTTAGACCATTTCCAGGTGAGAAACAGTACAACCAATTATGCCCCACTTTTTGGTAAAAACAAATTTACATCTGTTGAACAGGAGACATAACTCGGATGTAGATCTACGTCTGCTGAGAGTGGGAGTGTTAGAGTACATTTTGGCCAAATTTTCAAGGTGTTGAACCGATTTTTGAAATACAATACTTTCAATACTGTGTAGTGACCCTGTAAATGGTCTTCGTTTGAGCGACTTTTATCCACTGCTTGGCTGCGCTAGATTTCAGGGCAGGTGTTGAGCAGCCATTCGGTTGTGTCATCATCCAGAACCGTCAGGCCAGGGAGGTCGATGTAAATGGTGATAGGGAGCTACATGTTCAGCACCCCACAGTCTTAAGCACCTTTATGATTCTAATTTGGAATGGAATGCTGTTGGCTCAGATGTGAGTGTGCATTAAATTACCTACATTTTTAGGTTAAGCTATGACCTGTTTTGTCCTTGCTCCTTGGAAGCTATTAAATTGGAATCACAAGGTGTGGTAAATTAACATCCAGACCATGCCCGGAGCCAGTAACTTCAGTTTTGTTACTGGTTGGCCAGGCCAGAAAATAATCTGTTGGTTACCACTAGGGCAGCCTCTTGTAGCTTGCTCACTGCTGCAAAATTTGCAGACACATAATTAACTCTTTGGCACCCGGGTGGTTTCAGCGATTTTCGCAAAAAAACAGCAGTTTTCGGTTGCCTTACCAACGGCCTAGCTCCTCCGCCGATTGCGCTACAGCGCTGTTCAACGGCTCAAAAAATTTTTTGCTTGGGAGATGCGGGTTTTTTGTGAGTGATGTCATAAGTGGAGGACTTCTAGGCCACCTTGGCCCACTTTGCCTGACCCTGGGTGCCAACCGTTAGGTGGTAGTATTTCGCTGAAGTTTTCACTGGAAACTAGGCTACAAGCCGAGTCATTTGATACTTTGGATGACCTGCTGGGGTTTCGGGTTCAAAAGTTGTGATGTAAGTTAGTAAAAATATTTGACTAATACCTAATTAGATAATTAATTAATTTGTTTCTTTTAGATCATAACTTTTGATCCAGAAACGCTAAAAAGTCGATCAAAGACTCAGACTTGAGTCTAGTTTCCAATGAAAACTTCAACAAAACACTTTGGCCTAGTGGTTGGGCCCTAGGCCAGGCAACATGACCCACAATGACCTTAAAACTACTTCACTTATGACGTCAGTCACAAAATCTGTACCCCCCAATCAAAAAAATTGTTTTTGAGTGCAATCTACTAGACTGGCCGATCTGTTTGAGCTCTTGAACAGCTCTCTAGCGCACTTGGCGGAGGAGCTAGGGTGTTGGTAAGGCAACCGAAAACTGCTGTTTTTTCGGTCGAAATCCAAGTACGAATATATCGTGGACCGGCTCTCAAAGTGTTAAAGGTAGCCACCATCACATTGTCGTACTTCTGTTCCAGCAATTGTGTGAAGTCATCAGTAATATCCACTGTTGTTGTTGATTGTTGCAATCACATTAAACATGGCTAATATCAAGCTTGGTCAAGATGAAAACATTAATTTACCCCACTGGGAAATTTTGGTTACCTTCAGCAAGTATATACATCCTTGTGGCACAGACACAACGTTACTCTTGTGGTAACTCCACCTTTACCAATTCAGAAGTTAGTATTCTTCTTTGCAATTTTCACTTGCATCTTTATGTGCATCACTACGCCTGTCACAGCACTGTACTGGATATTTTTTGCTTTCTTTGAAACTATGCCACACACAACTACATCATCAAATACCATTAAAACTTTGCCAGCATGCAAATGATAAAGGCCAATTTTTAACAAGGGGAGATTCTTGCAGTTAATCGTACACACTTGCAGTAGTAGTGAGCTATGCATCAGATGAAGCATTGGTTAATGTCATTGGGCAAAAATGGGCAATATTGACTAGAATATCAGGACTTTCATGGTTATTCTTGAGTCCATTACCTTTGATGAAACAAGTTATCTCTTTGTTACATATCAATAGCTTATCAAATTGTGTATCACATCCTTAACAGTTTCGCACCCAGGTTAATTCAAGCGGTTAATGCAAAAACACCTGGATCGCACGTGGTTTTGCATGGAAATTTCTCCAGTCTGGTAAGCGCTACAGACCCGGCCAAAAGCTCAAAACACTTGGCAAGTCTTGTAGTTTGCATTCAAACATTTTTGGTTGGGGGTGTGGATTTGTTGTGAGTGACATCATAAGTGGAGGACTTTTAGGCCACCTTGGCCCACTTCACCTGGCCCTGGGCCCAAATCGTTGGATGGTAGTATTTTGCTGAAGTTTTTATTGGAAACTGGTAGGCTACAATCTGAGTCTTATACTTTGGTTGACCTGTTGGAATTTCGGGTTCAAAAGTTATGATCTAAAGTAATAAACATATTTGACTAATTAGATAATTAATTAATTTGTTTAATTTTAGATCATAACTTTTGAACCGGAAACACTAGAAAGTCGATCAAAGGCTCAAGACTTGGACTTGAGCTTAGTTTCCAATGAAAACTTTAGCAAAAAACTTCCGTCTAATAGTTGGGCCCTAGGCCAGGTCACATTAGCCAAAATCACCCCAAAACTACTTCAGTTATGATGTCACTCACAAAAAATCCTCAACCCCCAACCACAATTTTTTTTCGAGTGCAGACTAGATGACTGGCTGATCCGTTTGAGCTCTTGAACAGCTCTCTAGTGCAATCGGCGGAGGAGCTATGGCATTGGTAAGGCAACCGACAACTGCTGGTTTTTGGCCAATTTCAAAGTACAATATATCGTACCCTGGCTCTCAAGGTGTTGAGGAATATGCCCACAGTTTCCTGTTATGTTAGGACATTTGCTTGATTCAAAACAATTTGTTTTAATGATGCGCATCTAACTTTTTATCCACTCACATAAATGTCAACTGCATTTTATAAATCTCAGTTTTTTTGCTCACTATGTAATGCTTCTAAAAACGATGATCAAATGCAGAAATTGGAATTTTTGGGAGTGTAAATTTGTTTTATTCTGCAAAGCTCAAAAGGCCACGAGTGACTTAGTAATGTTTTTGAATTGTTGAACTGATGTGTGGTCAAGATAATGAAGATATCTTTAAGCAGGCATTTAGATGTACTTCAAAAAATATACCTTTGCATTGAGTTAAAATTTTTCTTGTGTTTTGTGGGTTTTAGCTGGTCCACAGGAAGATAAAGATAAAGCTACATGTATGAACCTTGAGTGCAAATTTCAGATGTTTGCGGTTTGCACAACTCTAAAAAAAACTCACATTGTGGGTGAAAAAGGTTTTTCATTGTAGTACAGTCAGACTTCATTTATCTGGACCACTTTGTTCTGTCAAATAATGTTAGTTTAGCAAGGTATCTGGACAATCGGAATTAGAAGTATAAAGAGTGAAATTCTTTCCAGAGCAAATGCCAACAATGTAAACGAATGTGATGTACAATACAATAGAACTGACCTAAACTGACCCTTAGAGGTGAACAGAAACTCTAGACTTAGATGAACAACAGCAAAAATGAATTACTCAGTTTTTTGTATACGTGTGCTTAGGCATACCACATTTTTCCGATTAAAAACCATGTCGCTTCACAACAACAAACCTTATCAGATGAATGTGGTTCATATCTTACTTGGAGTATGTAGCTATTTTGGATTTCTATGTTTAGGACACCAAGATCAATTAAAACAAGGCATTTTACTAAGAAATAAAGTAATGTGCATTTTACTAAGAAACAAAACAATGTTCAAGCAATTACCTTTACTTACATCTAACACAATGAAACAAGAATCCCAGCAAGTTGGAAAAACAGACCAATCACAGCATGCTAATATTCGCGTAAGGCTATTCTGAGTGACTGAATAACTGGGACTTTTTGATTGACTGACCAGGACACTGGGACAAGCCTTTAAAGTTCTGCCACTGTTACATTCATTGTGCATAGAAAATTGACTTCCACACTACACTGATCTAGTAAACAACTAAGTAACAGTTGGCGCAATCCAGTTAAGTGGTTTTTATCTATTGATTTGACATATTTGTTCCTAAATTTTTGTGTCGGAGTCAGACAGTGAGGTTTACGCATTGAAGAGATGAAATGCATTGGCAGAAATCCGTTCCTAGCAGTTTTATGTCGGATAGCAAGGATTCCAGTTAATCGGAGTTCGGACAAATAAGCCTGACTATACTTAACTTTTTTTTTTCACTGAGACATTTTGGTCATTTGTCTCAGTTGTATTAACTCACCATAATGGTATTCATTAGCCTAGATTTTCAGACATTCTGACCGAATTCACAATTTTTTTCTGCTCTATGACCGAAAAATGACAAATGGGTTCTTAACATTGAATCATAAGATGCATTTTGTAGCTGAGGTTTTTCTTCAGTCCTTGACTGAAATTTTTTAAATCATTTAAGAAATGTCAATAACTGAAAAGATAAGCTAGTGAATACTGTTACAGCAGGTTATGGGACAAATGTGAATACTGTTACTATTATGGGACAAATGACAAATGTCTCGCCTAAGACAAACCTGCTCTGTAGTACCCTTTATAAGATTTTGATATATCCTCAGGTTGAAGTTATGACCAGAAAGGTGATTCAGGGTCACTGTAGTGGCAGAAAAGAAATCCGTGTTTAGAACACAATCTTGCCATTGCTTTCCTTAGTGGGAATTGTCAACCTACTTGTTACTGTCATCTTGATTAACAATACGAGTATTAAAAATCATGCTTAAGGGAGTTTTTCATACCAATGTACGTTAGAAATGATGATGAGCTATGTGATTCCATGTGAAGGCTGCCCAACTTTAAATATTTTATGAACAACTGTTGTGACTCCGTGTTTCACTCAAAGTATTGCTTGCTGCAAGCAATAAAAACATTCACACTGTCAGCTATTATGTAGATCTGATGTTTATTCACTTTGCAAAGCTAGCACATCAGTGATTTTCTGCATTCACTGTGAAAGCAGCTACATGGCGTACTGCGGAAGCTGAGATGAATGCTGCTGACCACATGTGACATTCCAAATGCAAAATGTAGCAAGTGTAATTTACCCCATCAGTTCAAATCACTTGTGCATGTACAGATATTTGATCCAACTTGAATTAACTACATCAATTACATTTTGTTCATTCAACTCTAAAAAAGAATTAATTCCAAAAATGTAATATGTAAAGGTTTAAGCAATGTAACCAACAGAAAATGTCATCTTCTTACCTTGAACTTGATATATAGATACAGCAGCATAAAGCAGCCATTATTACAAGAAAAGTAGTTTGTCTGTGTGAAATTTAAATGAGATGTGAATCCCGTAAAATTTGACTTATATTAATGATGTGAGGAAGGACAATTACATCTTTTTCACCAACAACAGTAATGGGAAATTACCTTTTCAGAATTGAATGTAGCAGCAGTTCTATGGGGTTTGAGAAGGTAATAGCATCGATCGCATAATATATTGCACTTAATTCATGTAGCTCTTGCTTTAAAATTCTGGAAGTGACACCACTGACAATTATTTCAAAAACATTTGTGTATTCACAGGTTTATGATGACTGCCAACAATCGCCAGGGCATACTGTCAATAGGTTCTTTGCAAAATGATACACGTATCTCTTTAACCCAATTTTTTTTAACCATCTTCTGAAATTGTGGTGCTTGTAGCAGAGTTGCGGAGTCGGCAGTTAAATGTCTGACCTTTCCAAAATTTCCGACTCCTTAACACAACGCTAATGGAGTTTGGCAGTCAACATTTTTTTAGCATCTAGCAATCGATGGAGATTGTGATAAACAACAGGAATTATGTGTTTCAATAAAAGTTTGAAAAGAAAATGTACCATTTCAACAAGCACGAGTTAGGATTCTTTACTTAGGAGTGCGATGTAAAAAATTATTCAGTGGGACTTCAGGAGTCGAATGACTCCTTGCGACGCCGACTCCGTAACCCTGGCTTGTAGAGTGCATTTCTTTAACTTACGTGTTTAAGTTATTATCTTTGTCCTGTGACACGGGAAGTTGTGCATGAATGTATCGCACTAATGCCACTCGTATGCGTAATCACTAGTTAAAATGTTCAATAAGAGATTTCACAAATGTTTGCTAGGTCATACAAGTAAATGTTTATTCCTCAGTAGTATTGAAGTTTTTGAGGTTAATGGGAAAGCAGTATGTTGCGGTGCACGTGACTGTGTATGAAAAGTTTTGAAATTACTTTTTCTTGGTGGTGGTGGTGATGAAGTTTTGTGCCAGTCTGGAGTATTTCACGGCAATGATTGAGCGTTGTTTCACAGTGCTTTTTGCATAACCTAATACTGATTGCGTGTGCTCAGGTCATTTCATTAAAGATTTGCAATGTTACAGTGGTTTCACCCAAGTAGAATTTGAATGATTCTTGTTGCAAACACTGTAGCTGCTGTTGAGTCGACGTGGCGTCGCATGCGCGATGACTGCAGCATGAGCAGTATATAAGACCTCCGTGTATGTGACCTGAACAAGCAATGATTAGAGTGATCACGGTGTGTGATCTCTATCGTTTCACTTGATCACGGTGTGTGCTTTCTATTGTTGCTTCTACCATAATGTGAAGCTTTGCACGCTTACCGCTCGGGCCCTCCGATCGCAACGAAACGGTGCTGTGACTAGGATGTGAAGTCAGTGCTAGATCCAACCTTCACACCACACAAAGACTTGGTTGCGGTTCGTTGTAAAAAGGAAGGGGTGTTGAGGCTATTCGATCGGCGCGGCGTTGCATCATTCATTAAACCAAAAACTGTTCAAATGTTTGTTTCCGTTTGGTTTCTAATGCATCGGCAAAACAACTTGCATTGAATATACCTAAGTGAATATTCTTTTTATGTCAACTTCGGAGGCTATGTCATCTGTTTCTTACTAGATACTTTTAATGATGTGCAGAAATTCTACACGTCTAAAGAAACACAGCTTTCATTCATTTGTCAGCCAAACAATTGCAAACTTGGGTATTAACAGTGCTTGGCCACATTAAAAATGCTGTGTGTCCATTACAGAGTCACCCGTCCTCCAGGTGGTGCTTCAAGTAATATTTTTGGAACTGACATTACTCCTGCATCCAAGCCTAGATCCAATCCTAATTTTCAGAGCAATATCTTTGATAATGCTGAAGCTCCTGCAGCGCGAAAACCCATACCAGGTAATATAGTGTGTGATTTGACTTTAGCATGCGTCTTTATTTTTAAATATTAAGCCTGAAGTAAATATTTCCTTGTGAATACAATGCTGTTTTAACGCCCGCTATGATCGGCCATAAACTCACGAACGGATTGCGCTAGAAAGACTGTGGACATCCTCGGATTCGGAAGACAGTAACGCATCTTTTGCAGTACGTTGCACGTACTTGTGACGTGATTTAGGGGGAAAAACCGTTTTTCACGTTGCTAAAAGATTTAGCAATGTTTATTCAAAAAGCTGTGGAGTCAATTTACCCTTCAATTGTCCAACGAAACATCTAAAAGTTGCAGAACAGGTTTTCCTTGGTGTCTTTAAACATCCTACCAAATATCAAGTGAAATGTTGAGAGGAACAAAAGTAATGGGAGATTTTGCAAATATGCAAATCCCCAAGGGAATTAGCTAAGTAGTTTGTTGTTTTTAGGTCATAACTTCCGAACCACTAACGCTAGAAGTTAATCTAGGCCTCTAAAGGTTTTAGATCATAACTTCCGAACAACTAACGCTAGAAGTCATAACCTTTCGAGTCTTTCTTCAAGCCCTGATGACGTCATCTGACCACTAACTTTCACCCAAACAAATTTGATGACTCACTTTCGTTGGAATTTTTGTTAGGGTCTTTCGATGTGGTCCAAGCCAAAATGTTTCGAAAAAGCTCACAGGGAAGCATGGAAGGCATATTTTGAATTTTTTGAAAAATGCCAAAAAATCACTTCCGGAAAATAAAACAATTGCATTTTTCTTAAGTTTAAAGTTTTTTTTTACCCATCGGATCGAGTGCTGTCTTCCGAATCCGAGGATGTCTTCACTGACTTTGTAGCGCCCATGGCCGATCGGGCTTTAAGGGTTCAAACATTCCTAATGGAATGTGTGGAGTTATTATGCCTGAAGTAAGGTATATGTGGCTTTCATCTATAATCAGGTTGGAATCAAAAGTAGCACAGCCATGTATCTAATTTCTGTAAACCCTGTGCTGTCATATTGCATTTGCCATATACGTTTTTGTGGGTGGTTTGAATAAACAAATTTTGCACTTATATGGAATTTCTAACGTTAAGAATATTTGTCACCCAAAATGCGTACTATGGATGTGATTTGTGATGATTTGATTTCCACAACAGTAATCCACTTGGTGCTCCACTAAATGTATAAATATTTGGATATATATAATAAGTATATTTTTACCATATCTGCTAACCTTAAACGCGCCCTTTCAGATAGGCAAATGTAACCCAGGTTGGGAACCTCTGCTCGAAGGGAGTAAGCCTGTCTGATTTGCTGGGCATGTGGAATTATGCAGAGTTAAAAAAGATTGGTATTCAGATCCAATAGCTCTGACGTTTTTTACTCTTCGTGCACAGAGCAGATGGCTTCTTTGTTGTGTTCTGTGACAGACGCGCAAATGTTCTTTGCTTGTTGCAGAAAAAGAAGCCAAACGTTATCCTAGAGGCAGGTGCTGGGGAGTGAGCGACACGTTTCGCAGCACTGTGTTTGGCAGCTCGCAGCCGCGCAAGCCAGCGCCAGTTAAGCCAAAGTACAGGTCAAGCGTTTTCAAAGAGAGCCCACCTAACGAAAAACCCGTTAGTAAGCTGGACTCCCGTCCGCTCGTTTCTTCGGCTCAACCAGGTTGGTCAGGTCTTGTGAGCACAGTGAGCTAGGAATGGTGAAGGTTTGACTTGCGCAACGTTTGCAAAGGTTCGGCGGGCCTCATTAAAGTTAGATGTTGTTGCACGTCATCGAACCTACCGTTATCGTTGACAAGTAAACCGTCGTACGACACATTTCATAGCGTTTCACTGAAGTATGTGCAGCGCGAGATTATGCTCAGAAAGGCAGACGGTAGCGAGGAGACAGTAGTGCCAGGTTAGGTCGAAGTTGTTCTGTTTCGAGTTACCGTTTGAATCATGGGTTCGTGCAATTTTTAACCGCTTTCAATCTATAGCAGCTGCACAAAGCGAGAGGAAGATAAGCAATGTACCCATCTCTAATTGGAATAGCCGACCGTGCAGCGCACCTGCCCCAGCGTCTCAAGTATGCCCCACGAACCAGTCGACAGTGTTCCGATACGCAGAATATCCTGAGGAAAAGGAGGGTTTTGGTACAGCTCGTCCGCGAAAAGCAGGTTATAACGCGTTAGCAAACCAGTTTAAGCAAGTCTGAACTAGTCCGTTTGCGCTGCAGTAGCGACACAGCGGTAAGTGATTGTTTTGCAATAAAAGAAGTTCTCGCTTTTATAAACAGCTTTCAAGTCTGCGAGTAGCACGACGCGCTCGACGGTCTTCTCCAACCAACCCGCGCCGGCGCCGTTGCCTAGAAAACAGAGCGCGACAATGCGCTCGTCCGTTTTCTTGCCGCCACAGCCGCGCACGAAGCACCCTGTGGTTAATGACACTTATAAATCGCATTGGCTCGCCGAACCCGACGCCGACCTGAAGCTACCCTTGACCGGCAAGCGACAATCCGAACAAGGCCACAAGTCCAGCTTTGCCCAAAGCTCGTGCGACGTTTCACCGCAAGGTGACGAGAGCACTCCCAGAGGTCATCCGATTTACACCACGGCGGACGGCAGCGTCACGCAGCTCACCTCACGGAAGCCGTTCGACAAAAAGACTCTGCCCAGCAGCAGCAGCGACCTCGAGATCGTGCAGTTCATATCTGCGGGCGTCGTGCCGGACGACATGAAACCAAAGACGCCGAACAACACGTACAAGTCGCGCTTGCCGCATCTGGATACTGACACTAGTGAGGGCTCGGTGGCAGAAATTTGGTCGTCTGACCAGAAGCCCACTCCCATGCTGCGCGCCCCGGCAAAGCAAAATCTAAAACCGAACTTTTTCGTCGAATCCATGTCTGCTGCTCCTGTGTTGTGGTCGTCGGACTTCTATACTTCACCGCTGAAGCAAAGAAATCACTCAGAGCCGAGTAAGACCTATGCTCTATCGCCAGGTTTCCAGTTTCAAGACAACGACTTGAGCATTTGCGAAATCAAGCCCAATTTAGCCGATGACGATCTCTGTTCAGTGACAGCCTGAGAGCACCCAGCGAGCTTCAATTTTGTTTTTACTTGGTTGTGATGCCTGCATTTTAGTTTGCATGTTCTGAATTACCAGCTAATAAATCTGCGTAAATACACGAACGCAAATGCGTGCTTTATTCGGCCGATATCAACAAAGTGCAATCGATANTATATAGGTAAATTTCTTCCATGGTAAGGCTAGCCACTCCATGGTAAGGCTAGCCACTGCGAAANCCACATGACATATGGTCTTTGCGAATATTTTGGCATCGCCGCCGATTGAAGATTAATCGCTACGTCTGCATTTTTTCATCAAACGGGCCCCGAAGCAATGTCTGTCCAATGCAAAGCGCTTCACTCCCCTGCAGGCCCGTAACCAGCTTGGAACACGAGGGGGCGAAGAGTTTTCTGAGGGAGGCCCGAATTTTTCAAACTATGTCCACTAGTTTTATGTCCAACACCTTTTTCCAGGGGAGCAAAGTCGCTCCTGCGACCCTTAGTTATGGGCTTGATCCCCTGTCCCCTTTTCTCCCAGTTCACGAAAATCGCATCTTTGTATCGCTTCAAGCGAGCCAAAGAAAATTTCATAAAACGCCACTTCAACGCTTTGACTGGTGGTGTCATGAAGCTTAGCGCTCATGCCCGCACATCGCTGGAACTGACATTGCGGCAGGTCTGGTATTATATTTGACTTAATAACTTCAATTTTATTTTGAACATCACTGAACAGAACGTCGTGATCCAATCACGGGCGATTTGATCGGGAGTCGTGGCAAACCGGAAGAGGAAGAGAAAGAACCAGTCGTCGAAGAACAAGAAAACAACAAAGATGAAAAGAAAGAGAATGAAAAAACGGCTCCGGGGAATGCAAGCTCCAACGATCCTCACCTGGGTCCAGTCCGAAGCTCCTCTGGCGTCCGCTGTGCTCAACCTCCAGGCGGTCGGTCCACCTTCACTCTGGGCTAACCTGCTTTGTAGAACATTAGCGATCGATCTGCTTCAGTTCTATTCCGCCACGTTCACCTGCACCAGTAGTTATACAGTGCTGCACCGTTTGTCTCTGCCAATTTCTTGCGCTCCAGATCGCCAACTCGCACAGTACTAAAATGCTGCAATTTCAGCTGTCATCTCATTTGCGTTCCGCTCCCTGTTCGTGTTCGCTCGTCTCGGCGCAAGCTGCAGTATTCACCTTGTGCAAAGCGGCATTTGTGACGGCCTCGTGCGTTCGCGTCGTGACATCGTCGATCGTATTGTATGATTCCTATTGTTTCGTGCTTCAAACTAGCTGCTGCGTTTCACATGGTGCCGCTTTTCTACAAGTGTTCCCGAAATCTCTTTTGTTGCCAGCTGGTGTGTTTAACTTTAAGCGTGGTCGTTCCTTTGGCTTTGCCAGAACTGCAATTTCAATTTTGAATTTGTTCTGTCGCGTGATGCGATTACTACTGATCCTGCTTTCAAGTTGGTTCTGTTGCGTGGTCGCGGTGTCTGTGTCGATCTCCACATCTGAATAACTAACAATGCACTGTTTTAATGTTCACGGTCATGGTGTACCTGTTTCTTAGAGCGGTCGTATGCAGTTCGCTTGGAAAGCTGAGGAGTAAGTCTGTGTAATCTTGTGCTTACATGTTTTCAGCTGCAGGTGCATTTTTAGTCAGGCTGTACCGCACCCAAGCTTAATCGTTTTTTTTCTCCCGCCTGGATCAATTGAATCTTGATTCAATTCGAGGTCGATCATCACGTGAAATACGATGTATTCGCCGAAGTTGGCTTCCGTCGTCAGAATGAAGGAACCTAAACATTTCTCCATCTTTCTGGTGGCGCCAGCTACAGTTTGCGTACAAGGATCAGTTGAGTACCAGTTCCTGATAATGTTAACATGGCAAATTAAATCATTACCATTTTACTTATGGCACATCTTGGGCAAGGAAAGCAGTTGTGCTTGGGTTGAGAGGTGCGAGGCACAGCAATTACAAGGCGGTTCGACCGTGCATAAATCTGTTTGTGGTCATGCAGTAACGTTTCTCCATACGATCATCGTCAAACAGGAGCGTAACATAGTGAGATAAAATGGACGTTGTCTATTGTATCGGACAAAGTGAACAAATAAAAATGTTGGGTGAAGTTGCACATAGTTGAACTAAAATTGTTTAAGTCACTTGATGTCAGGGATGTCTAGTCTAGAACTCCCGAGAGTTCTAGATGTCCCTGCTTGATAAAAGCAAACACTTGCGTTCCTGGAGATCTAATGCAAAATTCATTTGACGTTGTTGAAGGCAATGCAGAGGGGTGGAATGCTGTACTACTTGCCCCACAGTTGACATGCAGTAGAGCGTTGAGCTAAGGTGTCTCAAATTGCTTGCTTCACAATAAAGTTTCGCTTGCCTGTGTCCTGGTAATCCTTCAGTAAGGCACAAGATAATACACCAAGATATTCTATGACTTCATCGGTAAACATCAATTATGTCTACGTCTTTTGGTGTAATTCGCCACCCCAATTACGAACTGTCTTTATTGTAGCAAATCGCTTTTGTAGCAGTGCTTCCAACACTTCAGCTTTTGGCATTAATACCATTGGCATGTTGACGTCGGCTCTAGGGTTGTATTATCCGGATAACCGAGACTTTTTTTGCTGTCCGATATCCGGATTCTGTCGGTTAACCGGACAAAAAAAGTAATGTTACCAATGAGTTTCACACTTTTTCACGCCCTGCAAATATTCAAACTCACTATGAAGCTCACTATCCAGCCCGCTTCTGTGGAAGCACTAGCGTACGGAGGGGGGAGGCCACTGCGCCATGGCCAGACCCTAAAAATTAAAAAATGTAAAAACAGTATTGTCTAAAACTTGCTTCCAGAATGCACAAAAATGCGTACTTTTAGGTGTAATTTTGCAAAATTTTCCCTGGGGTATGCCCCCGGACCCTTTGATTCGTGACGTTACACGATTGTGACGAAACTTGGCCACCCCCTCCGAAATTTTCTGCGTGCGCCACTGTGGAAGCTACGGCATTCAGTGCATGTGGACTCTTTGCTACAAACCCAGGTCTCGTTTACATGACTCCACAATCGATGCGTAATGCTCCATACGAAATGCGTTGCTAAAGCAGTAAACATTAAAAATGCATGGTTTTCGTCATGCAGCGCTGGTTTTAGCCCGATTTGACCGATTGCTTCTAATAGAATCCCGCGCTACCCCTACTGACCTATACACAAATTTACTTGTGTAGTGCCGGTGCGTGGGATCCGTTGCCGACGAAAATCAAAGTGAACTGCGCGTTTTAACGTCCCCATCATAATCCGTTTTTGTAACGTAATTGTTACAGTGTTCATGGTTTTTCTGTAATGTGAAGCCTGTTTTTTTAATAACACCTAGGTAATGTAGAGAGGGTTTAAGTTTTGAAGCTGTTTTCGTTTATAAAAGCGTTTTGCATTTGTAAGATCAAGTGTGAAATACGGTTCGACATGTTGCCGTTTTAGTAGTCACTTCTGAAGGTTTAAGTTTAGTTCATAATTGCAAATGTGGGCTGCGTAGGCAGTCTTATTCAATTTCCCGTCAGAGATCTGACGAGGCAACCTGAAATTGGCAAAAACGTTTGAAAAAACATAGTTTTGATTATGCCAACTGCATGACTATTACAGTATAAAGGTGTGCAAAAATAATGGTTTCTTGAGAAGTAACATAAAATTTATTTAATGAATGCTAACAGTTAAACCATTTACAAAGTAACAAAAGTGAGTTTGGTTCACGTGAAGTAAGCCTCATGGTGTTCTTAGTGCTTGTGAAAGTTGCATCATGAAATACCACCGAAAGAAGTAACATGGCATCAATCTNACACAGACTGGCGTCGTAAACGGTAATGGTTTATTGTTTCATATGACTCAGCCAACAAGCAGAAGCAATACAAAAAGCCATCGCACACTAGGTAAACCAACCGTTAGTGAACGTTAGAGCAAATGAAAATATAATGGTACAGCAGCTGATCAGTGGAAGCAAAGAGTAGTACTGTGTCATATACAATAGGATTGGTGAAAGACCATGGCGGTCATCTGGTCAACCAATCGTTCTGAGATTTAGCCTAAAAATTACATGTTGCAAAAATCTGAAAAAGTACAAAGTAGGATGACTTTCGTGGAAGTTTTAGAGGAGACTACAGTACATGTCTGTTTTGAAAACTTAAAAAGTAGATTTAAAAATACTGCGAAATCTGCAATCACTCTACAGTACATTTCTTTCTGTCTATTGAACGAAATCCTTTCTCAGCACAGAATCAGACACTAAGATCTTACAGAGTATATACTTCGCCTACAAAGTAGGCATCATCAGCTCTTATTCAAATAGAATGACCAAAAAATTTGGAGAGCCCTGTTATATTTCTTTCGTGTTGCAAGGGAAATTTTTTTTAATCTTTTGCGGGATATTCAGAACTTGCTCAATTAACGGTTTGCACTCTTAGCCGGTACTCTAATGAGCGGGTTTCACTGTAACAATTTTACATGTGTAAAGCAGTGTTTTTTTAGCCGTTTTTGGGTGTCAAAATGACACCGGCTAAGAGTGCAAACCGTTTTGGAGTGACACCCTAGATTCTGAAAGCCAAGTTAATACAGCCCGTCATACCTATATGGTTTTACCTTGCCTTGAAATAAAACGATTTGAGGAAAGCATGCTTTCCTGCACGTGACTATTGCAACAGACGGCTGCAAAGTTATACGCCGACACAATTTTCTAGCGCAGAATTTAGAAGCGAAAATTGTAAGTTTGGTATCTGCGCATCGTCATACGCACCGCTTCGTTTCGGCCTCAATTACTATACTGCCGCAGATTTGTGCAGTATAGTGTACGAAACTGCGAAAGCGCTTTAATGCAATTATGGAAGTGTTTTGCTTTGTCACCGTTACGATCAGCTTGCCTGCCGTTGCATCAGACTACAATGAAGACAAAAGGTCAGCAGTTGCAGTGCGCATGCAAAACAAGGTGGTTGTCGAGAGAGGCAACAGTGAGAACTAGGAGTGAGATTTTGGCTATTTAAGCCGCACTGAAGCAGCTGTCAGAAAATAAAAATGATACAATGTGCGTTGTTTTACTGCGACTTACAAAAACAAAAAATTTCAACATGGTGCTTTCCTTTTGTCAACATTGGTACCTCACCTGACAGAACTGAGCAAAGGTTTTCAGGCGGTATGTTTTGACTTCGCACAGGTGAAAGCTTCCGTAGAACCGTGCATCAGTAAGCTCTCTGATGCCGCTGCTAAATCCGAGCACTAATTGCGCAAAGTTTGATAGTGAATTAGGGGAACTTGGAACGCTGGTTGGTTTGGCTGACTCGTGTGTGCCAAGTGGCATGGCGTTTTGGAAGGGTGCCGAAAGATTAGCAAACTGATCGTCCCCATACACAAAAAGGGAGACAGGAGTGAACGAACCAACTATCGCGGCATCTCTTTGCTAAGCCTCCCAGGAAGAGTGCATGCCAAAACGGGAAAATAACTGAACCAAAGCTGGATGATACCCAGCGCGGTTTTTGTCGCGGCCGTAGCTCTACAGAACAAATTTCCGCTCTCCAGCAAATTTTCGAGAAATCCTGGGAACATGCCAAAGACTTATGAACAGCACATGTTTTGTCGACCTCGAGAAAGTGTACGACCGGGTTCCTCGTGAAAAGCTTTGGAGGGTGCTGTGGGAGCACGGTGTTGACGGGTGCCTCTTGCTGGCAGTCAAGTAACTGTATTCCTGCTCAAAAGATTGTGTCCGTGTTGACGGAGTTAATCACAACCGTTCAGCATTGGTGTTGGACTCCGACAATGGTGTGTGCTGTCACCTCTCCTCTTCATAGTTCATATCAGGGTTCTCCAAACTACGGCCAGGGGGTCAAATCCGACCTGCGAAGCCATTTCACCCGGCCGCTAAACACATTTTGCCAATAATGAAAAAATAATATATTTACGAAAAATGTATTGATTTCGTAGAATGTAACATATCCCGAAAAAATCACATTACGCAAGCTGTCCGGCTCTCGAACTGTTTTGCTATAGCTTATGTGATCCTCTACCAAAAAGTTTGGAGAGCCCTGGTCTATATGAATTGGATAGGCAGTCACAGATGCGTCGACGAGGGTGTCACTGTTTGGAACTGCAGGATGAACCGTTTGCTTTGCTTTTTGTGGACGAATTGGCACTGCATGCGTGGATCTTCTCAACAGGGTCTTCAGCACGCATTTGATCGGTTTTATGCTGCGTGCGACCAAGAAGGAACGAAAATCAGCACTAAAACGCTTGAGGTATTGTTTCTCTCAAGCAGGCGCGTAGCCAGGGTGGGCAGTGGGGGTAATTTCCCCCCCCCAATTCCGAAAGTTGCGCCAAAAATTTTAAGGTTAATAAAGCGTTTGATGTGTAAGCCAAAGAAATACTTCACTGCAAATCAACGCAACTGCTTAAGAAACCAATCCTACTACAGCTTTTAGTCGGACCTGATCAAAACAGTATGGCTTACTAATTGCCCATGATTAATCAAACATTGTGTACAATGTAAATGCTGGAGAACTCATATCATGGCTGACACTGACCTGAGGTTTGCTTCCTGTGGAAGCTGACAGTAGTGAAATACATACGTGTATCTAACTAAGCGCTTGGAATCACTCACCGAAAGCAAAACAAGGAGTAATGCTTTTCGCAGTTGTTATCCCTCCTAATGGTGATGTAAACTTCATTGCAATATCATCGCAAAATTCCTCTATGATAACCTTGACGTGCTACAAACACTGTATAACTTACCCTTGTCTTCAGCATCAGCCGTAGCCTTAAATCAGTGCTCGTCAAACTTTTGTTATGGTGGCCCAAAACGCCTTTTCAGTCGCAAGTAAAGGCCCATGCTTATTTTTGATGGCCCAATTTCAAACTTATGCTGTATTCAGTTACCTGCTTTATGCCAATGCTATGTTAATGTTGTGAACAGTATAATGACAAAAACAATGCTTAGTTAACGTCATAAAATCAAAGTTCCATAGCTGTTACAATAGCCTACGTTTTAGCCCACGCAACACCACAACATAGAAAGTGTTGCGCGGCCCAATCAAAAGTGCCCAACGGCCGACAATTAGGCCCAGACCCGCAGTTTGTCCACCACTACCTTAAATGAACATCGGAGACTTTTGTTTTTGTGCAGTTTTAAAACTAAATGCGTGAATATGGCTGTGACATACGTTTTATGCTTTCAAGCTCAAACTTTGGCCAAGAAGCAATCCATCTTCAAATTCTTTTTTATTACGCAAATAAGACCATAGACACTATTTAGTAACAGCAGCATTAATTGAGATTTTTACAGTGCTTGTGATGATTAAACATGTAGTGCGACGGTTCATTCGCAAATATGTGGAGCCTGAACGTTTTTATCTATGATTTCACATTACCTTCCCTACGAGTAAAAAGTTTTGTCAAGTAATCAGAGTCCGACCTGCACATAGTCTGAAGGTGTTACAACTTTCGCCTGATGTTAATTGCCGGTTGTCTATCCAGGCCCGTAAACAGGGGAGCGCAGGGAGAGAAAATGCGTTGGACATAGTTTAAAACTGTTGGACATGGTTCAAAACATTTGGGCTCCTCTCAGAAAACTCTTCGCCCCACCTGGTGTCCTAAGCTGGTTACGGACCTGTGTCTATCCTACACTAAATTTAAAATCATTTAGCTGACACGGGAAGAGTCAGTAGCAAAATCTAACGTAAGTAGGAAGATGCTTTTGCAAGTGCTGAGGGTATTGATGCTACCATTACTTACAAAATAGCTTGCAATCTGTTTTCTTGATAAAGCGCATGTGACTAATATGAAACTAAA
>JGI24159J19872_10000602_pt1 | contig 33683 bp, 27 predicted proteins | sample Ectturendosymbi4_FD_19872 | JGI IMG/M metagenome (IMG submission 19872) | reverse complement strand
AAAAGTGGTGAAATTTGGTTTTTATCCCTCGAAATTGAAAAAACAACCTTTTTTTGCCAATAGTTTCAAAATCCAGGGGGGGCCAAGGCCCCCCTCTGCCCCCCCTTCCGACGCCCATGGATATGGGGAACCGATAGCAGGCTGGATAATATTTATCCACTCTGGCAACCCCTGCAGGTGATGGTGGATCAGCCACACATAGGTTCTATAGACATTAAAATGTGAACGTAAATTGTTTCAATACTAAACATTCTTTTTATTGGAATGTTTGAAAACTGCAAAATTTTTTGTTAATGACATAAAAATATTTTAAAATCAATCCAGCTCGAGTCAAATCAAGTACTTGCGGAAATATTTGACTTGAATCAAGGCCATTATAAAAAGTCATGAATCGATTTGTGTCAATGACTCGAATCATGTAATCACTTCATATCTCACTGCGGTTTGCCAGAGCTGCGATAGCTCAGCTCAACAATAATTTCGATAAACATAAAGCGATATCGCCGTTTTCCCAATTGCGTAAATCCTTACCATGCAAAAGACTCACGCAAGTGCAGTGCTGTCGAAAAATTAGGTGAGGGGCGCTCTTTCACAGAAGAAAAACATGGCATTCTATGCAGTTCTTCGATTTGTCAAACGAGTATGTTATGGGAGCGTGAGAATCAGGAAATATTATTCGTAAAATATTTTATTAGCTTATCACGACAAACAAGAAGCAAAGAACGAATAGGAACGACGCCAAGCAGTCCAATCCCATGCTTTAAAACGAGGAAAACATCTACAGAATTGCGAAAATAGGGAAGCGCCGTTTTAGCATTTCAGTAAGTTTTGATATGTTTCTAAACGCTTTTCAATGAAAAAAGCAACAGTCACTTTTCAAAATCCTGGAAACTAAATATTCAAGCGAAATACAAAAGAGCGCCGCTCGGTGCGATTAACAACACACCCAGCCAAAGACTAATAGCCTACACGAGTTGACGGCACACATGCTGTGGCATCTCCACATCGTTGCCATGAAACATAGAGGAGGGTCGTTACCCGTTATCCGCATTTCCTGCACCCCTGTTGAAAACCATGACTTTGGGGTTACCGCAGTTGTCTAACCTAAAAGATAAAAAGATCCAAAATCTAATTTTCGAATCACCAAGCTTCAGAGGTCAGCACATAGCGCATCCCCAATCCGAAGTTTGAAGAAAGAAACAAACATGGCGTCAAAATCTATAAAACTGAAGCCTAAACCACCCTTTTTCAGTAACTTCCATCTCCATGATGGCCTTGCGTGTAGCTTGGTTTATGGCAGAAAACTGACTGTATCCCATGCGCCTTAGTCAAGATGTGTGTCACTGGTTCTTAGTACGACTGTTTTTCTGCGGTTCAAGGAACACTCACCTTTCTTCCTGAAAGCTATTACAGCGAATCCTACTTCGCGGAAAACGCTGACAACTCCGCGCCTGCTTTGCTCAAGATTATTTTTCAGATCTTCTTCGGATGCTTTGCGCTCCATCATGACCTTTCGCTTTGAGTCCAAATCCCAAAAACAGTTTTGCAGACGCTGTTGCTCCGAACTCTGTTGCCCTCGTTTAGTAGAAAAACGTAGCGTGTCTCCTAAAGTAACTGTGAAAGAAAGCAAACGAGGTTTTGTGAGTGTGCCTAAGTTCACACTCACATGACAATGGGCGTCGGAAAGGGGGGACAAGGGGAGTTTTGGCCACCCCTGAATTTTGAAATTTGACATTTTCCTATTAAATTTGCAGCAAAAAAAGGTTGTTTTCTTGGTTTCGAGTGGGAAAAATGAAATTTTACCACTTTTGTCCCCCTAAAGATATCCTACCCTGGAAAAATCCACTATTGCTCTCCTTGGAAAAAATCTTTCCGACGCTCATGCACACGACCAGCATATTTTGAAACCAGACACGCAACCAAGGAGGTGAATATCGAACAAGTGGTCGTATTGGGCGAAAAGTGCAGAAAAATGCTGTTTATAACTGGAGCACACCTGTTTTTTGTTGCACAGTTATCTTTTCCGAAGTGTCACTCTGTTGCCGTTTCAGCTCTTGTTCTCGTTGAAGCATTATTTGTTCCTCAAAATACGCCTGCGCTTCTTTGTATCTGGGCATCAAACAATCGAATTTGTCGGAAATAACACAACTAGTTGGCCATCATCTTCTGACAAAATAAAGTGTTTTTGGAGCCATATCAGTAACAGACTATATCAAACTATCTTTAATGTCAAACGCGAATTTTTTTTCCCTCTCACTCAAACTATCAAGCAAAGTAACGCAAACAACAGGATTTGCGTTTTTGTTAATTGAATGTGATATTCAAAAACTGATCCAAACTACGGATCTTAAGTGCATATAAAAAAGAAATAAACCTAGTGTCGAGCTTTTGTCACAGGGTAATTCTTTGAAAACAACACCCAGCTTACCTTCTAAAACGCATGTACTTCCGAACAAAATTAGCCAGTCTTGTTGTTGCACATACATGCCATTGGTCGACGGTCGTCTTGATCTTGTTCAGAAGCTCATTACCAAGAATCTTTTTCTTTGAGTGTACAGCAATTTTCTCGATTTGGTCCAATGTGCGCACGTATTTCCCAGTGGTTGTGATGGTTGCAGTCTGCAAGAAACGCAATGGATGGCGCAAAATAGGACACAGACAGCCTTTGGTTAGTTCGGAATTACGTGCTGATTCTGGTATGAGGTAATTGAAAACTCTATAACAAGGTTTTCGCCGGAATCGTCGGGGCCTGCAGGATAAGCTAGCAGCCAAGAACAGGGTTGCTCAAATTGGGCCGAAAGTAGAAATACAAGCTAAAATTAAAAATACGTAAAATTTAGTAATATGTACACGGATTGCCAAGCATGACTGCATTATTGCAATTAGTGGTTCTTACGAAAACTTGTTCAAAAATTACTAAATGGGGTGCAATGGATATATTGATTGTTTTTTGAAGGTGCAGGCCATGAAATTGGAAACAGGTGCTTCAGAGGGATAAGCAGATCAGAAGAGTAAAGCATTTGGAAGCAGTTGTTTTAGCGAATAAGCAGAATTAGGACGCATGCATGTCTCGAGTCATTGCTTTGGTTAAAGAATCACAAAACAGTTCAATTACTTAACGCATTCTCAACAAAAGAATGCGGACCTTTTCATTGGAGAGTAGAGCGCATAACAAATCGAAAAACGTATTCTACAAAGCTGGCATGCGTCATGAGTACAAAGAAGTGGTTGAGTTGGATTTGAGGAACGCTATTTTGTCGATGGGAGTACAAGCATTGCCATAATTTTGGGTGCATTTTTTTATTTATGACATTCTTATTGTTATATTTATTTAAATAATTACATACAAATTTCAGCTATCTTGACTATCAGGAATTTAGATCCTTTTAACGTTTATTTTTCGCACTATGCCATCATAAGTGCTGACGCATTAGTTAAAAGTTGAATAATGCAAATTTTGTTGTCTCCGAGAAGTCACAGACTGACCGCTTTGTTCAAGTAATGCATAAAAATTATAATGATCAGTAAAAGCACATGCATCGTTGCAGTCTTTTTCAGTGTTCGTGACGTAACAAATATTGCATGCACTGAAACAAAGTGATCTTAACAAACTTGAAAGGTTATAAATGTTTGACTTGATCTTTAAGCCAAACATTTTTATAAGTCTTCTCCATCACAGAAGAATAGGAAAATTCTTTTTCATTTTTTCTCAAAAAACACTAAAAGTTTGCGAATCTTTTGCTGTAAACAGGTTTTGGAAGGACGGCAGCTTTCTCAAGGTTCCATGTTTGCTGATTTGTGCGTCAACCTCCATTGCAGTAGTCTTGATTCATGCGCTTCATCTGAGAAAAAAACAACGCAAAAAGAAGGATCCGTACAACAAAAATCTGCGTTTGCTCTTCAGCTATAGTAAAATTTCCAGATATGTATGTGCGCCTACCCAAGCACCAGATAAGTTTCACTCATCAAGCAAACCAGAAAACTCACAAAAACTGTGTTTTTTCACATCTGTTTGAGTCCATTCCAGTACGTTGTCGTGTGAGCAACAGTTTCAAAGGAGGAAACATTACATGCGCTAGTGAAAGAAAGCTGTATCATATCTGCGTACACTGCATTTTAAAAAGTTAATCGATAATGCATATTTACTCTAAACATCAGGTAGGGCTCTTAGCTACAAGCATGCAAGGGCGTAAGTTAGAGAGTGAAGAACAATTAACCTATATCGCTGTAACAAAGGATGAGAATAACAAGTTGAGTCATTTTTTTCGTTTGCGTCAAAAAAATTTAATGTAAATCGAACGTGAAGCGACTTCATACGTCTGTAAAACTAAATTTTAATCTACATACTGACTTGCTGCGAAGATGGCAGTGAAAACAAGTATACGAGCAAAGTCAAACATGTCAGATTTCGAAAAGACCTGTTCCAGAATTACAAAGTCAACTCCGTGATGATTTTTAACACTTGGAAAGCAGGCATGGACTTGCAGATGACCGTCTAATAACATTTCAGCAATCATCCGATCACTTTGTATTAATCTAGAAGAGTAGTACCCAACCAGTCCATCGTAATCTACTGGCAGACCGCGGGCTTGATCCCATGTCGACGACGTGGACAGGGGCGTAACAAGGCTAGGTGGTGCCCGGGGTAAGAAGCAAGTTTGGTGCCCCCATATTCGAAACTGAGGTCTTTCGGAAGCAAATGTACTGTATTGAAGTACTTGTGACATTGTTGGGACTTTTCGGCGCCCCATAGTGATGCAGCGGCCGGAGAATTGTGCCCCCTTTGCCCCCTCATTACGCCTATGGACTGGGTGCAGGAAAAAAATGAAAAATGTGTGACAACAAGAAAAAGTGTGAAGTTAATTTCTGCACACTGGAAACAATGTGTGTCGGTTCGCGACGTTGACACTGGTCTGGATATATCTCGGAGGACTGACTACCTGAAACATATATCTTGGGTCAAAAAAGGTTGAGCACCCCTGATGTAGAACATGAGTTATTCAACCAATTTCATATATCGTCCACTCAGGGTTTCTGAAACACCTTCTTCTCCTTCCAAACGGCCATTCTAATTATAAGGGATGTTGTTTTGATCATGTATTTTCGACTAACCTGAGCTATCAACGGCACCATGACCCCATGGCCTATACGTATATTGATTCTTGCAACAGGAGATGTAACACTGAAGAGTGGATCTATAATGCGGCAAAACTTGTTGTGGAATAACAACGGAACCTTTTCTGTGACATGGCTCGTGGGATCCATAAAAAAGAAAAACCTCTGACGCCATTACTTTTCAATATTGGATGGAGTATATCTAAAATATTACCTAAATCAATATACTGTACATAGCAAACCCATTTTTCTATCCTTGAAGTGTTATAAACGAAAATTCCTCCACTTTACAACCAAAGCATATCTCAACAATCGTTAGAGACTTTATTGAAATGCTACTGTAGGTCTAAAACCATAATATAGATTTTCTCATGATCACTGTCTTTGATTTGCATGGTTTATGGACGTTTAACACTTGAAATTGCCGTTGCAAAGTGCAAATGCAGAGAAAACCCAAATACTTTCTTGGCATAAACAAACCATAAAAATTTGAAAATAAATCATATTTCTCGAAGTGCACTGATAAGTGTGGTGTGCGACTTCAACCGAGTTTGTTATTGGTTTTTAAGAGTGCATGTTTCGATTATCTTAAAGTCGCACAACATCAAGCTACGTCACAGAGCTTGGTTCATTAAATAAAAAAGATTGAAGGTCAAGAGCAGAGAATTTCGCAGGATGCTGCCAAATTTGTGCTAAGATTATTTCAAAACAAAATTACTGTTCATCATCTTTCACAAAAAGAACTTTCATGGAAGTTAGATAAATAAACTGTGTCTTAAACAAGCTAGCTACGCGAAGGTTATTTAAAATCTGGGCGAGACGTGTCCAGTTCCCAATCATTTTCGTGTTTGCTAGTAATAAACTTTTGCCTGTTCACAGCAATAAAGGCCTTCTCATACGTCAAGCCACTGACCTTTTCAATCTCTTCCAACGCTTCTTCGGGAGCTCTGTCGTCAAACGTCAGTTGCCTTTGAGTTCTTCTGCTCACCGCCCACTCTCCGCCTCCTTGGGAATCTTGGTGAATCGCATTGGTGCGAGAGTACAACGCTTTTTCAAGACGAATTCTCGCAGCGCGTTCTTTTTCGAGCATGGCTTCGGTTTCCACTAATTTTTTCTGATCAGAAAATGAATAAAGCTTCTCAGTGAAAAACAGAAAGACACGCTTCCACTCGGACGAACTGCTAAAAAGTCCTGCTTACGACGGACATATACGACCAAAAGCTATGTATGTGAGTGAATAATATCCGCACAGTGGCGGATTAAAGGGGGGACTGGGCTACAGCCAGGGGGCTCCGCCATTTAGGGGGCCCCCAATCCCTAAGTCGGTGAAAAAGTGTAATATGTGAACAATACACAATATAGATATATATATAGAAAGAGTCCCTTTCTATGTTTCAGCCAGGGCCTCATACAACCTGACTCCACCACTGTATCCGCAGCAGTAGAAAAGACGTACTTTGCCTAATATTCTATGTTGTATTCATTGTCTGCGTTTTATCTCACCTTAAATTACTGTGTACATTAGCTGATGCAGAAAGTATCAGCTTTCTCGAGGGAAAATACCTTTGCGTTTGCAGTAAACCGCCGTTTAAGGCAGCATGTCTTCAGCAGAGCTGAACGTGCTGTCAAGCCTCCGATCGTTTTGGCAAAATCACACACACGGCATCATGTTTACATCTTTTTGTACTTCACTCTCATTTAATGACTAAACCTACAATTTTACAGCTAAAACCAACATCTAAAGCAGCAGCAGAGCTTAAAAGTTTTTAAGCAAATAAAAAACATGCAAACACAGAAGCACGTGGAACAGTTAGTCTAGAAAAAACGAAGTCTGAATATTGAACAATTTGCAGAGTGTGAATTTCGCGGGTATTGGGTGCTGCACACCCGAAATACCTATATTTGTACAGTGTAATCAAACCAAAAATGTCACCAAGTTTAACATATATTTGCATTATAAGCTGTTGCAATAAATTTCGTTCTCACAGAGATATGAAAAAACTGATATTAATTGCGCAGCTTCAATACCATGAAAACTTTTTTGTGCTTATCTAAAATGCAACAATCGATTACATAAAACAATGCCATTGCACCTTGATGCGCGTTTCTTGTACTTTGCAATTAGAGAAATGCAGTATACGAAAAGTAGCCTCCCATCAAGATAACAGAATCATCGCACTGTCATTTTTCATTAAATTTAGAACATTATAAATTTTTACCTGACAGAGTCTCGCAACACCATTCTGTAGAGACTCTCTGGTAAAATCGACATCAGTCGACACCGCGTACGCACTACTGAGATTCTCACTCTAGGGGTGAGTATTTCTTGAAGGACACAAGCAAAATAGCAACTTTTCTGCAGCAGTGCGCCATTGTTTTGATGGTTATTTTTTGTGGTCATGTATCTTACCACAAACTTTTCAAGATAGTCTCGATAATTGGATCTTCGAAATGAGTCAGTGACATGCCAAGGCCACTTGTAAAAAAACAAACACTTGAACACTTGTTAAAGAAACAAGTAGTCTCAAAATTGCTGAGGTTAATGACGACGTTGAAACTTACTGATAGAATAAAAAAAAGTTTGGAATTGAAGAGTTTATGGAGCATTTACAACAGAGACAGAGTTACTTTATAATTAGCAGAATGTAGTTGCTTTGGTTTGGCTTACTTTTGGTATGGAATAATAGCAATAAAAAGTAGTCCAGCAGTTTATTAACAAAAGACATTTCAGTTGGATTCACAAGTTGCTTGTAAGGTTACCGTGTCCAAAATGGTGTTGCTGTATACATGGGTTCATCTACCATCACTTTCAATAAGGGTGGAAAGGTGGTAACAACAACTTTTGAAGAAGAAGTTAGAAAAGTATGGAGCCTTCGTGGAGCCATCATTCCCTCATATTCCACAGTCAGCAGCTTTTCGAGAGTCAAAGATAAAACAGAAACATTAAGCTGCCATATGTTAATACCATTTATTAACAGCGATTAAATACCTTAACCTTCCGCAATTCTTCCTTTGGTTGCTTCAGCAAAGCCTCTACAGTTTCCATGGTAAACAACTTCTCTCCGCCAGGTAGAATAGTGCGTTTATCGGGTATGTACTCCTTCAAAAAGGACAGTTTTGTTTTCAACAACTCTAAAAAGCATATGTATAAACCGCACGAATCCATATGAGCTTGAGCATTAACTATTCGGCACAGCAACATTCTTAAAACAAGGCCGCTATGCAGTATATGAGGCCCTACACGTTCAACGAAAAGTAGCTTAAAGTACGGTTGAAAGAGTTGGTAAAAAACGAAAACAACCAAAAACTTTTGATCATCCGCTCTCCACCTTTTGAGTCACGTTTTGGCCATTTAAACAACTTCTTTTCGTTTTCGCGTTGTCTCCGACTGTTATAAAATAAGCTTAAACCACCATATCACTGCGACTTATTTGTTTTTAATTCCAAAAGTAAAGGTTCATGATACACATTCAGTGCTGTTTGTTACGGGTGGCTTGCGTGTAAATAAATTCAAAATTTGAAATCCAAGTTGCGCGGCGCGAAAAGAAACTCCCAAAGAAGGTCATGACTCAGCGTGGGTAACAGCAATGTTCTGCAGTATTAAGCAGCTTGATTTGAACACAAAATCCAAGTAAGTCAGTTCAATTAAATATTAAAAGACTTAATATACACTGCATGCTAATTTGCAGTCAAAGCGCTCAGCACCCCATCACACGTACCTCAAAAGTCGCTGTGCTCATTTCCTTGCTTACTGCCAAAGATTTAAGATCAGAAATCAATTTTTCCTGTCTTTTTGCGGCGGCAAGCTTCGCCTAAAAGATAAACAGTTTTGTTTTCAGAAAGAGGCCGTTCGAAGATGCTTCTGGTGAAAAACACGGTCGCTTTACTTTTACTGCGCGTTCAAATGGCTTTGCCTAGCATAAATTTTTCGAAGCCTGCTTTGAATCTGAGTTTTGGACCGCTATTAACGGAATAACGGCTAAGTCAGACTTAGTTTGAAACCTCATGTTTCACTTGGTCAATGTTGTTCTAAACCAGCGGTTCCCAACCTGGGGTACATGTACCCCCAGGGGTACATTTGCCTATCCAAAGTGGTACATGGTTAGCAATAGGAGTTAAAAATATATTTACATATTATTTGTTTCCAAATATTTATCCATATGTCAGTTGATTTTATTTTCAAAAGTCATTGTATGCTTATGATTAAATATATCTATGAATAACCATGATGAAATATTTTGTCATAAGAAATTTTAGGGGTACATGTTCATCTATCGAAATGCTGAAGGGGTACATGCTTATCTGTTAAAATGCTGTAGGGGTACATTCTCATCTGTCGGAATGCTGAAGGGGTACTTGGCAAGAGAAAGGTTGGGAACCCCTGTTCTAAACAGACCTGAAAATATGCAGAACTTTTCATGCATCGCTTGAAAAACAAAGGTCACTTTTGGTTGGTATCGGTGGCACTGACACAATGTGATATCAATTTCTTGCAGTGGAAAAATACCGAATTAAAGATTTTATTTCATGCTGTTTCACACGAACGTTGCAACATAATGCCTATCAATGGAACTTGTAATCTTAGGAAAACTTTTTGCAGAAGAACGTAACAGGCAGTGAGAACACATTGCTTATGCAACACGATTGCGGGTTATAGAGCTTGCAAACATTGGTTGGATGAAAGCACACAAACTGCATGCTGACCATGGTTATAAACCGACGTTCGCACAAATGTTTTTCAAAGAAGAGGCTCCAGCCCTAAGCTTAGCACCATCTCATTTTCCAAGTCGACTACCGATGAATGCATTTAATGAGCACCTGATGACGCAGTCTGCGGAAAGAACACTACCGTAAAATAGCTTTTTCAAACCGACCTTCACACACTATTGACGTTATTCTCTATTTTGTGTTTTTTTATGCTAATGCGACGGGTTCAAGAAAACAGCTACCATACGATTATACGCTGCCTTTGATGTGATGCCATTTGCATTGGCGTCGGAAGGGGGGGCATTGGCCTCCCCTGGATTTTGAAATTATTAGCAAAAAGGGTTGTTTTTTCAATTTCGAGGGGTAAAAACCAAATTTCACCACTTTTGGCCCCCCATGGAAAGACTTTTGGAAAAATCCCCTGCTGCCCCCCCCCCTGGAAAAACTCCTTCCGACGCCCATGGCCATTTGCATATCTTGCGTTATCCATGCAAGATGTGAGAGTGATCACTTCAGTAAAACTAAAGACCAAACAATTTTTCATGGCCAGTAAGTGATTCGGTTTTTGTTTGTTTTACTGTTAGTTAGTTTTACAGAATCTGCCCTGTATCATTTCTACAATGGACCTAGAATGTAAATAGAGATAGAAAAGGTTGCCACCGCTTTTTACCTTTTCTGCTTCAGATTTATAACGGTCAAATTCGATCCTGAGGTCCTCAAGCATCTTGGTTTTTTCAGCTAGTATCTTCATGTGATTGACTGCCTCTTGTCCAATCATCTTTTCTGTTTTACTCTGCATATCTTTCTGTGCTTGTTGCATGGTTTGAAAACCTACTGCAACTGCTTGCAGCAACCCATCGAAAGCAGTCTGCATCCTGCAGGAAACAAAAGCACATTAAATAATTATATAGCGGCGTTTAGAAACATTCAATAAAAAAAATCGCTGTAAAGTAAATGAACAAAGCACAAAAAATTGTAATATACACACACGACGAATGTTTTTGCAATTCAGGATGAACCGCTACAGATTTATAGATAGTAGCGCATCATTACGCGCAACACGGAAAAGATTGGCATTTACAGTATGGGATAAAAACGGTCCTTCTGCTGTCAACGCAGTGCCTAATGCCTGAGAACGGAAAAGCTTTTTCCGTCACACAAACGACAAATGCATGAAGTGCGCGTTGTGGTTGGAGCTGAATATAAAGCAAATGCACAATTCAATAAATTTTTTTTAAATATAACATCGCACGATTGAGTTTTACGATGGAAATGCTATTCGAATTCATATGCATATTCCTGCCACAAAACCAGTTCGTAAGATCGTTGCAAAAAAACACAAATATTCAAAAGAAATACTTGAATTTGCCAAACGACGACACTTGATACTGTAAAAAGAACATGCGATGTTGCAGAATGAAGATACATAAGTTTGCAAAAACTACACATGTATTTGCAAAAAATATGAATTTATCAAAGACTACGCTCGGCTTTGCCAAAAGAAAAGAACACTTGGGTTTGTTATGAACTACAAATGAATTTGCAAAAACAACACGGAATATTTCAGAATGAAAACACTTAAATTTACAAAAGAACACACAAATCTACAAAAAGAACGCGTGTCTTTTGAAAACAAAAGCACATAAATTTGCCACTGACGAATTCACGAATAATAGCGGTTATAACAGTGGTTCTCAAACGGAAGCCACTTGGCTCCCTAAGGGACGAATTTTTAATTCCTGGGAGGAAATTTGTTCTAGGGAGGAATTGGGGGAAAAGCCGTGAATGAAAAAACATAAAGTTTTTATTATGAATTTATTCAACACATAAAAAACTGCACCCCGAGGTTGGTTTAGCTGGGAATGCCAACAGTACGCAAGCACAAGCTGCTTCATCATCATCGTTTGAGCCAGTTCTTTCCGTCCACTGCTTGGCCGCACTAGATCTCGGGGCAGGTGTTGAGCAGCCATTCGATTGTCTCATCATCCAGAATTGTCAGGCCGTGAAATCCATGGGGAGGTCGATGGATTGGACATTGCAAAACAACATGGTCAATGGTTTGTTCTTCTGCGCCACACTCACAAGCCGCAGAAGAGGCCATACCCCATTGATGCAAACACGAGCGGAAACTTCCGACACCGGTGCGGAGGCGGTTGAGCTGGATCCATGCTGTTTTTGGCGGGGCCATTCCAGGAGGGTGGATCGGTGATGAAAGTACGGAGTCTCGTAATGCTCTCCAACCTTTCCGCATTCCGTTGGTGATCCGCCCAGAACGCCACACTTCTGTTATATTGTCGTCAGATGAACTGATAAGTTGTTGTGCGGCGGGTACAAATGGGTGTGTCTCAATGTGATATGCCGCGCATTCCCAGTCCCACTCGAGGGCAAGTGAGCGCTGAGTGGAGAAGATGTCCAGGCTCCGTAGGACGGCGTACTAGAGGCAGGGCTCCTTTGCGACGAAGCTCAGCAGGTTGGATACCTGCGAGGTTGGGAAGATTTTCCGCTGGTGTAGGACGCATGCATCCAGTCACAGTTCGCAAGGCGTCGTTGATGGCAGGGTGAATGAGGTGGGTGTGAGCACTGCGGCACAAGACAGGAGCGCAGTAATCTGCTGTTAAATGGACCAGGGCTAAGGTGGCTGTTCGCAGCGTTGTGGCCCCAGTACCCCAGCCATACCCAGCAAGCCGCCTCAAGAGTGCAATGCGTGATGTCAAGTTTTTGCGAAATGACTTGACGTGTCGGCGGTACGTGAGTGTCCTGTCCAAGTTTACTCCCAGTTGTGTGGGCTTGGAGCAAAAGGGTAGAGTTTCCTTGTTGAAGTTGACTTCTAGCTCACGTTTAGCTTCCTTGTTGTTGAGGTGGAAGGCTGCCAGCACTGCCTTTGTAGTACTGAGCATTAACTTCCATGTCTGGAGGCATTCGCCTACGGTTTCTATGTCTTTGCTTAGCACCATTTCCACTATTGACCAGTCTCCATCAGTATGCATGGTTGCTGGGTAGTTGGCTTATGTGTACTTTCTGGAGAAAGTGGTTGACAATTCAGAGGTGTAGATGTTGAAGAGAAGGGGGTCAGGACAGATTCCTGTGGGACGCCATTCATGAGGGGTCGTAACCTGCTCCGTTTGCCGTTGCCGGTGGTAAGGGTGAAGCTGCGATTACCAAGTATTTCTATGATGAATCGGTCGGACCATGCCCTGTCAGGTAGCTATAGCAGTAACTGGCACGTACCAGCTGCTTTAATTGCAGTGACTGATGTTATAAAAGAGTCTGTTTGGTTCATAATCGTCCATTGTTTCTTCACGGTAGGAAGTGTGACAATTTTGCAATTATCATTTGTAAGCTTTGTTGGGGAGGAATTGACAGTGTTTGGGTTTGTAAGGGAGGAATGTGAAAAAACTTTGAGAACCACTGGGTTATAATATCCATGATTGAATAGGCAAATTTTTATTAAAGGTTGCAGATCCAATTTCTAGGTACTTTCATACTCAAGTTCTAGTACATCCATAATTAACCTAGCATAAATAAGATTTTACAGCCCATTTGCTTGAAATATACATCAACTCCATGCTGAAAGAGACCATCCGATAAAGTTACAGTAGACCTTTTGTCAGCTTTTCTCACCTCAGTTTTTATATTGCCATTTCGAAAGAAACACGATGCAAAAGTTTTCAAGCAGTGATTTTCAATATATTTTAAAAGTTTGTACATCAGAAATGAAAGATCCCTACAGATATACGCTTGTCTTCCTTGAACGGTATTGAGCTTCTTACTGTGTGTGAGAAGCTCATTTCTATGCTCATGTGAGACAAAATTTACTATTCTTGTGGATTTTTATTTTGTTTTTTGGTCAATTCCGTGTACTCTTTTTTCTGCCACTTCATGCAGCACATCATCACGATCGCCGCATCCATCCTTGGACGGTTAGGGAAGCCACATGTAAGAGTACTCTTCTCATGTGCTGTTATGGTTTATCACGGATATACAGAAGTAAATTTTCGTGCAGAATGCAATTTGTTTTTTAGCTGATCGTTTTCTTTTTGCAACTAAGTCATTCTGCTATCGCGATAAGCTATCTTATCTTGTATCTCTTCCAGTGTTGCTTTAACATTTGTGAAGATATCACTTAGTTTGTCTATCTTTGCACTCGTTTTTTAGATTCTAGACATGAGCAGGATATTTTTCAGCAGGCCTGGTCGAACAGAAAACTAAATACTAAATAAGTAATGTTTCTATAGATAACTGAGCTGTAGCTACTTAAATAAATCACTGAGAAAAAAGCAACTAATTATAATTTGCACTTCTTTTGTAACTCTGGCACAACAGTGCAAAATAAAAGACATTGTAGCTACCAATCCAAATTTTTCAAACTGTTCTACCTATTTGGCACTGCGGAGAAAGAAATATCTAGCAATTTTCTTTAGAACCAAGGTTCAGTCTTTTACGTATCAGTGTTGTTTGGAAAATAGGCAATGTGGGCATTGAAAGAGTACTTACCTTGTAGAACACCTTTCAGCACCGCAAAGACAGGCTATCATTTTCGTTTCTTCAATTTCAATCAAAACTTTATTGTCCAACGAGCGTGTTATTACACGAAATGACAGGCTTGCCCATGGGGCGCTTTTTCTGACCCCATCCCACGGCAACTTGTAACTATCCCGTCCCGTGGGACACACAAGAAAAAGAAACTGGTAATATGGAGAACAGAATATTGCGTGCTTGTCTAGCCTCTACAGAGCTTGGTAAAGGCGTTCCAAATCACCCAGTTAGGATGGCCACGGCTGTTGGGAGAGCCAATGAAAATTGGGTGACCCTTTTTTAGCTGTCACCTAAAAATAGGCCCAACAACCTTATTTTCACTTTTGGGGACCTCGCGTCACTACGCCATGGCACTGAGCTTCAACGTCTAATACTTATTGATGTGTGAGATATTGGTATTCAATTTCAGAATATTCTTGCTAGACGACGTTAGAATTGCTTAGGATATGGTATGGAACAAACTTCAACTACATTGCCCTATCCAATGGGATAAATGCCATACGATTCCCACGGACAAGCGTCCGAAACGACGCTGACATAATTTATTAACTTGGTTCAACCAGATATGTGCAGAAAGTTGTGAGTTGTGTTAATAAGCGTCGCCGCTGTAACGAAACAGCTTTCTACAAACCATGATCCTAAGTGAATAAGAGCTGATGATGCCGGCTTAGTAGGGGAAATACGTACTCTGTAAGATNTTAGTGTCTGATTGTTNTGCTGGGAAAGGATTCCTTTCGATAGACAGTTAACCATCTAATCCTATGGCAATACAATTATTTGCTGCTCAAAACATTTTGCTGATTAAGCCTACTAGTGTTTGACATTTCATAAACGGGTGTTCGCTTTTCGTGGACGAGTATTAATATGTCATTGCATTCTCAAAAAAAGTTCTTTTGGTATCATAGCTACACCAGACGAGACACGAGAGGATGGGAAACAACTTTCTAAAAACATTCAAATATTGCGGTTTAAAGAGCAGAAGTGATATTTTTTGGGTAGAATTTTGCAGTGAGATGAAACCAGGACAAAATTGTCGAACGATAATCGTATTTTGACATAATTTTCTTGGTACAGTACAAGGATTGGTACAAGTAAGTTCGGTACAGTCAATATAAGCCATTATGTATCTCTCCTTTTGCGATGGGAATTTCAACGATAACTACAACGTGAAAATTTCCTCAAAAGGTGAGAACGTCAAGAAATAAAGGTGCAAAAGCATTGTGGGTATAGATAATTGCTTATGGTAGCAGTGGCGTAGCCAGCCCAAAAATTTGAAGGGGGCAAAATGTTTGATTTTAGGCAAATTACATTATTTTGCCTAGAAAAACGCCTCTGAAAGAACAAAATGACTATGATTTTTAAAAATTTTTGGGGGCCATAGCCCCTTTGGCCCCCTCCTGGCTATGCCTATGTATGGGAGTCAAACCAAATAAGAACATACTGTAAGCTAGCGCATTAAACGCGTAAAATTCCATTCGGTTTTCTGAAGAAAAAAATTCGCAACAGCTGATATGTTACGACATATATTGTCGCAACAGCAGGTCAACTAACTAAAAGTGTGGTATAAGGCATAAAACATAAGGACAAACAGTGAACAACAAAGGTTGAAGGTAAAAGCAAACATCTTATTTTAAACATATAGGTTTACACAGTCGTTAAGTGCAAGTCCCTTTGCTTCGCATAGCTGCGCTACAAACAGAACTAAATCCCCTTTATTACTAAAAATGGAGCTTTCGCTGCGTAGACTTTACAGCGTGTCAAACATTTAAATTTACAACTACATGCATGACTACAAATAAAAAATAGTTGGCCACACCTTTGGTTAGTTTGTACCATGCTACTCAGGTAATCGTTTGGATGCGCATAGCCAAAAGAGGTGTAAACATTGCGTGCCTGCTTGGCTGCTGCCGACGCCAGTGCTTTGTCCAAGAGCGCGGCAAGATCCATTTTGAACCTGAAAGGAAAAAATATGGCTTGTGAACTACAAATCGTTTGCCCGATACACTCTCCTCCATCTCTTTTTTACTCACGGAATGCGAGGATATCATTAACATCTCTCAACATTTTAAATACTGGTCTGGTTAAACCATACTTAAGTCAGCATAGTCCAACTACTTCTGACCTACGGGCCATTTTACAAAAATGTGGCTACTCGCGGTCACTTCCAACAAAATTATGTATAAAACAACAGATTCACAAGATCAAAAATGGAAAATAAGTGAGTTAAGTGAGTGCACCATTGAAATTATTACACAATAGCAATAAACAATTTGTTACAAATCTCTATCAGTGCGATGCGTGTGGCTGAGGCTTATTTGACACTATCGTTCCTTTGACAATACCAATATGTTAGTGGTAGCATGTCGGAGACTGTGGTCCGGTGCAGTGTTCCTTCTAAGAAAATGTTACCCTGAGCAAATGTTTGTTTTACTGAGCACGAATACTTTGAGGTTGCGATAACAGAGTTCTAAATGATTTACAAACTTTGCGAATTTTTAGAAGTATAGAATCTTATCAAAATACGAACGAAGCACACATTTAATTCAAATAGCTTCTTGCGTTTGTGCTTTTACAATGTTCGGAATGTTGCGAGTGCGCGAGAATGAGATTTAACTGTGCAAATTGTTTGGTGGCACTTTTAACGCACCTTAGAGGGAATATTGTTCCGGTATTTCGTCTGCCACCCGATTTCTGTTTTTGAGTTGCTTCTTGGTAGAAAATGTATTCTCACACATGTATGCGCTTCCAAACGTCGAGCGCATTTTAGTAGGAAGTCTTTCAGTTTGGGAAACCTATCTTTGCTGACTAATTTCTAGAAGCTCTCTACAATCTAATTTAACGCCGTTAATATTGTACGTTATTATTGATATTACGGCCTTTCCTCATTAGCGTGCTCTTTTCCTTCGGAGGCACTTATGCTCCGCAACAAATTTTAACCGAAAGATTAAAGTTTTGACCAAGAGCTATTGACACTCTTCGGCTTTATCCTGTCGGCGCTGTGGTTAACGAACAATGACACTGTTCTTTCAACATCCAAAGCTCTGCTTGATCTGCAGTAGTAGCGTAAAATATAACAAATTGATAAGGTTCTTAAAAAACTGCAAATGCTGTCGACCAAGCAGCAGAAAAGTATCACAAAAGACGTAAAATTTTTGCAAAGGATGGTTTCAATGAGTTAAAATCTCTGAATTGCATGCTTTACGATATATACGTTTGTCAATATCCAGACACGAAATGGCTAAGGTTAACAAATGCGACATCACCAAAACAACGGGCTTTTCAAATAAATTCGTTTCTTGCGGATTGATTCTCAGTTTAAGAATTATTTCGAAGCGACAGTCAAATAAGCAAAAGACATCAATCAAACAAACCCTGTTTGATACTCTACCTGTTAAGAATCGTTTCAACTTTTAAATATTCGCTGTAGAGCTTTCCTGATTGGGTTTTGGTTTTCTCCTCTTCCAAAACCATTTTGATGCGATGTTGGCGGTCCTCAAAGTTTTTAGTTCGCTCAAAGCTGCAGAAGTTGCATATCATTTAAAACATCCATAAATTTGGGTAAGAAACATCATGAAGTTGCCACTCGAAGAAACCTTGCATTCTGTCTCAGCTTAACTTTACAACAAAATATTTAGAAACAAATTTTAAGCATCTGTTTTTGCAGGCAGGTCTACGCATGTACATTTTTGATGAGGTGTTTCGACTTGGAACACTTATGTCATTAGAAATCAGGAAGAATAAGGAACAAAAGAAGCGTAAGTGCTAAGCTTTCGTGTCTGAGTATTCCTACAAAAAATGCAGCCACGGTCCTGACATAAAGTTACGATTTGCCTATGACTACAGTGAGTTGGTTTATTTGTCGCGTTGCGTGTAATACTGGGCGAAGTCAAGGCTACACAGCATAAAATCAAATGCCAAAACAAAGCGATTTATGTGAGAGAAGGCCACTTTGACTCAGTACTTCTTATAATAAAGTTTTTTTTGCAAGGAACTGATCAGCTGCCGCTACATTCAGGCAACTATTAAAATCTAAGCCCGGATTGTAGATCAGGCACTTGCACTATATCAGGCAGCCTAGAAATGGCGTTTCTGACCAATAAAAGAAACTTCTTTGTCCCGCTTTCAAAATGACGTGCTGTCGATTGACCACGCAGTTAAACTGCTGCGTACAGCCGAGTTGTTGTATCGTCAAATTCTTATTGAAACTACACGCGATGCTACTTTTTTGGCCCAGAAGGAAAAACATTTTGTGGTGCCTGCTGCCAGACTAGTATTTTCATTCTGTAAGAATCTAACTCGAATATAAAAAGTGTTGCAAGGCTACGACATATAAAGTGTCATTACACATAGTGCACTTATAGACATATTTCGATGATTACCAGAACGGTAACTTTGTAAAGTCCATTCTCAATACTCGGTATAAACGAACAAAGTTACGAAAGCACCCTATCCTGAACAGTTTTCTGTTCGACTTGATCCTAAACAGTGTAAAATGATACAAAATATTTTCGCAAAATTGCTAAGACAGTAGTAGTTTGATAGTAGTAGTTGGTATAATGAGTCACAATCTAATTCTACTAAGCAGCTGACCAGAACTGATTACAATACAAGTGCAGCTGGTCAATAAACACTTCCCAAAAACACGCAGAATATGCCGCCTATACGTGTTCCACATGATATTCAACGGCGTCAAAAAGGACTACCTTGCTTCTTGCTGTTCAAGAGTGCGATGAAGTTCCATCGTTTCCTGCTGCAGAGATTTTCGCTTTGTTTCGCTGTCTTTGAGCTCAAGAAGTAGTTGCTTGTACTGCAAACACATGAGCTCACATGCGAGCAATGCAACTAGTAGAGCAACAAAACAAGCATGGAAACTAAAACGCATTTTGTAATGAAGTTTAAAATTGTTCAACATTGGAACCGTTAGATATGGCGCACCAGTGTTAACTTCTGTTACCAAGCAACAGGCTGATACAAACATACATAATATTCAAAAAATACAGTATCGTCACCAAACCGCGAAAACCTCGAAGAGCGATGAAAGTAGAATGTCGTCAAAAAAGCACATAAAATATATCTAAAAAACGCAAGTGGCTACAACACCCTGAAGCCCCAGTCAGAAAAAAGGTGCAGAAAAAATTGCTTGGGTTAGAACTGATAAAGTAAAATCACTTTGGTTGATTTTGTTGACGAAAGAAAAATATGAAAGTTTAATTTGCTTTGCATTTACCCTTCTGCACGTTTTATAATTCATTCGTCAAACAAGTTTTTGTTGGTTTAAAAAAAAAGATTGCTCAGCAAGTCAAAAAGTAACCCTCAAGCACATAGTTGGTGACTGCTGCGATGCGATCACATGTTACAACTTTCACCTTTGTGCAAAGTACATATCTAGATTACCTTATACCTCCGCGTGATGTGCGCAAATCAAAACCAAGTCAATTACAATGCAAATAAAAAACAAATGTATTGTTGATATCATAGGTGTAGGAACAGGCAAATTTTTGGGGGTGTAAAGGAATTTTGCCCGAATTCTTATAAACTTGCCCGGAAAAAAACTACAAAAAAGCTCTTCATGTCATTTCGGGCGCCATTTTTGCTCATACTGTCAGGGAGTTTGTGAAGGTTTTCAGAGATTTTGCCCGGGTTTTAAAGGATTTTTCCCGGATTTCGTGGGATTTTTCCCGAATTTTCACCAAATCAAAACTTTTGGGGGTGCGCTTGCATCCCCTGCACCCTCGCCTCCTACACCTGTGGTTGATATGACCCTAAACATTTGATGTTCACAGCGATGCAGTTTTACTTACGAAATACCTTGAAATTCTTTTTTGAACCCCTACAGATATCTCTAGCAACAGCAATGACGAATACCTTTGCTCAATACTCAGCCATTGTTTTTAGGTCTGTCTTATCGTTAATACTGTACATTCTCACAGCAAACGTGGGCAGATTTGGGTGATTAAGCGAGTCAGCTGCACAGGTTCACGGCTAACACACCCGTTGCTAGTCTTCTAAAAAGCTTTTCTTCCTATTCTTCTGTGAACACAACCATGTGATTGCGACCTTTCTTCAGTGATTTAATCCGGGAAATAATAGGGTTTTCTTACGTTTCAAGAGGGCACCATTTCCTTTTTTCAAGTGGCAAATGATATCCACGCTCATGTTTTAACTCTTGTAATTTTAACAGACATTTTGCCAATTATGTTGACAGTGGCAAAGCATGTTTTTAGTTAATGGACCATTGTCCCTTTTTTAACTACAGCACTGCCCTTTTCACAACCCAGGGTCAACTGGAACTGTGGTTTAGCTGTCATTACTGACAAAAGAAGTATAATGCATTTTGTCGCTGTAAACCACATCGACTTTTTTCATGACACTTGCTTTTTTGCGCCACACAAAAGTGCTGTAACCAACAAAAAATACTTTTCTATACAAGATACATTTAGGCTTGCAAGAGGTATAATATAAATTCAGATGTTTTCGGACCATCGTCCTTCGCCTGTTAGTTATAAGCTTTAATATATTCTTTCACAAACTGCCTGACATGCAGACCCGGTCCTTCCAATAAAGCAAGTCAACTAAGCGGCCGCCTAGAGCGCAGCCTTCAAGGGGCACAGACTCCGCTTGTTTCTTGGTTTCCATGTCTCAAATGTTTTAGTGCGACGTGTACCGGTGGCGTAAATATTGACGCTAGCCTAGGGCGCAGAGCTGTCCCGGGGCGGCCCTACTGATAAGATGCAGCATAAAGTAACGTCAACTCGTGTCACTATTTTGGAGCATGTAAAAACATTTCCTATGCGGAAGTTTCGATTGCTCACCTCCTGCTTGGAAACAGAGTCACGGCGCTTGTTGGTGTCAGAGCGACGAAGACTTTTCCTCCTCTTCCCATCGTTGCCTGGGAGGGAAACTTCAGAGGTAGTTGGTGTAGTGCGTGGTACCTCAATGACCCCCTCATCTGACGAGGGGGATGACAGACTTTGGCTATAAATAAATACGATCGACAAACTTAGCAGAGGGCAGCCTGCGGAAAGCACTTGAAACAGGGACACGTAATAACCAAATATTCAAAAGTTTCCAGGAAACTTGGTCTCAAAATCATTCAAGAAAATTGTGAGCGAAAAGAACGCAAAGTAAATTAAAGAAATTGCATGACGGAGCATGTGCTTGAAAAAAGGATAAAAACATGCCAAAAGTTCCGAAGATTATAAACGTGTTTTTGTTGCTAATATGTCTCGCTCCTTGTTTAAGTTGTGGTTTGCAAGTACTGAATTCAGGTCGGACATACACAGCTTTGCAAATTTGTGCAAACACAGTGTTTTTATCAAACAAGGTTCAAGATCAAGTGATGAAAAGTGCATCAGGTAAACCTCACCTGACTTGTCTCATGATGCACTGCTAAAACATGCATACTATGACTATTGTTACAATACAAGAACCATCGAAACTTTTTAATGGCAGGGCTTTTTAAGGTGTTTTTTTCTTTAGAATCCTTTAGACATAGAATTGAAAATCGGGTCCCTGGAATCAGAGAAAATTATCAAGGGAAATATCTGGACGGATACTGCAATCAATATTATGAAATGGTAATAATGGATGCTTTGTTATGCATAATACAAAAGACACATTGTATGCGTCTATTACTCCGTGGGGTCAATAATATGCGATTCCTTTTCTAGTCGCGGGGTGACGGGAATTTTTCGGGTCCCTACAGGGTACCTAACATTTTCCTTAAAAAGAAACCCTGCTGGCTGTAATGGTATTGTATTTAGCGGTGAAGTGCGGTGCGCTTGTGAAAATCGGTCACTTTTTCTTTCATTTTTCTCACGGAAGTCATTACTGTGGACTCAAAGTTGATACGTCTAGTGATAAAACTAGCGTTAGAAGGACCAAGTTTCAAATGAAAAACCACCTGTTGCCCCAAAATCATACAAAATCTGCAGAAAATATCAGTAAGGCTAAAACATCATTCACTTTGTTTGCAGAGCCAGCTCCGGCTTGCTGGGTACTTGAAGCCCAACATGATCAACTTGGGTTTTTCTCACTGAAAAAAAACATTTCAAAATAGCTCATGAGTAAAGCAGAGTTGGATCAACTACAATTTGTAATTGATTACAATTTCCAATTGAGTTCAGAGCTGGATGTGACAAACCACACATTTTCATGTGATTGACATACATGATATAATTCATATGCATGATATAATTACGACTTTTTTGTGGATATTCGTAATATAATTGCAAAATTTAAATAAGTCTTTAGACGTTTAATCAAAACAGAAACCGTCTAATTGATCCAGCTTTGACCCATATTTAAAAACAGCTTTCCTTAAGTTGTTAGATGCTTAAAACTGAACTTACATTTTTATTTCATGGAAAAAGTTTGCGGCTTAGGTATAAAATACGCAAGTGCATAGAGTTAGAGCGTGCAATATTTGCAGTTGTACACAGGAGCGGATCGAGTAAGTAAGGTTAGGGGGGCGATTTCAGTAATATTTGGTGGTCAAGTCTCGTTACGGGTTTATTACTGTGAGAGTGATGAAGTATCACTTCTGTGACAACACAATGGGCGGAAAATGGCCTCATATCGCGAATGCTATTTTCAGAATTGTACAAAATCATGGTGAAAAAAGTTACTTTTGTAGGTTTTAGGGGGGCGATCGCCCCAATTGCTCCCCTGGATCCGCCCCTGTTTGTGCAATATTGCTTGAAAAGCAATCACAAAAGAAACAAGTTCCATAGACTAAATACTGTGACTGCAAAAACTTGGCTGATGTGGGTTGCCAGACCTGTTTGCTCACCTGATAAGCCCGGCTTTAAAACAAGAGATGGCGAAGAAATGTTTTGAATTGACAAATAGCTCTGACGCCGCAACGAATCGCGTCTCATCCACATCCCGCTCCTGCGAGGCTCGTCATCTCTGTTTTCACCACCGAAACTGATTGCAGTTAGCTTCTCGATTATAGCTTCCTTCGCTTTCAGTTGACCTTGTATTGATTCCAACTCGCGTTCTTTGATTTCTATCGCTTCTTCCTTTTCCGTGATGGTGTGCTCGAACTTCCTGTTCCTCTCTTCCGACATACGTAGCTTGGTCTTAGTTTCTTTTAAAGAGTCCTCGTAGAACTTTGATTCTTGCTTTGCGTCGAAAACTTCCCTTTTTTCTTTTTCGATAGATTCCTTGAGTTCTTTTGTAGTGGCAGACAATTTTTTTTCGAGATCTTCTACGGTGGGCGGCTGATTCTTCCCTCGTTTCTTCGGATCTTTACCTTGCTTGACTATATTTCCTGAGCTCTCAGCGGTGCTCTCAGCAACGCTAGTTTCCGGCAAACTTTTGTTTTCCAGTTCTTGTATCTTCGCTTCAAGTTCTGCGATCTTGATCAAAATATTCAAAGGATGATCAAACAACGGTTTCTTCCAACATTATGGCTTAATAAAAATGCTTACAAGCAGATTTCTTCAGTAAAGTTTAATTGTTGTTCATTCAAACCGTCGCTCTACGGCATGCCACTAGTCGTACATTTCGTTTTGCAGCTGGAGAAAGTCATAGAGAAAGTGAAGCGTTTTTCTGGACAATAGGCGCCGCGTTGGGTAAAGGGCCTTCAGTACGAAAAAAACGATGTTGCACAATTCAGTTTCAGTTCCATTATACTGAGTTTTGTACTCCCATTGGAGTGTTGCGATTAGTCAGCGGTTCCCATCTTGAGCTGGAACCCCGCAGGTTCTGTAGTAGTAAACAGGGCCTCTGAGCGAAATTTTACCAGGGGTTACGAAGACCGATACCGGGCCCCCTAGCTTCCCCGGCCCTCGTCAAAACTTGCATATCTTGTTTCTATAGCAATCAGAACAAAGATAAACAGCTACCGTGCAAAAATTGTAAAATAGATTAATTGTTATACTGGCAAGTACCTTGCACTAGTCATATTGGGTTTGACTGCAGAAAAACGCAGCGTGCATACTTTTATCCTCTCGGGTCCCTGTACCTACCGGGCCCGAGTAAAATGTACCTCTTGTACCCCCCTGTTACACCCTGGTAGAAACGCTATATTCGTGGCAAGCCAATGGCATGAGCACCGCGCATGAACCGTTTCCTTGCACCTACAGCGGATACATGAGTGCTTTAATGTTTTGTATATTCTCACTGTATAATTTCAACCAATATTCCATTCGTGATTCAACGCAATGCACTTGTTTGCGAACAATCCAACAGTTGACACGTTAACCTGCAAACCTACATCACCGCAGTTGGTCGCTGTTTCCTGTTGTGCATGTGAACATTAAAAGCTCTTGTTCACCGATAGCCTACACCGAACCGTTTAACGTTACGTTGTTCCATCTTCACATTCAACTGTATTGAAGATTTTATTGTATGCCTGAATATAATCAAAAAGGCACGCAGCTGGAGAGTGCTACTGGAGAGTTAAGCCGGGCAAAGTGGTGAGAGCCTTTTATTTCGTCTTGCATTGGCTTCGCAACTTCAAGACGTTAAGTCGCGTAGTTGGGAGACTAACCTGTGCTCCTGCATCAACTAGGTTGACCCCTAAACTAGTAGGGATCTGTGGAATCGTAATAGATCGACGACCCACTACATACTACTCTGCACCACCAAGAACCTTACAAACCCACCCATTAACGCCGAGCACGAGACTGGACAGGCTGCAAGTACCGTTTTTCAAGTCTTCCGTGTGACCCATAGGCGTAGTCAGGGGTGGCCAAAGGGGCCATGCCCCCAAATTTGTTTCATACCTTGTTATTTTATGCTTTGAAAGACGGTGTCCCAAACAAAATACTGTTACTCGCTTAAAGTCAAAAGATTTTCCCCAAAAACAGATTTTGGGCTGGCTACGCTAATGGTATGACTCAACTGGGAATTTAATCCATCCCACCGGCTTTAGTGGTGCGCTCTCAATCCACTGCAGCACTTCGCCTGTATGTGTTGCTCAGTAAAGAAATATTTAATTCAGTTTTTTTAAGGTGCTTTAGGGACCCGATTCGGGTCCCTAGAATCTGAGAAAATTATCATTGGGTCCATAGAATAGGAGAAAATCGGGTCCCTAGAATTAGAGAAATCGGGTCCCTACAGGTCCAAGCTGGGTACCGAACATTTTCCTTAAATTTAATTGCTTCAAAAGCGCTTTTGGTGCATTCGAGCAACTCACTGTCTCACTAACCTTAAGAGCACCGTAAGTGATAAAACAATTCAAAATATAACAACATAACGCTCTTCGCAACTTACCAAAGTGTCCCTTTCCAGAACAAGATTCTTATTCTCCATCAGATCATGTTCAAGAACGTTATTCTCCTGTGTGAGCGTTGCGTTGCGCGTTTGGGTCGCTGCAAACTTCTCTCTCCAGCTCTTTGCTTCTTTGTGCAAATGATCGATCTTGTTTTGCATTGTACCATTCTCCGTAGTCAATTTGACCAACATCGACTCTTTACTTTTCAGCTAAATTAACAAGAACCCAGATTCACATGTCGGCTTTGGCTTACCAAGCTTTGCATTAGATTTATACAATCTATCGCCCTCCGGAACTTCAAGCATCCGTATCATTTCAAAATAAAACTCATGAAAAGATTAAGGGTTATTTCGAACGAGGTTGAGGTTAGAACAAGGTTTTTCTAAGTGAAGACTTCTGCAGTACAACAGACTAAAGCACTCGCATTCTCTTCCTACAAGGTCCGTCATTGTAATGCTGTAATTGCTGTTCATCTTGTAAGATCTTAATCGAGTTCTCTATTTTCATTCCTGAGGAGTATATAAGCTCATAAGATCAGCACCCTTAGTCGACTGTTCTAAAAAAGTTCCTTGCTCTTTACATTCTAATAGCCAGTTTCACTCCGAACAAGAAATTGCTCGTGCCATATCATCAACTTGTCTATTGCCAATCAAGGGAAGGAAAGACGGTGCTTATATGAGCAACAAATTTTCAGCAGAAGCCCTTCGATGTATTTACATTAAACAAGTTCTTCTTGTTGGCAAAAACAAAACGTAATTCTTATTCTCTCGTACTGTAGAATGCTATTGAAGCTGTTGTTCCAAGGCAGTTTGTGTTTTTCAGTTGGTATGCCAAAATTTCTTCTGCTTCTTTAGATAAGTTGAGATCCCTGATAAAATCACCCAGGTCCTCTTGCCTGAATGGTTCTATTGCTGAACTACTTTGGANCATATTTCCACCGCTGCCACTTGCAGAGCTTTCTACCTCTTCATGAAACTCATCATATTCCATGAATATGTCAGGTAAATCATTAAATTCAGGCACAGTACTTCCTCAGAGCGAAGCATAGAGGCCAAGCAGATTTTAAATTTGAGTAACTCCAAGTACTTTTGTGACGATTAGGCCTCTTCACATTCACCAGACAGAAGTAACAAGGGCGGCATTATTTCAGTGGTTAAGTGTCCGCCTTTCACTTGGAAGGTTGGGTATTCGATCCACGACCACTGAGTGAATTGCCGTAGCACTCCTTGGGCAAAAGCGCTCACCCCAACTGCCCAGGCAAGAAGCAAATTTCCGGCTCTAGTCTGACGACAACTGCAGTCACCAAAATCAAATTAAAAAAAGTAACAGTTATTGAAATGGCTCTTCGGCTCTCTCCAAACCATCGGTGCACCAAACTTAAGATTTTTAAGGGTTCCTTTAGTCCATTTCTTAACCTTTCTACACATGTTTTTGCGGTCAATATGATGTGCTCATGGCTTATCTTGGTCATTAAGCTTTACTTTAAAATACGCAAGATAAGCCTTCCAAACTTTCGTCTTTCATTTCTTTGTTTTTTTGCGTTTTTTCAAAAAATTGCTCCCAGAAGCAAAAAAATAAAGTCCTTTACAAATTTCGACTTCTTGAAATGAAGGTTTTGGCCTACATCCAAAAGCATTGCGCCGTCACACTTGCGCTAGCTGAAGATTTTGCTCTTTGGCAAGCGAAGTAACCCTGAGGAGTAGCTGGACAAACAAGTTGAAATAAAACTTGAAGTGAAGGTCCAAATGCACATTTCTATAACAACCTTACAAGAAATAAGCAAAGTAACAAACAACAAATCCTTACCTCGGCTGTTCGGGCTTGAAGAATAGCCACTACAAGCTTGAACAGGTAGAGGGCTCGGCGCAAAGCGAGCTTGCTTGGGCGCCTCAAGTTTTTCAACTCGTGCACATTGATCATGATGTCACGAATTTCTCTGCAAATCGTCTTCACAACAAAACGAAAGAAGAATCGGATTAAAGGTTTCTACCTTTCCTTGGTTAAGAGTGTCCATCCATGGCAACAAAAAGTTGAGCCATTGTGGCATACAAACCTCCCAGTTATTTCCAACATCCTCCATCACAACTTTCTCGTCGTCATCATCTTGACCCAAAGGCAGTTGTAGTGTTCCAACGTCTGCGTAAAAAATGCTTTCTTCCTGTTAACCGTAAAACTTAAGCTTCGAACAATGGAGGATTCCGGTGGTCGATTTTGTGCAATTGCTTCCTCAAACAACCACTACGTCCCAGGTGGCTCTCCTTTTCAGTAAACGTGTACTTTTTCTTGGGTTTTTACAGCGATTCAGGCGAATAAGAACAGTGCTTCTGAAATTTCAAGCAGACAGGATACCGGCTCTTACGTTTTTGATAATATCTAGGTTCGGCAAAGATGGACGACCTTCGTTTATTGAGCTTTTAATTTTTAAAGAAAAGTCTACGGAACTTATTTCATATTCAAACGATTTCAGCAGATGAATAACTTAGTAGCTGTTTCACAAAATTTTTGTAGTCTGAAATGTTTGAGTTGAAATTTGGTGATGCATTTTGGCGCCTTTTCCACCTGCTCACCGCTTTCCAAAGCCAAATATGGATCCACCACTGGCTGTGAAGTATCAACGTACTCTCGTCCAACCACGGTACAGCCAGGTACGGATGCAGGAGAGGAAAACAACATTTTTGTAACTTCGGCACAATTCAAATTCAACGAACACAGCTGAGACGTGAAACAACGAAACATTTGGACCGGCGGACGTGTTCGCGGTTGTCTTGCGCTTGCATTCAGTAACAACTGAAGACAGTGAGAACTGCTGCTTGTGTGTGAAACATCCGATGAATGTTTATTTATAATCTATGGTTTTTAGGTTTTCGTTTCCAATACAACTCAATTTTTTTTACTACTCATACAGTATAACACACTAAACTCACGTACGTGAAGTAACAACGTTTGACTAATGTACATTTTTGTGAGTTGCTCCAAATAATTTTGAGATTTTTGTAGCATTTAAGTGGTTTCAGAAATGTATGATCTTAGGTAATTTTCGTATTTTATTGAATCAGAGTAGAGATGCCTAACATGTAGCTGTGAGCTGTAGAATAAAAGTGGTAGTGTGTCACTGCGGGTGGTTTTAGTTTTTCATGGTTCCTGTTGTGTCTTAATGTTTGAGCCAGACTGATGAAGAGTACTAAGTATATGCTCCAGAATATTGTAGAGCAATAGTCATTACTTCCACGACACACCAAGTCTTCCTTTTATTAACTTATTTTTGTGTACATTTCGCAAGCAGAAGATGCGGAGTGACCAGTGATTGTTACTAATATTCGCTGTTTTGAAAGCAATGTTACCGCAAATGGAATCAGTTTTACAGGAAAAATAAAACTATAGGTCTTATGGTTCGTAAACAGACTGGGGTTAAGAACGCTAAAAGTGAAGATTCCTAACGTTGTTTCATTACGAAGCTCAACTGGCGGACCGAACTCAAAATTCGGAACTTCCGAGTGTTGAATCTGGACGTCCGGCCGATCATTATTGTATTCATCCACGTAAAATGCCGTTTTGCCAAATATTTGTTTAAAATCGTGGATGAAAGTTATAGGTGGAGAGAGATAACTATTCACGACCAGAAAAATGCGATTACAGATGTTCTGGAAGAATCATTACTAAACGTGCCCATGCAAGAAAGAACTATGCTCTTTCGCAAGCACATCCGATCGACTCTCGCATTTGCAGAATCTTTTTGCTTGCGTATGTGAGCTTATTCGCAGTGTAGTGGAAACGCAAAAGCATTTTGTTAATATTTAAAAGGGATGATAAGGTAATGGACATTGTTGATAGGGCTGGGTTCAATTAACAAAAATTTATTGTTGAAGTAATAAGTAATTTCTAGCAAAGTAACTTCAGTAATTCAAGTAAAAAAGGAAAATTGACATTTGGACTTTAAAACATGCAAGCACATCAAAGTTATTGCAATTATTAAATCATTTAATGGGCGGTTCAGACAAAATTCGCACCTGTTGACCAGAATTCAATATAATGAAATGAGCTTCTAGCTCCAATTCGTAATCAGGATGACGATCATGCAGTAATGACTCACAAAGAGCTCAGCACAGACAAGAAATCTATTCGCCTCAATTGCTTATTTTATGTGTGGTGATGCATGTTATGTATAATATTGCGTTTGTAACAAGAGACATGGCTACTAAAATCTTAACTTTTCTAAAATAAATTTTCTGGAAAGATCAAGTAATGGCAAAATTACTTAATCAAGTTGTAAGTAAAGGCTATCAAGTAAGTAATTAAGTAATTACTTACGTGAACCTAGATCTAATTGTTGGATTTCTGGCTAATACAGTGTCACATCTGAACGATCTCAATGTCAAACTGCAAGTGGAAAAAGACACAATCCATTCCTTGATTTCAATAGTTCATGTTTTCCAGAAACAAATGGACGTTTTTCAACGCAATATCAACGACAACTATCCCATTTTTCAAGACTTTTGCAGCAACGTTAAGATGAAACAGCTACTAAATTATTCAATTCACTGCGGAAGTGATGAACAACTTTGCACAAATCACTGACTGTTGTTTCAAAACCACTGAGCATAACGAAGAGGGCAAGGGGGCACAATTCCCCAGGTTTCGAATCACTATAGGGGGCGCCGACTGACTACAGGGGGCGCCGACTGACTACAGGGGGCGCCGACTGACTACAGGGGGCGCCGACTGACTACAGGGGGAGCCGACTGACTACAGGGGGAGCCGACTGACTACAGGGGGAGCCGAAAAGTCCCAGCAATGTCGCAAGTACTTTCTTCAATACCGTAGATTTGCTTCCGAAAAACCTCAGGTTCGAACATGGGGGCGCCAAACTTGATTCTTGCCCCGGGCGCCATCTAACCTCATTACGCCCCTGTTCAAAACCCCTTCTTAGTGACAGAAATTAATTACGAAATTCTCGGTCGAAGCAAAAATTAAATGCAAGGAATTAAACGCTGCAAGAATAGGAATGGAACCAATTAACTTCCAGAAGAGAGCAGCGCTGAAATAAGTACTCTGCGGTTGTACACCAGAGAAGTTTTGATCAAAGAAAGGATCTTCTACTAAGTTTCCTTCCCTTCACAAATTAGCAGTGCAAATTCTCATTATGTTTGGATCATCCGTTTGCTGTTGCGACCTGTTTTCCAACAATGAGCTTCGTAAAAAATGAGTTTCGTTTTCGTATGACCAGCGAACACTTCCAGCGTTGTTTTCGACTCGCTGTTGCTTTGTTATAACCAACATTTCGGAAAATAGTAAGAAATAAGAAATGCAGTTTTTCCACTAAACAAGCATAACAATAAACGGTAAATGTACTTTGTTTTCCGTTTTATTTTTAAGAGAAAATCCAAGTCTTATTGCATTTGACTAAAATTTCATATACGTGTAATTTAACACCTGTTGGTAGCCTTGTTTTCATGTTTGCATGTAACTATAATTCAATGGACCTCAGCAAATATAGAACTTGTCTAACCGGACCTTTGCTAAATATTATATATAATAGCATGGGCGCAATTAGGTGGGGGGCACGGGGGACGCGTCCCCCCACTTTTTCAGACAGTGGGGTTATAATATGCCATGTCCCCCACATTTTCTCTAGGTTTCGCAATATATTGGTTTTACACCAACCTTCCCCGTGCCGAGGGGGGGGCGAACGGGGCGCAGGCCCCGGGCATCCAAAGTCAGGGGGGCATCCAAAGAGTGAAATTACAAAAATTGAAATGCTGTAACTAGATGTTTTTCCTATTGTAAGTCTACTAATACATGCTGCATGGATCTTATACTTTAGGTGTGCGGCGCATACCCCATCAAACTGATAGTGACGTGACAATTGTTCCAGATCGTGCGATCAAGAGAAAATCACAAAAAAGGATTGGAAGATAAGCAGGGTTGAAAAAAAACGGGTTTTGAAAAAAAAACAATTTACATGGGTATTTTGTATTTTTTTAAATCCGTTTTTCTTCGTTTTTTTGAAAAGAAACAGGTTTTTGTTCTTTTTTTAGAAAAAAACAAAAAACCCTATTCTGAATTGTTTTTATTGCATCATGCAATATCACCATTTGAGAATCACACACTAATGACTTGTTATACCTATTATGGCATTCAAATCCGAGGGTAAAGAAATGTACCCCATCTTTGTTTTCGCAAAGAGTTGTTGGTCAATTCACTCCAAAAATTTTTTTCTCAATTATTTTTAATTTTTTTTCTCAAACAGTTTAAAATTTTAAACTGTCAACCCTGGGAGTCCCCATCCCCACCGCATACATTTTGATCGACTGCTGTTCGTCGAGACATTCGCGCAGCCTTGTATTTTTGCAGTCGTGAACTGCGCTGACGTAGCACTGAATGCGTTCTACTTCCCTGTTTTAACGCGTTGCCGGATATTTTGCAGTTATGAACTGTTCTGTCTCAGGAGACCGCTGATAATTTATGTTCATTACAGTAACACATTGTATCCTACAACGAGGAAAGATAGTGCGTGTAGAATAATATGCGCAGGGACGCCGGAGAATGGAGGCATGGCGGGAGCACTGACCCCTCTGCCCTTTCAAAAGGGGTGCAACGGGGGCGGAGGTTCTTTTTCGTAACAGTATCATAGGTAATTTCATGGTTTATCAAGATCGACTTGAAATAAATTTACTGCAGCTATTCCGGAACCCAGAAAATTCAGAGTGATTTTCAATAATTTCTGTTATTTTTAAGGTCAACATTGTTGATGAACAGAAAAAAACATAATTGGAAATGATTTTTTTGTTTTTTGTAAGTTTCCATTGCCCTCAACATTTCTACTGCTCCCCCTGCCGCTGTTCCGTCGTCCCTGAATATGCAAGTTGTGTCAACAAACTTCGCCAAAACATTGGTTTGCAAACGTGAATATGACGTCATATTGTGACGTTACAAACAGCGTATACCCAGTAACAATGACCACCATAGGTCTACGCCACTGTTCAATACTAGAGTTTAGTAGGGGGGCATCCAATCAAGCAGTCGCCCCGGGCATCACTAGACCTCTGCACGCCACTGGCGCTCACCAGTAACGAACCACTGGTATAGTCAAAAGTTCATCACCCCCGCTACTGGCTTGGACGATAAATCATCTTCTGCTATTTTTATTGGGTCTGTGTGTTTTACTTCTTTGCTCGGCACAGGAAAAAATAGCTGCACTGATAATTATCACAAAGATTATAATCGTTGTGTATCGCCATTTGTACAGATGGAGCTTGAAAGCCACACTGAAGCTTTAAAAACTGACTTTTACTGGGTGTAGCTGGTTTCGGGCATGGCGCGTCATCACGCGCAAATGATCAGACCGAAGCAGGAGACAATCATTGGTGTAAGGACGACCAGTATTGTGTTACAAAAGATTGCGTCGCAGCAGATGTCTGAATGCCACCAGTTGGATAACTTCTTGATTCCATTGTGCCTGGCTGCGTTCCGCGCCGACAATACAAACGTAAAAACACACGGTGCGTAAAGAATCAAAGTAAACAGTCTCGATCAGCTTAAGTTGTGCTTGCCCTAAATCACTGTCGCTTTTCATTTTGATTGAAAAGGGCTGTTGTGCTTAATACGGCTGCTTTTGTTCGGGTGTATGGCAGACAGAACAAGGCATCTTGTTGCTGTCAAGCCGCTTGTTTTGAACTCGCCTGAAAACGGTGCCTCTGAGTTTGTGGGCAGCTGCATATAACGGAGGTGATCTATGCCATGATTTTCGGATGGAAGCAGAATAGCTACAAAATTATTTATATAGGAAACTACACCGCGACTTGCAGGGCATTGTTTCACAAATCCATCACCTGCCTTCAGTCTCATACCGTGTGTTTTTGAGTAAACATTTTTTCAGAAGGGTCCTTTCGCTATTAGTTGAAACAGGAAATCGCATCCATGATGTTAAATCACCTTCATTTAATTAGAAAAGATGTAAGCTGTCAGCTTTAATGAAATAATTTCTAATGTGGTAATTTGTGCCGTACGTGGTGGTATGTAATGATAATGGTTTATTGTTTCATATGACTCAGCCAATAAGCAGAAGCACCATAAAAGCCATCGCATGCAGTAAACCAACCAT
>JGI24159J19872_10000601_pt1 | contig 33688 bp, 21 predicted proteins | sample Ectturendosymbi4_FD_19872 | JGI IMG/M metagenome (IMG submission 19872) | reverse complement strand
CACCAGCGGCTGGGATTCGCCTCTTCTTATCGAAAGCAACAATTACAGGCTCTAGCTTTGCAGCCGGCTGTATGAGGAATCTCCTGCCTGGTTCTGCAAGGAGATGGGAGCAGAACCAGGCAGGAGATTCCTCATACAGCCGGCTGCAAAGATAGAGCCTGTAATTGTTGCCCAAAATAAAGTGTTACCTAGGATCCGGATCCAAACAATAAAGACATATTTTTCCCGGAGTCGAATCCGGCACGTTGGAACCATGGCCACAGGGCCGATCTTAAGCCGATGCATCCGATGCAGCTGCATTGGACCCCGCGCCCCTTGGACCACACGCCATGGTAATTTTTTATTTTCCGCAGTTGCAGAAGTCGGCATGGTTTTCATAAATGTCATAGCTTCAGCACAAATATTGCTGAATTTCGTTTTCATCCATGGTCGCTAGAATTCGAACAGCAGAGAATGAGATGCAGTCAAGATCTATACTTCGAAACAGAGACCTGGTCAAAACTTCGAGACCGAGACTTCATCAAATATACAAGACTCGAGACTTGAGTTTCGAGATCGCACTTGAAAATTTGCGTGTCATGCCGATATTTTTCTAAAAAATTTCCAAACAATGTAATCACCACTTCAAAGTTGAAATTTTGTCGAATTTCTGGGAGTTTTCCTACGTGCTTTGGATGTTTCTTATCTGCAAATACAGCAGACAGAAACCCATTAAACTACAGAAGTTTTTCACTACGTCACATCCTTGCAATCTTCAAAGTGTCAAGACAACAGGCTTGTGACAGAGACCTGTGGTCATTGAGACGAGACCTGAAACCTTCGAGACCGAGATATGCAAAAATGGGTCCTGAGGCGAATCTGAAGACCGTGACCAAGTCTTGAGACTCCATCACTGCTACACAGATTAAATAGGCTTACCAGTGATGGAGTCTCGAGACTTGGTGTCCGTCTCGAGACTCCTCTCGATACCATTTTTGCGAGTCTAGGTCTCAAAGGTTTCGGACCTCGTCTCGGTCTTGAAGGCTACAAGTCTCGGTCACAAGCCTATTGCCTTGAGACTTTCAAAACTGCAACGATATGGTTCAAGAAAATTTATATATTTCAACATGTGTATGCTCTATCTGCAGATACGAAACAACAAAAACAGGTAGAAAGAAAGCCAGAAATTTGAAAAAATTTCAATTTCGAATTGGGGCTGACAACTTTTTGAAAATTTTTATAGAAAAATTTCGGCATAAACCGCAAATTTTCAAGTCTCGTGTCTACGCCTCGGATTTATTGATGGAGTCTCAGTCTCCAATTTTTCCCAGGTCTCGGTCTCGAAGTTTAGGTCTGCACTGCATCTCTGTCAAATGCGGTAATCTGGAGTCCTGAAAGGCTAAAAGTTGAACTTGAATTTGCGAAGAAGTTCAAAACAATGACATATAACACACGATTAGAAACGACACGGCTAGTACCTGTGATTGGCCTTACAACTAGTCCACGTCACGCGTCGATGAATTGCAAAAGAGCAGATGATGAAGACTTTGTTTTGAAGGCCAACGCAGTACGCACTTACAGCAGAGTCAGCATAGTATGTAAATTGCGTGACGTTCGAAGCGAAAAACAGACGTACCTTACAATGTAGCAAATGGCTTATTTGGAGAATTGTATCAGTTGTGAAGCATAAATAATTTAGCACAATAAGTTGATGAATGATTTTCAGCAACTAACGTATCCAGGGCATGAACCAGCAAAATTTTGTGACGATCCACTTAAACATACCAATTCAAGTACTTAATGAACCATTTTTACGATAGTGCGTTATGAAACTTATTTGTTCATGAAAGAGTAAAAAACAGAAGTCGTTGTTAATTTTGATTCAGACTCATGGGCCATATCACAAGCAATGGTAATTGAACAACAAAAGAGCAATGAAATTGTTTTATCGAAAGAATGCCTATGCGATCAAAATATTGTCACAGACAAGAAAAAGTTGCTGCAATAATGGCCATTAGTTTTGCCAAGCATTTTCAATAACTACTATTGTAATTCCTAAATATAATTTAATGTTGTTGTTGCATATGGCCATTTGGGCAAAAAAATATTTAGGTTATGTGGTTTTCAATTAACTTGGAATATTTATTTGTATCAGAAAAACGCTTTGCTTGATTTTTCTCGAAGGTTACCTTACTTCCTAGCATTTGAAATGCTTTCATGAACTTTTTTATTACATTTTAAGCTATTGGCAAACTTGAACTTAGGCTACATCGCAGAGCAAAATAAAAAGTTTCATGCAATATGACTATCAACAATTTTAAATAATCCAACAAAATTTTGCAAATGTAGGTAGGCTAGCTGTTTTTGAAAGTTACTCTCCGCAAAGAAATAATTGCACAATGGAGAATAAGGATGTCGTACAGCAGTGGCAAACTTCAGGCAACCCATCTTGGCCCCAGAACTCTAGCTAATCTTCGGAATCCCAAGACTAACCTATGTTCTTCCAAAGAAGTTTATAATTGCATTTAGTTTTTGTTTGATTGATGAAAGTGCATTGATATTTGATCCACGAATATTTTGAAGTGAATTAGACCCCTTTGTCCCATAGTCCTATGTTTAGCAGATGTATTAACTTTTGATTGCCTTACAAATGACCTTTCGCGAATTGAAACACTTGAATAGTAAAAGTTTCTAATCTAACAGTTTCAGCCAGTGGCGCAGCCAGCCCAACAATTTGGGTGGGGCAAAAAAATTTGGGGGGAACAAAATGTTTGATTTTATGTGAATAACACTATTTTGCTTAGAAAAACGTGTCTCAAAGCACAAAATGACTATGTTTCTAAAAATTTATGGGGCCATGGTTCCTTTGGCCCCCCTCGCTACGCCTATGGTTTCAGCAAAGATAATGCTAATCTTGGTACATACCACGGTAGGCTAAATATTAAACTAATAATCAAGATCTTACATATTATATATTTTGCCTATTATGTAGGCATCATCACCTGCACAAACTATATGAAAAGCTTAGAAGCAATAAGTCACGCGAAAATTATTTCTACAAATAAGGATTTGTCTGCAAAATATACTTGCAGTTTACAAGCAGCGCCTTACCAATATTCATTACATATCATTTACGCACAACTGTAACACAGTATACAAGCAATCGCGTATCAAATATTTTTTCATTTTTTATAGTGGACAACATGAAATTACTTTGTGATCAAAACGTTTATCAGCACAGGTTATGTTTAGGCCTACTTAGTCGTAGGCTACACGTAAAGTCAGTCTTGCTCACCGAAAAAATAACCGAATGATTCCTCAATTCTTGCACATTTGATGATGCAAATATTCGTGTACTTTGTATTTTACTCTTTAAACTAACAAAAAAGGCAGATTAATGCCATATAACATGGGTTATATGTTATTGTGCAGATCTATACATCAACCACACACGCTTCTGCAGACTAGACATGACACNGTCCAAGATTTTTCAGGCCCAGACCGGCCATAACCCTCAACATTCAGCCCATTAACCGCCCGTGGACCAACNACATTTATTCTTTTCCAAACCGGCCCGGCCATGGCNCGCTAAACAATTGGCAGTCTTGTCTATCCTGTCTTCTGAGGCAAAATATCTCCAAGGGCTATTTTGGCTTTTGAGGCAAAATATCTGCTGAGACTATTTTGCCTTTAGTGGAACATGATTGGTTGAAGTGGACATATCATGTGACAAGCACAATAAACAAAGTTGCATGCTTGGATTAGTGTGTAAGCCTAAAACCCTAAACCTAAGACCTCAAATCTAAAATCCCAAACCTAAAACCCGAAACCTAAACTTAAAACCCTAAACCTAAAACCTTTACCATAAAAGCTTGACCTAAATCCCTAAACTCTAAACCTAAAAATAAAACGCTCAACCTGTCCCGTCACCATGGGATAGCTTTTTGGGCTTAGCCCCCCAAAAGAAAACACCAAGCCCCATAAACTGAAAGATGAAACTATACTGTATAAATCAGTGGATTTGGTGTCATTTTTAGAATGTCAAGACCCCCGCACAAAAGTAAAGCTCCGTCATTGAATATTTTCTGGAGGCCGTTCTGCTCCCAACCTAAAACTCTCGTCCTACAAGCCTAAACCTGAACCCTCACCATAAAACCTTCAACCTTTAGCCTAAACCTAAATCCCTATACCTAAAATTCTAAACGTAAATCCCAAATACCTTACTTACAAAGTGATTGTGGTTTGGTGCATATATCAAAAACACAGCCTTGTCCAAAGGAATACCATTCTTATGGGAGTCCCATGGGAAACATCCCATCCATGGGATGGGATGTGACAGTACACTTTCGCATTTCCCATGAGACAGTAGCCATGTCATAGCAACATCAGAAATAGAATGAGAGTGTCAGAACGATACTGAATTGTCATACTTAGACTATACTTCTGAATTTAAAGTCAATGAATTTTGTCGTTTTGCATGTCTCTTTGTAGATGTAGTCCTATTTAATAGATACTAAACCTAAACTTTCATAAATTTAATAATTTTAATTGAATTGTATTCAATATTAATATTATAATGGGAATCCTGTGGGATGGGACAGGCATAAATTGCTATGTGATGGGACAGACGAACATGTCCCATGGACAATCCTGCGAAAAAACCTCTAGCACGCCATCAAAACGTTGCACAACACGTTTCCTCCAAGAAGCCACTCAGCACCAAAAGCGCTGACCGCCACGATCATGCAAGAAGTTATCACCAGTGTTGCCACTGGGGTCAATCTCGTCAACATCAGATTGTAGCCTTCTTCAACATCAGATAACATCAGGTTTTTCTAATACAGTTTCACATAAGCTAAATTAAAGTTTCAACGCCTCTACTATACCTCTAAGTCCAATTTTTGTCCATCTGGATGCCCCTTTTCAGCACTTTAATAACAAAAAAATGTAGGAAAAAGGCAGAACTGGTAAAGAAATATTCACTAGAGTAGTGAGGAAAAAGGTCAATGCAAAGGCTGTACCACATTCATCAACACTAATTTTCTTGTTCATTTGGGTACAATGTTGCTAGATTGCTAGAACGAATGTAATGATTGAGTGGTAATACCTTGTTGAATACCCCAATGTCTAATCTAAATAGTATACCCTCAGCACCCAGGGTTATTGAGATCACCCAGAGATAATGAGATCAAATAACATATTGAGATCAATATCCCTGGGGGTATTGAGGCAATACTTTAAGAATCCCTGAGCTGAAAACTTCCATTACCAATATCTAACAAAGCGTGATGATGACGAACCCCACTGTCCTAAAAAGCTGTGGTTCTTAACCAGGAGGCACGCCGACCCGGGGGCGTCAATAAATTTCCAGGGTACCGCAAGCTTTTACGCGCTCTACAACATGGAATGTTTGATCAATACATTTACCAACAAATACACTTGTTTTAACAACTTATTCAATGTCAGTTATCTTGAAACAAAGGACAAATTTACTTTAAAGGGGGGTGTGGTATAGAATAGAAGCGGTTAAGAACCAATGTCCTAAAGTGTCGTCACTAAATGGAGAAGTCGTTTGTTTGTGCGTGACATAAAATGTTATTCTCAACGCAGCGTTTGGAGGGTTTTCAGTTTGGAAGGACAACCAAGCACACACAGGAGGTTGAGACTTGAGAAGTTGACGAAAGAAACTCAAAAAGTATATACGAATCTAACATATTTTCAACCTAGAAAGAGAGGAAATGTGGAAAACAACAACAGCCCACTCAACATCAGATTCTCGCCAAAACATCAGACATCAGAAATTTCTCTCAAAACATCAGATCTGATGTTAAAACATCAGAAGTGGCAACACTGGTTATCACTATGCACGAAAAGTTTCTTTAAGTGTACTGGCCTGCCTGTCGCGCCTGAAGGAGTGCTCATACACGGGAAAGGCAAATTTGCCTTAAAATACAGCAACGGCAAAGGAATGCCAAGTGGTTTCAGTAACTTCTATTGCCACCGAGTGGTTCTTTCAACTCAAAAAAAATGTAAAGGTTTTTTCAACATCAGCGGGCGGCTGGTAGTGGCTCGGTGAACTCCAACCGCTAAAAATATTGTTAGCGGCCTGCTCGTTCAACCTCAGCGGCCCGCCCAAAATCCGGACCATTAGCGGCCCGTGCCATCTCTAACAGACAGCCTGTAATTGAAAACCTTTGCTACTACTTACGGCAAATTTAGCAAAATACTGATTTCTTGTACTGAAAAAAATCTAATATTTAATGTAATAAATCAGATTTATTACAGAAGACGGCGGGGCCCCCAAAAGCGCGGGATCTGTAGCAATTGCTACATTTGCTACTATTGTTAATCCGGCACTGCACGTACACTTGGACAAAACACACAAATATCATCAGCAAACATCAAGTAGATCAATAGGACTTCACCAATATAACACCCAGCTTAATGTTGTTTAGTTAAATGGATAAATCATCAAAATATACAGCAAACAAGTATGGACTCAATACCTCCTTGTTTAACCCCATTAGTAACATGAAACGGTTCAGAAACATGCTTGCCCCATTTTATTGCATCGTTTGTTCCTTGTACCAACGTTTTAGTAGCCGCGCAAAGCACATTGGCACATTTCTCTGAATTAATTTGTCAAATAATTTTTGTGTAATACTCGCTCGAGTGCTTTCGAGGAAGCTGAAAAACAGCATGCACTGATGAACCATGGGTTACGAAGTATGAAGCAGTTTGTTTCAACAAAAATGAACATTGGTCAGTACCATGTCCAGCCTTAAACCAAATTGATTGTCTGTGTTTCCAAGGAAAGGAAAGATGCTAGATAAGATGAAGTGTTCAAGTAGCTTTGACACCACTGTGGCAACTGCCACAGGTCTGTAATTTGATGTGTCAGTCATACGAGTGTTCCCATTCTTGTGTTTGCATATGGGAACTATTGTTGTGTTTAAACATGAACTGGACACAACGCGCAAACAATGCACATATTACAAAGTACACTGAGAAAAAAGCAAAGAGATTCACCTTCACCTGCATACAGCAAGTGCTCCGCAGAAATAAAATCAGCCTCTGGTGCCATATTCAAGTACAGCTTTTCAAGAAACGATGTCAGTAAAACAACAGAACACATGGCCATTTCAAAACCCAATTAGTTCTCCCTGCAGTTTATACTGTGTTCCACAAACTCTGTGGACTCACTGGCAGAGTTTTCAGAGTTTAATATTCCCTTCAAATAGTCTTTCCACATTTAACAATTTCTGAGCCACCATTTACCCGCCCACCAACGTTAGTAGCGATGGAGATCTGTTTTTGTTCTTAACTTTCTGTCAAAATGTCTGATTGGTTTTATCAGCCTGCAGTGCAGGTGCTAGTCCATTTGCGTTATGTATTTTAACATCTTTGCGGCATTGCGGCAGTGAATATTTGAAATTCGTTTTTGTCTTAACCATGTATATGCCACCAGTCTTGGGTCTATTGCAATTTATCCATAGCCAGAAGGCTGCCTTTGCAATGTGATGTTTTCATTTGACCACCGAGTTCCAGCGAGGAATATTAAGTTCACCTGCTTTCTTTCTACCTGTTGTTTTAATGGTAGAGGAAGTGGCAGCAAGCAGAGAACTGGTCAGCTCTGCACACAAATTCTTTCTCTTCCGGATGTTTTTCATCTGTACAATTAAAATTTCGACAGTGTATAGCCTCTGGCCTCTGTGAGTAATTGCTACTGATCAAGTAAGTTTTTAATTTCATGGTAGTAATTCTTTCTTGGTCAGTAACCTTAAGCCAGTCAATTCGACATTACTGACGCTCTTCTATCTCCTCATCATCCAATTCAGGAAGGCGCAAACACTGAATGTATAGCAGAAAATTTGATAATGTTTTCAAAGTCCTTGGAAAACCGACTGAATTTGTTGCGTATTCACTAATTCTGTAAATATTCACATTTTCACAATCAGATGGTGTAGTCAGAACTGGGCCCTGACGTTTAGGGGCAGTCTGGAAATTTTCCAGAGATGCAAAAACGTTTACAGTGTGTTGCGCGGTTGGGGATGAAAACGTGACAAAGGGACTCATTTGCTGAAAAGATCCCCAGTTTGGGAAACACAAATGCTCCAATTTGATCCACCTGAATCCACAGTGGTTGTAGTCCTGAATATTTATCAGGGATACATCAGTACTCTGCTTTGCCATGTCTTTTGGTTTAAATAACAAAACCGGGAAAATTGTTTTGACCACTCAAGCAGTTCTGTATCACCGACATGTGGTGCATAAACAAAACGAAGTATTGGCATTAAAATCCCTCTTTCCTGACTTTGTACTAAGCTTTTGCATTTGAATCACAGTCTGAGGGTGAAAAATTTTGTGGTTAACGACTACTTTGAGATCTAAAGCGGAAACTTTTTTGAAAGGCATGAATACCATTTTCTGGAACATTCTGCGGCTTGTAATAAGCGCCTGTTTTTATAGATAATATGCAATAAAAATTTATGTATCTTCAAAATAATTATTCACTTAAGGCAACTGAAAGAAGATTTTACTTAAGGGATCCGTTTTTGTCAAGATGAAAACTAATTAAATTCAACAATGGCTACGTTAAAAGCTTGAGAGAAACCACTCAGGTTTTAAATGCTGTGGATTCAAAAAATCGATAGGTTGCTTACATTTGTTTAGATGGTTGTACCTACATAATTTCCCAATTTCTCAATAGCTTTCACACAACAAACCATTTTAAAACATTTAGGTCGTGATTTCTCCATCGCACACAGCGTATAATGTATATGGACACATGCATTCACACTTAATCTACCATTTCAACATTTTTAAGTAATAAACACACAAACATTTGCAATTCATGTTACGAAGAATACTTCCAGACTAAACTATAAACTACAGACTTAATGTACCTCTACGTCAGTTTTCCCTGGTGACAAAGGCGAAGCGCTCCTTGATTTAGAACCGGATTTCTTTTTCTTCGATTTTGGACCTTTACTTGAACTGCGGCCCTTGCGACCTTGGCCTTTCAACTTAGGACTTTTGTTCGTTTTCCTTCCTGGCTGGATTAAAAAATAGCATGTCATCAAACAGCAGCAAACACCCTTTTTTCTCAAACAGAACATAATGCTTGTAAGGAACCACCAAAAACACCATTCACGAATAGGAAGGAAATATGCCACAATTACAGTAATAAGGTGAGATAGAGAGACATTATGCGAAACTATAAAAATACTGGTGCTGATGTGCCCTAGCAATAAGAATTTATAAACAGAAATATTATGCCCGGCTAAAATTTACTGCTGTTTTCATTTTACCGAATAACTTGTTTTCTGTGATTTGTAACATTGGCATATATGCTACGAAAAATCTTAAGTTTTTTCACTGCTTGTTTTTTGTGCTGCCAGAAACCGCCACTAACCCATTCGTTCAAACTTACTAAAAATAATAAGGCAAAAATTCTATCTATCTACTTCGCCGCCATTGGAGCAGCCTCCAGACAAACAAAAACCATAAATGAATCTTTGATTTTTACTAAATTTTTGCAGATGGGAAGTGCGAATGCGAACAACATTGAAAGCATTGATAAAACCTGCGCGTAATTGTGTCTGTATTTTCACGATGACGTTTACCATCCGATTTGCCGATGAAACCTATGGAAAAAATTTGTAGAGAGAAACAAGCGCTAAATTTCCTCGAATGTGCTTGCCAATATGGGACCCGTGCATCTTTTTCTTTTGCAAGCTTGACAAGTGTTTTTATATCAAAGTCTGTAAAGCACTGCACAATCATGAAATGTCCAGGACTTCATTACTTCTAATCTAGAGCATTCTTTTCTTCCACAGAAAAAATTTGTCAAGTTATAGAAATAAATGGATGCCCCGAAATATATAACAATCAGAGAACTGCATGAGATGCAAATCAATACTCACGGTGTGGAACACTGCTGTCAGTACATCGTAAACGAGTAACAAAAATTGACCTTTGCGTCTGTTTGGTCAACAAACCGAGCTGTTGTTTTGACCAATGTGGTTTTGGACAGATTACCTACATGCTGTTGGCTGGTGAAGGGGAAATAGCTTGGAATCTTCAAACAAGCGCCGGATTTAATGAATGGCAAAGCAGCAGCCAGTTTTGTTCCATTTTTTACTAAATACCTGGGGTGATTTCTTCATCAGTGATGTTTGCGTCTCTCTGTCATGAGATTCGATTTGTTTCAACATGGCAAGAACTTTGACCAGGAAAAATACGACAAACTAACAACGTTCGCAGCTGCATACTTGAGTCATTATCAGCAAGCGAAGAACTGTTGATGAGAGTCTCTCCGTTCATGAACAATAAAACGTGAAGTTAATAGGGAATAAGCTTTGTTAAAGACTACACGTGGTTCAGCGTGAATCACCACTTGGCGCTCTTGAGACGTTTGAGAATAGGCTGCTTGAGTCTTCAGATGTCAATAACTATTGTTACTCTTTCCACTTTCATCTTTCTCAGCAACGTTGAATGTCATGAAAAGAGCTTGAGCATCAACTTGAATATGATTCATGTTTTAAAAAGCGTGTACTTGTTGCAGTGTTGGATCGAAAGTTTTTTCTCGCATGTTGTTGGAAACACATTCATGTTGTTGCTAAAAGAAGTGGGTTGACAGCCGACAAGAAAAGATGCATTTAAAACTCATTGATTTATTTTAATAATAAATTTTCATAATGTGTTCCGCAACCATAACATTTTCATATCTTTTTTTGGCAACTTGGCTTTAATACGCTTCAAATTGATTGAAGTTACTAGAGTTGCCACTTATACCTCTAACAGTTTTCTTATGTAACCCGTTAAATACACTTCATTCACAAGTCTGCCGCTAAACACGCTTTTTATGGGAGCAACATTTAGTATTATAGCGAAAATCACGGCCAATGAAAACGATATCAACGACATATTGCAAACGTTTTGATAACTCCTGTTATCATCATCAGTGCATTGCCGATTGAACTGCAGTGATCATACTGCAAGTTCATATTGGTCACTCAGGAGAAAAGCGCTGTGAAAAATGAAAAACGCAAAAAAACGCAACGGAATGTAAGATCAAAGCGGGATTTCTTTACAGTGCTTCTCAGAAACACCGGGCTGGTGGTTTGCACCCTTTTTGAGAGGGGTCACTTGTAATGGCATTTTATCATTTCAGACTGACAAACCAAAACATTTATGTTATTTTGCGTTGGTGAGCTTTGAGCAGCATCGCCATAATGAAAAAAACGCCCAAATGCGGGTTTCATAGAATTTCTGAAAATTTTCATAACACCCATAGACGCCATGGTATATCCCAGTCAACCCTGGGATTACGAAATTTACAAAAGCAATCAGATTTCCAATTGGATACAGTTACTTCAGGCGATAAAACGTTTACGATGTACGAAGGGTTGGCTGTTTCAGCTAGGTTGCAAAAATGATCCATGAAAATCACACGTGATCGGAAATAAATTCACTAGAAGTTCTCTGGCTCTAGGATGACGCTTTCACAATCAACCGATGTTACGACGTAAGTGATGACAGTAAATGACTTATTTGTTGGAGAAATGTTGGGAAAAACTCAAAAAATCGTAGTTAAAAGTAGAACAAAAAAAAGTAGGATCAGAAAAGGGAGGGGATTGATATTTCTCTGCGCATTCTCCCACAGCACTTTGTTATGAAAGCTGCAGCACAAGAAAGAATAGCAAAGAGATGCATCATCTGCAAGTTAATGCTTTTTACGTGTACTAAGATTTTCCAACAGAACAAGATTTTGATTTTTTTAAATACATTTTACTTACGGAAAGAACATACCATTTTATAGATGGAAACTTTCGGAAGAGCCTTGTCTGTAATATCAACACAAAATCACCAGCAAATTCTCCGCTCAGATTTTAAGTCATGTTGCACGTTACTACTGGACACTATTTAATAACCTTGTTGATTCCTGCAAATGTGCATGCCGTGTAGAACAATGATTACTTTCTTTTTCATGTTTACAAATTCGCGAAATGCTGGTCGACTAGAATTTGAAAAATATTTAAAGTCAAAATGATAATTTATTTAGGATTTTATTGTTCAAAGTCGTTGTGCGACTGATTGAAAAACCTAAAGCCAATTAGTTTGTGCACTTACCGTTTGTTAAATTGAAAACTTTCAACATAAACCCATGTTTTTATAGGACAAGGGGGCGTGGTTTATTAGAGTTTGTGTCTTGAAACAGAAGGTTTGTTTAATTCTTGTTTGTTTGTAAATATACAGTGGCTTAAAGCTTGGTTGCAGAATGTAATGCAATAAATTTTGCAGTCCGTGAAGATCCAAGGTTTTTCCGAAATGTGTACGAAAATCTTACAACAAACAATAAATAATTTTCTTTCTGAAACGGAAATTTCAATTGTTTTTCACTCTCTGACGCAATGGTTCTCAACCGGTGGGTCCGGAACTGCAGCCTCAATAGTTTGCTGAAGGCGCGAATTTTTACAATTGCGCATATCAACGTTGTGTTACATCGGCTAAACCAAAACACAGATAGATTTTCGCGAAGTTCACATTACCTCCGTTATACTTCCTATCTGGTTTCTCGACTATACAGTTTCAATCAACCTTTTTGTAGAAACACGCCAGCACCAGAAAAAGTAAGCGCTGCCCAGTGTTGCTGAGATTACGTCAGCCTCGTAAACATCTTTCCTGCTGTGAATACTTGCCAGCTGAAATTCCAACAAAGCACAACCGATATTTTTATCGTTATAGTTCCGTATTGCATTCATTATGGTTCAAGCCCATGATTCCAGCACAAAGTAGCGCATAGTTGACAGATTGCGGGATCTTACCAGCAGGCCTAGCAAGTGATAGTGATGTGCATAAACGTTCAAAGCAACTTTCTAACATACTGTAGTTTGCAGTTAATACGCTTCAAAACAAACGGTTGCATCCTAAAGAAGATAATGCTCTTGCATTTCGTGCAATTGAAACTCGACGAAACAATCGTGTATTCATTTTCTGAATTAAATGTTTATGTTATTCATGTCTGAGTGTATTTGCAACTGCGAAATGATTTCTCACCACGTGACTTGTTCTCTGAAAAATCCCGAACGAGAGACCATCACCTCGAGCCCCTTTTTTTCAGAGCTGCCGCGGACACCCTTTGGGAGTTTCGCACTTGGTTTTTCTTGATTTTCTGGTCATTTTTCGGTCATAGACCGAATTTTTATTATGACCACAAAATTAAGTCAATTCGGTCATAATGTCCGAAAAGGTAGGCTAGTGTATACTGTTTCTGCGAGTTTTAATGATGTTACGAGACAAATGACGAAAGATCTTTGAAAAAGCCAGGTTTTTGCATTGTTCTGTTAAAGAGCCTATGAATCACTCTAGAGCCACATTCAATAAGATCTGAAGCAAGTCATATGTTTTTCAAAATAAAGCAACAATTATTTACAAATGTGCCAAAGGGGGTCACTGAACAGCTATTTTGGGGCACTTTTCTGAGAGTTTCCCCAGGCCCCTAAATTCTAATATCCACCCCTGTCTGTGAGGCTGGATTTTCAACCCTCGTCCACATTCAAACAAAAGTCAGGGAACAGTCTGGACGTTGACAATAACATAAGTTAAGATTAGTTGTCACCAACACGCCACCACGAATTTCAGCAAGCTCAGTCGTCCCACTGATTAGCATAAGTTCTGTTTGTTTTGCATAAGAATGTAAATACAGTGAATCTAACGTGTGAAATGACAGTGTTTTTTTATCTTTCCGGTTGATATTTCGTCATGTTTATAGTTGCAGGTAATCGCTGGGGCCAAGCGCTTATGGAATATTTTCTAACGGGGTCGCGAGATCATAAAGGTTGGGAACCACTGCTCTTAACGCATCGCTGCTTTCATGTTGATTTTATGCAGCTTGACTTTAATATATGACTTTCTGTGGAGTTGTGTGCTGCTACCTCGCCGCCTTGATTTCTCAATCGTTGAAACGCTTTCTACATAACCTTGATAATAATAATCTATGCTGAAATTGCTGAAATAGTGGCTTTGCGTTTAGTGATAGTGAATCGTAGTGTTGCATGGTTTAATCCAAAAAACAGCAAGTAGTGGCAATCGATAAAACGTTTTTGATCTTCTAAAATTTAATAAAACCTGATATTTTTTTTCTGTAGTCAAATAAGTTGCATCCTTAGCAAGAATGAGCATGGATTTCATTCGATGAATCTTACTAAGGACGAAAACAGTAGCTTTTCTGTTTCCAAAAAGCCACTCACGATAGAAAACGTAAACTGTCTGCACAAAATTTTGTTACATTCGAATTATATAATCTTCGGGCAATTTCCTGATGTGTTTCTTGGTTGAGGCCTTCAATAACTTAATTTCCCAATTTTTGCAAAAGCCTTTCACATTTCTGCTCTATGAAGTTACCTATTGAGTTAAGCTTTTTTTCAAACAACACCGCAAAAACCTCAGGTTTTAAATGAAATTATGATAGACTTTTCGAATCAGCTCTTTTCGAAGCTAGCAACATTCAGTGAGCTAAGAACATGCTGGTGGAACGTCCGACGCAACTATTTAAATCTATCGCTTTTGCGTGTGTTTCTGATAAGACTTTAAAAGACTTCTAATTGTTCTCTTCCTCAGATTTTCCACTTTTGGGGGAAAAGGTATACAGTCAGGGCCGTCACCAGCCAGTGGTGCCCGGCCCCCCCATTTGAAATTGGTGCCCTCCCATTTCACGTTTGACCCCCGGCTGCTGCATACATCCAATACTGTATTTTAAAAATGTGGCCCCCCTTCTGGTTTTTGGCCTCTCCTGCTGCTAAATCCTGGCGACGGGCCTGCACACAGTAGAGAAAATCCACGTATGTTAAGCACAAGGTTGTAATCAGTAGGTGACTACTGACGTTATAATTTCCTTCACTAAATGATGATTGACCTCATAAAACGATGTATTATTTAAAAAATTTTGCCCCCCTCAGAAAACTTTTCTTCCCCTCTGGTGTCCCAAGCTGGTTATGGGCCTGCTTTTGTATGAGCCAAAACTGATCATTACAACGCGTTTTGTGAATTATGCAATAATAAGCGCAGTTCGATTTTACATGTGATGAAAAGCCTAGGATGATGTACACGTACGATATTTTAGTTTCTCATGCCAATTTGCTTGGCACATGCAAGTCACTGAGAAGACGGCAGCGCTTGCAAAGGCTGACATATCCAACTCCAAATTTGCATTTTTTAAAGTAACATGATTTTATTCAAATAGCATATCAAAAGCGTTTTGGGAAAATTGTTTTGCAGCTTGTAAAATTCAGCTGATGCACAATTGTGAGGGTAGCGTTTCTTGAATAAAAAACATGACCTTAGTTATTAGCTTGCGTCACAAACTAAAGCAAGAAAGCTTGCAATAGTGGGCGAAAGTCAACCGCAGCTATACAAACGGTGAAAAGTACTTAGATTAAAAAAAGCTATTAAAATCCATGTAGTTGTCTCAACATTTTCACTGATATTTTTGAAAACAAACTTTCCGCCGTACCCAGTGAGCTAAACGAGTCAGCTAATCACTTAAAAAATCATTTTCAAAATGAATTTTAAAAACTTTGAATAATACCTGATGATGCCTACCCAGTAGGTGAAATACTCTGACAAGATGGTACTGTCTGATTCTTGGCTGTGAAAGGTTTCCTTGCGATAGACGATTTACTGATATGCTTTTTTGCCGATATTTTTCTAAACGAAGTTTTCGTCGTGCTCAGTAAGCTAAATGAGGCAGTTACTGTTGTTTTTTTCACTTTCACTTTCTTTTGAGACACAGCATCGACAAGCTGTTTTTGAAGTAAGCTCGAGAAGGCCTACAACGTGCCTAAATATTCAACTGCTTCAGGACTTAGGTAGCCTTCATATTTGTAAATACCAGAGTATTCAACAGCAGGCAGCAGCCCCACTTTTTGTATTCAGCAGTTGACCTATACTTTATAAAATGTTTATTCAGTTCTGACTGTTTCAAACCCAGCACCTCACCAGTCCCTTCAGAATAATAACCTTGCCAAATAGCGCTGTTGCTCATACCTACAGTAGGCTATTTCGTTGCTTGTGATAAAGTAAACATTGTAGTGAAAACAAAGACTGAGTTTTCAACACGACCTTCGATATTCCAAGTTCTACAATAACTGCACTCTGCGAGGATAAATTTCGTCCGCAAAGAAACGTAGGTCACAACTGCAAAGTTCTTAGAAAATCAACTTTGCTTTACGAATTTCTAGACTTGTTTCGTTTCTCCGAAGTGTCTCAATGGCTACAGGAAAGTGTTAACCTCAACGAAGTTCGTACAATTGTTGACTTTGTGCGAAACAAAGCGACATTGTGACAAGGCATTCATACTGAAGGCAGAGCTGGAGTGTTTTTTTGCCACAGCGAACCCACTGGATGTACCAAAGGTCTGACGTCTTTGCGATAAATGTTTTGCCCAAACTTCGTACAAATGTCATGATGTCACAATGCAGATTTTCAGGGAGTTATCGGTAGTAATTTTCTCGTATACACTATTTTAGTTTCTGCTTAGTTTATTTTCTGTGGCTGCAAAGGTTGTTACATTACCGTTCATAGAAGCCTGACAAGCAGGCTACTTTGCTTACTGATGCGGAGTGGCAACTGAATTCTAAAACGCGCTGCAGTGCCAGTGCACAGTGTGGTTGTATGCTGCAAAATAGCAATAAAATCAATATTTAAAGTTGTTAATGTAAAAGAATTGAAACGTTTTTTGCTATTTCACGTCACAAGTCAGTAAACCTTTGTTTTCATTTGGTTGCAGCAACAGCCGAAGTGTGTCGTACCTTTCAGAGAACATATGTTTTAATAATATTTCTGAACATTTCAGTGTTTTTGAGTTGCTTTCAAAAGCTACCTTTGCCGCTATTCAAATGTTTCACATATCCTTTAAATCTAAAACTGTGGAAAATATCTTCGCATGCAAATTGTAATAACGAATAACGATTATGCTGTAATAGCGAATTGTAGAGGAGTCATTGCGACTGCCTTCATCAAAATGCGTATAGGTAGTGACTGGTTAACATTTGATCAAACAGTTGCAGAAAGTCGATTCAGAAATGTTTGCATTGCGGTGAAACACGATCGACATTGTGTGAGTCGGTGTGACAACGGCTTATTGCAATCTGCGTTGCTAGAAGCTGTGAATTATCCCTCATTCCAGTCAAGTAGTTTTCTTAAGTCCGCCACTGCCAAGGTTTATGCAGTTGCCAAGTGGTCTTGGTTTTCGCTTTATGCAAAATATTGTAGCCAGTTCAACCCATATGTGCAATGTGCATCAAGGATGTAGTGCTAACAAAAAAGGCCTGGGAACGCATCCAAAAAGTAGCTATTTTGAAACAGCTTCCAACGCATTTTAAAGCAAAACGTGAAAAAGGTGTGGGAGCGCCGTTCTCACGCGTTCCCGCCCCACTACACCCCTGAGCGCGTGTAGATACCTAATCGGTGAATCCATGTGCGTATTTAAAAAAACAACTGATTCTTTGTTTTCAAGGAAAAGATTTTAATGCTTTTCTGAATCATCAAAGTGACGTGATATCTACGCAACTAAGTATCCATTCAGTTCAACTACATATCCATCCTAATGCTTGGATATGTTGAACTACTTTTTAGTACTGCCAGCAACATTTTAACAACTGTTGCTAATTACTCGGCACTATCGATCTTGTTTTTTTCGTTTAACAACTTAACTCCCACTTAGCATTCCAGGAATGCTTACCTAAAACATTTAATCCTTGACGTAGGTCGTAGGGTCAAGCTGTCATCTGGTAAGATCGGCACCATGACTTATTCCTTGTCAGCTCAGAATTCTCCCAGAGTGACAATTGGGCAAGTGTTTATGGCAAAACATTACGGTAACAACTGGTGATATAATCGAAGTACAACGACTTTAGGACAAGGGCTTGAGTTTACCAAGTGTGTTATTGCTCAAGCCATGCGTTTCAATCAAACTTCAGGTAAAGCTCGAGATAGATACCAGCAAAAACTTTTTTCATTAAAATATCGAAAATTTGACACCTCGCGCAGGTACACATTACACAAGCTTTGATTGGTGTAGAGCAGAAGAATCAGTTGAAAAAGTTTAACTGTTTCTAGGAAAGGAAAACCTTGAGTAAGTTTCCTTCTCGCATATAAAAGATTTAAGTAGATTTGATAGGCTAGGTAATGTATAAATTGGTAAGCTTCTCCAGACATTTAAGAAGTGTTACAGAATGAAGTGCAAGCCTGATCGAGGGACTGGGACCTTGTTTTCTGTCCATTGTTTCAAACAAAGCTCAACATTCTGACAAGATTCTTTCGCATAAGCTGACTATTACTGAATTTAAAGACTGCGCAGGTTACCGGACAGGCAGAGCATCGGAATGCACTCACAACAGAGCTCGCATGTGCAGCGCTTGTAGCACAATTTCCCCCTAATATATTAAACTTTACTGAACGATTGACACCTGCTTTTGGTTCAGTAGTTATACATCATGTTTACTATTTTCCAGGGATTGCTTTGCTTGAATGTTAATTCCTACTTAGCTACTCTCCAGCTGTACCTTTCCGGGCTGATGGTGTCTTTTGCTTGGACTAATAAACAGCAGGACATTGGGCTGAAAACATCTACAACATCCATAAGGTCGCCGAAAATTTGCTTCACACTTAAACAAGGTTGACTTCAGGCATTGGGCTTGATCGAGAAAGTCTTTCTGCAAGTCATGAACGAACGCGCCCCAGTAATGGCAAAAATTGACGAAGGAATGAGCTCTACACCCTTGCAAAGAGGTGAGCGGCGGCGCCAGACGAAGTTTCCAACAAAAGCCCACAAACAATGCGGCATTCCACGATTAAGCGCGCCTGTCGTACCTCATCTTGTTTTACAACCTCCCCTTCGTCGTTTCCAATAACAGCTAATTTCAACTGATCAAAACGCCGGATGTATGACAACTAGGACAAGGATAGCACGGCTCATTGTCATTTCGGAAAAAAGCGGTGTCTTTTGCGCTTGCTTAAGTTTATCAGAAAATTAATTTGTTCTCGCTAGGCGGTCAGTAACAATTTCGGCGCTCTCAATCAGGGAGAATTGTATTCCATGTGCGTTTTTGAACAAGACGCCCCCACCTTTTGGTGGTAAAACAAAAAGTATATCTTAGCGAACTTGACCAGCGTTACTCAGCACATCACTGAGAGTTTTTCAAGCTGTTTTTTCGGTAATTGAATAGCGAATTATAGTATAGTCTCCAACATTTCATTAGTTGGTTGCATGCAGTACGAGACGTTGAGGAGTAGAATTTGTAGGATTTTGTAGGATTCGCGAGCTTTTCCTTTCTACAGCAGCGTAATAATTGGTTGTGCACCATCTCAGTCGAATTACTTGGGTGATACCAACATTGCCTACGCAATATCTACACTCTACAGAGCCATTTTTCTTCGTACTTGGTAAGAACAATAGTTAGACCAGTGTTTTTCAACCAGGGTCCTGCAGCATCCCGGGTTCCGCCAGAGGCTGCCAGGAGTTCCGCCGAAACAGACCGAAATTGCCTGGGACGAACATCGCAACCAGTTCTATGCGGTTGTAGCAATACCACTGTTTCACAGTTGCATGGGGTTCCATGAGCAACACAAACATTTGAGGAAAGTTCCGCTGCAGCAAAAAGGTTGAAAAACACTGAGTTAGACCATTAACTGTCACCAGAAGCCTTCGTTAACTGATCTGTTTCCAGTTCACCTGCGTGAGCTGCGTGATTTACTGGCTCGAAAGATGGCGCAATAGATCAAAATTTCATTTGCCGAAGACTTTGCAAAACTTTCAAATGTAACACCTTCCAAATTGCAAACCTTTGCATCTGCAAATATGCCGTAAAAGTGCATTGCTAACTCAACTTACAATTATCTTGCACGCGATGGCCATTTGTGGTTTGATCAAACTGTGCTAAAAGCTTAAAACGTTTTTCACTGACCTTGCCGACCTTCTGTGCTCGATACTTCATGTAACGAGTGAGCGTCAGATGATATCAAACAAGAGACCCCGTTTTCATAAAGATGTATCATATTTCGTCACTAATTACAGCGAGACACCTCTAGATCTGCTGGCGAGGTCGCAAGTGCTGTGTATTCCGCTCATGAAAATCAAGCAAAGCATTGCACATTTAGTGCCAGGTCTGAAAAAACTTTATTTGCAAACCGTGATAAAAGAGAAAATTGGTAAACTTGTATTTGTGAAAAGGCACTGGTGTCATTATCCACAATTCGTAGTAGGCCTAAGCCTTTCACGACTTTCCCCAGCAAATGACCAATTGCGACGCACAATGTTGTTAATGTTTTCACTGCGTAGAAAACCAACATCACTTTTCATTTCACTTAAGTTGCCAGTTTCACGGTGAGACAAGCATATGTGATGTACAAAATGTAAAACTTTTTGATTCCGAAGAGACATCAAAAACAAACTTTTTGCATGCAAACACAAGATCAGCATATACTTGGTGATTTTGCGGAAAACATTGCGGATGAAGTCCGCAAAGGCACAAGAGCGAGGTTTGTGCATTGCGTGTGCTTAAATCGAATATTTATCATGGAGTGTTAGAAGTTATACTCAGAAACGTAGACGTACACCACAATAATTTTCTTCCATTGGTTAGTTTGTGTATTAGCTTCAATTCTTAGTATAGTCTCCCAAGGACCCTCCACCGGTGCAATAAGCGAAAGAGTCGCTGAAAAAAGTTCAATGCAGTTGCTATTATGACCATAAAGATACTCAAACAAAGCAAACCAAATAAATCTGTAGCTAAAATGCTTTCTGTGCAACAGCCTATATTTGTATAATAATTTACAAGAAGCACAATTCTAACATTTTTTAGAATATTTTACGTGACCTTTGGGTTAATTCACCCCAAGTTTCTGATAACATGAACTGCCGGTGACAGCATTTATCAAATCAACTTCTGAAAGAAAGCTATAACTCTATTTCGGTCTGTTCGTGTGCCTCGCTCACATCTTTTGCATTCAAATATTTCAGCTATCTTAAGACTTATGGACAGGGAAATGTAGATTGTAAGGGAATAGTGGTACATTCCTTATTTCTGAGGTAAGAAGATGCAAGATAGCGCCCTTACTGTATTTAACTTTGAAGCTTGCCAATCACTCAGAGACATCTGACTGCGTCAGTCAACGATTAGCACAGCATGCGTTTACGCGGTACCTGATGATAAAACCCTCTGCGGCACCAAAGCAAAAACTGATCTGCCGTGGTTTTTCACCCTTCTAGTTTTTTATTTTCTTGGCCCACAACACTCTTTAAAAAGCCCTTGCTTCGAAGATGTTCCAGCTGCATAATTTTTGAAAAAATCTAAGGACCGTCTCAATTTTATTTCTACGTCTTTGTATTTCGAAATCGCTCATGAAATCGCAGTGTGTTGTATCGTTACAAATGCACTACCTCTATGTTTTTATGGGCGATATCTAACTCAGTGATAACCAAGATATAACAAACAATTTAATTTTAGGCAAGTCATTGCATTTAACATGCATCAACTACCTATTCTTTAGGCAGCGGTCTTGCACCCCAAAATAATTCTACAGAAAACAGCACCATTTACTTTCTTTAGCTGAAACATGTGAGATCAATTATATCATCAAAAATTTACTTATGGAGGAAAACATTTATATGGACTAGTACAAGAGATTTGCTAGGTACGCTTACATGAAGTTAAAAGCACTTTTCACCTGATTACGGCTGAAAATTACAACTGCCTCTTCTCGTTTGACAATTTGTGAAGCCAAAATAAGCTTTTCAACAAGTTTAGCGAAAAGGAATTTTTACCGAAAAGGCGTCCTTTGATCTTTAACACCTTTAGGTGAAATGCGTATTGGTGTGGGTTTGCGCTTGCTAAAATATTTCAGATGTAGCGTGATGCTCATGAAAAGTGAGTTGTCTCTAACTAAATGAATATTTCGAGAAAAAATAAAAAATAAAAAAACAGGAAATTTTTCGTTTTGATGAATCTTATAGCGGCAATAAAAGTTATATCACTTACGCAGTTCTACATTACTAACCAAGATAATGGAGATTTGCACAAACCTATCGTGGAAAGTTTTCCTGCGCACTACAATTAAGTCTTTGATCAGAATCTCTTCGGTGGCGGCAATTTGCATTTGATTTAAAAATTGATTACACTGCTTTTGAATAAAAAATTCGTAACTTTCCGATGAGTTACCAAGCAGGCCACCGTGCATGAATGAAAGTTTTATGTATTTTTAAAATAAAAAACACATTCAAAGCTTGTCAAATAAGGAACTTTCTTTAAAAGCACTGTTTGCAAGGTTTTCTGGACAAATTCGTAAAATCCTTTGATTTGCGTGAAGTGCACAAATAGATAATCAACTGGCTCATTACTGAGACCACTTTTGTTAATGGATTTTTCTGCAGTACAATTGCCTACCGAAAAGCTGCCCTGGTCAGACTTTTAATAGCACCTTTATCATTGTCCGCAGTGCATAATCCACTTTATTTTGTAATCAGGCCCTTGGAGAATGGCCAGGTGGACAAAAGACCCAGTGGCTTCAGATAAATCTTTGGACACTATAACTGTGCATCGAAAAACATTTAAGCTAGGTTCCAATAGCCAAAGGCAAGCAATCCAGGGCTGCAACCAGCTGATATTTTCGGGGGGGATGACTGTAACATGTTGTTGCACCGAACAACTAAATTTGTTTTTGAAAATTTCGGGGTAAGAAAATTGCCCCGTTGCCACCCTGGTTGCGGGTCTGAAGCAATGCTATTCTGCTCACAGATGATCTTATCTCTTGCTTCTAACTGTTTAACCCAAACCGCTGAAGTGAGCAGGCTTCTGTCGTGATTGCGAAACAATGCACTATCTAATCAAAGAATCGTGCTAAATTTATTATTTGAAAGAATGTTTGTTTGATAAAATCACAGGCTTTAGCATGATGGCTGTATAAATCAGCCGGTTACTATGTACAATGAACCAATGTATTTACGAAAGATTGTAGTAGTACATAAAGCAAATGTACACCTTTTTCGTCTTTCACAGTATGTATGGGTACATTTAAAAAAAGGACAGTTTTTAATTATTTCGAGTAAGAACAAACGAAACTTTTTACTTACCGTACGAAACCAATTGTTTCAATTCAAACTTATTAGCTTCATTTCCTGATTTGATGTTCACATTGAAGTAATCAGTAGTCGCTCCCTGATAAGAAATTCGCAACAACGAATCAAACACGTTTGCTGGAGAAAGCCATTATGGGCCTTTCAGCGTGATGTAGCAAATAAATCTCAGTAGAACAACCAAACTTTGCGATGAGCATAAGCCGGACCCAACATATGTGGAACGAGAAATTGCTCGCACAAACACTATCCAAAAATATGTTATGTTTTGTGGCTTGGCGTAAAACTGCCAGAAAATGAAATAATGTACATAATCTTTCATTACATGATATTTTTACATCGTGTGTTTAGTCACCGCTTGGCGGGTTGCTTCTATAGACAGTAAAAACTTTTTTAGTTCCTACTATCCACCTCTCTCGATTATTTTGTTCTGAAAACAGATACAAGAAAGAACAAGAAGGATAACAGATATTTCTGGTATGTCTTTACGCAACCAGTTTTAAAGTTAGTACTACTAATAAAAATGACAGCAAAAGCAAGAAAAGCAAGAGGCATTTCTTAAAAACATTTCTTTAGGCACAGGAACGCCGGAATGTTGGTATGGCAGGGAAGCAGTAAAAAAGTTGAGGGCGATGGAAACTTATGAAAAACAAAAAAAATCGTTACCAATTATCCTTACTGCTTAACAAGAATGTTGGCCTCAAAAATAGCAAAATAGACTATTGAAAATTTATTTCAATTCGATCGTGATAAACTATAAAATTGCTTATGATGCTGTTATGAAAAAGACACCTTTGACCCCGTTGTCCCTCTTTTGAAAGGTCAGGGGGACAACGCCACCTCTCTCCGGCGTCCCTGCATACCGTTATCAGCAGTCATTGCCTCGCTGCATTACCTGCCAACGTGTCTGCGTTCAACAGTCCCATGTGGCAAACCGCCTAATATCGTAACTTGAAGTGAACATTAGAAGATTTGTTGCCATGTTATTTTACACAATAAAGACCAACAGTAAAACAATTCGCTGGTAAGTTTGGCAACTAGTTGCCCCTGCAGGCAAAGGAGCGACCATGAGTGAACTGCAAGCTCACCACTGCATGACACCAGAACAGTGAACCTGGCTCTTGTGAACAGGGCCTATGAGAGGGGGTACAAGAGATACATCGAACCCGGGCCCGGAAGGTACTGGGGCCCGGGAGGATGAAAGTACTTACGCTAAGTTTTTCTGTAGTCGAGTCCAAAATTGATGGTCACTTGCTTCGACTGCAGGGCTGGTAGCTATATTTGGAAATATTGGCATGGTAGTTGTTTTAGCTATATTCTGATTACTATACAAACAAGTTATACAAGTTTCGACGAGCACCCAGAGGTAGGGGCCCGGTATCGGTTTTCGTAACCCCTGGTAAAATTTCTCTCAGAGGTCCTGCGTTGTGCAGTGTGAGTTGTCGTACCGGCTAAAAAACTGTCATTGCAAGAAATAAATCAAATAATCGGAATTGAGCTGCTGACGTCAGGTTTTCTAGAAAATTTTGGTTCTTAGTCCCAATTTCCAGGGAGGAGAAAATGCCCGTTTCGACCGTCCTGCGGACGCCCATGGTTTTGACGTACCACGAGTTCAAAACTGTTTTCTTGATTTCAGTGCAGAAGCGCACTTATAATTGTTATTCGTTTCGCATTCACATTTTCAATAAGAATGTTGACCCGTAAAAGAAATTATAGAAAACCATTCCGAGTTTTATGCGTACGCGAATAGCAGCAATAAATTTGTTTGAAGTCGATTTTGATAATTCATGAAATAACATATGATACTGTTATGTAAGGGCACCTATGCCCTCGTTGTCCCCCCTTTCAAAGATCAGGGGGGAAATGCCCCCGTAATGCACCCCCGTTCCGGCGTCCCTGGTTAGGCACTATTACCATCATCAATAAAGTGAAAAATGATGGCAACAGTGTTTACTCAATCGTTCAAAAATATATTTCTCTTCATTACTTTGGCAGTTGTTTGCATTATTAGGCTGTTCAACACTTCTGTTTCTCGTGTGCCGAAGTTAGCAGTGTTGTAAATAGATGCTACCAGTATCGCAAATCCTTTTCATGAAACTTTTCATAACGCAAATAAATCTTCCGCGCAATACGGCCAACAATGGTTTAGGTAACGACAAAAAATTAACGAAAATTGTTACTCGAAATTTTAGCTGAACTACCATTAGCAAGAGTAGCATATTGCTGTTGGAAGGGAATAGCTCAGTGGTTGAGTATCTGCCCTTCTTTGATAGGTTGGGTGTTCGATCCACGGCTACTGGGTCAACCACCGTAATGCTAACCACCTCGACAAGCAACAAAATTCCAACTTCGGCCTGCCGCCCAATTGTCGTCAATCAAAAAGCTTATCATGAGTCATGTGGTGTCTTACTGCTTGATACTAGAATACTAAACAGTGCTGTTTTCACAATGCACAGCAAATGTTTGAAGGTTGCTTTTGCAAGTTTTGGTTTACCATAACACCGCGCTGATGCGGTTTAAGCTAAATAGAATGTAGAAGTTTGAAAGGAAATTGCATCACATTTTTCGCATGTTTTCAGCTGTTCAGTTTCCTTTGATTGGCTGTAAAACAGTAAATCGACTGATCAGACCACACATGCGTTGTCCTTATTTACCTTTCGAAGTTTCAAAAGCAACTCCGGCTTTTCTAACGTCGGGATTGATGGGAGGTAAACATGCAAGTACGTGTAGACCTTGACCTTGTTTGGTGAGCGGATTGAATCATGAACGTTGGCATACCAGCACTTCAAAACCGACTTTCTTCTGCAGTGAAAAGTTTAACATCACATTAAACTTGCTCTTCTGCAAAGTTGTTTCAAGTGGTCTGAACTGAGTTGCAACCGTTTGGTTGCTAATCAGTATGGAACATATCTGCGATGTGAAAAGAGTCAGGATGCCTTAGAAGTGAATACTGTGCAACTATAGAATTATCAACAAAAATCGCAATTCTCTGAACGTCACGTTCCAAATTCACCACCCAGTCCCGTCGCCATGGGGGTACTTTGGTGGGCTTAGCCCCCTTGATAAAGCTCCAAGCCCCCCAAATGGAAACATGAAATACTATAAATCAGTGGAGTTTTTGTTAATTTTTGGAATGTCAAGCCCCCCTGCACAAAAGAAAAACCCCCTCTGAAGACTTTCTGGCGACGGTTCTGTCACCACCACAGTGCAACTGAGAAGCAAAAAATACCAAGTTAGTTTTATTTGTGAACAAACTTAAAACGAGCAGGCAGGACCTTCGATCTACACAACAAAAGAATTCGCTGCCGAGTAGCTTTTATTTGAAAAGCAAACTTTTTCACTGAAAAGAATCGAAGTTTCAGAAAAGTAACGAATTGGGGATGAGCATTGGAGATGGCTTACCTCTCACTGACGGCTCGTGTGCGATTTTCTACCTTGTTTAAACGTGTGCCTGTTGCAGAAGTGGTATTGCTGCCTTTAGCTCAACGCAACAGGCTGTGAATAATTTTATTCCCTTCTGAATCTTCATCGTGACAACCAAGTCCGTAACCAGATTGAGACTCCAGGGGGGCGAAGGGTTTTCTGAGAGTGGCCCGAATTTTTTAAACTATGTCCAATACTTTTAAACAACGTCAAACACATTTTTCCAGGGTGGGCGAAAATTTTTCAAGGGGGTCAAAGCCCCCCTGCGGCCCCCCTCTGGTTATGGGATCTGGTGACAACTCCACTGATGTGGACGACAGGTGTTTGCAAGAGGCGCTTTTACTAGAGCATTCGAACATGGACCAAATGTAGTATTTTAGTTCTAATGCATAGCCCAATCAACGCATACAAACAAGCTATATACAAAACCGGGCAAATCAAGTGGTTTCAAGCAATTCAAAGCATGCATACGTTTGAATTTTTTAAGTTCGTTTGTTCAATACACGTACGCGTATTATCTCTATTCGTCTTTACGTTCAGGTCCAGAGACAACACACCTTTCTTGAGGTTTACTTTAATATTTTTCGATAACATTTCAGGGTAACATAATCTTTTTCTAACTCCACTTCAATACTTTTTGAAAAGGTTTGGACGAAATAGCCTCTTTTGCAATTAAACTTGCGCTGTCCGCGAGTGTGATCGCACAACAGCAAGACAACACGATAAGTTTTCGCAGTATTTCAAACCGCCCTCACAAACGTCCGGCTTACAAAAAGTTCGGTGGCGAATGTATCGGCGTACAATCTGCTGTCCCAGAACCGTGAGCTCGAGATATTTTTATAAGGTTTTAAAAAAGGACACGGAATAGTTGTGCATTTGGTAAATCATATTACGTTTGAAGAAAGGGCATTTACAAGTGCACTGCATCTATTCCTACAAGACAACTCTCAAAATTAAGAGGTAAAAGATCCAAAATGCATCGAAAGTTCTCCTTTGCCGCCGGCAGTGCTATGTCCTCTTTCTTGCCCCATCCAAAAATCAGACATCTGAAACGTTATTATGCACAACTCATTTCGAAGCTTTTTTTGAACAGTTTCGTTGTACAATGCTGTCTTATTGTACGGCGAGACCAAAATGTCCTTGCATGTCAGCATGCCATGTGCAGCAAGGCCCCGGTTACGTCCGAGCACCGCTGTATCGACACGTTCGTGCGGAACAAAAACATGAGTACAGTACAGCATTCCCATCCTTTCTCACTCCAAATACTTTTGGCTGGAACCCATTGTTTACGCGGTTCTTATTGTCCTGTACCGCTTAAAGAATAAACAAGGTTACAAAAGCTTTTTTGAGAGTACCGAGTTGTGACAAGTCAAATGTGCATATTTGAAATGCCTAGTAGATAGATAGAAGTCATCTTAAACTTGATAAGTATCAAAACGAAGAAACCGAGGTGAGACTTCAGAATCATTGCAAAAAGCGCTGAAGTACCTTTTGTTAGAATTATAGTATTACGCACAGTATTGCCTAGACCAGTGGTTCTTAACCTTTTTTACATATCTTTTCCAGATTTACCCCAATACACTCAATGGTGCTCGTTGATTAAAAAAATGAAATTAACAAACTCTAACAGTTTGGAATGATTTGTAAAAATTTACATTTGCTGCAATTTATGGTTCAGTAAATTTATACCCTTGGAAGATGAAATTTACTCTCAGGTAAGGGCGTACGCAAGGGGGGTTGGGGTTAAAACCCCTTGAACTCGATATTTTACAAAAACTTTGTTACCTGCGCAAAGGAGTTTAATTGTTTTCGCATACTTTTTGCTTGTTAATTTGTCGACTTAATGCAAATACCACGAAATAAATTTGCATGCAAATTTCAAGGACCATTGTTAAATGGGCCAAAATGCAATAATCAGGTTTTGGTGGAAATGTGGGTTGTCGTCTGCGTCCAGAAACCTTCTCACCACTTTTTGCAGACCTTTCGTCCACTACGCATGTTTAAGATTGCGTTCCGCGATAGTTCACTTTATCCAAAACAATTGCCTTTATTTTGTCTGTTAACGCTGAGGCTGATCAGCGCAAGCGCAGAGCGCATTGGCTAAATTACCAATTTCAGTAGCATGATAGAACTGTTGCACAAGCTCAAAAACAGCAGTTTTTAACATGGAAGGATTCGTGCATTTGATAATGTCTCAGCAGGGAAAAAAGAAAACTAAAAGTTTGCTGGACTTCTATACATAACAACATATTGAAAGTTTTCTTGCGTACTCTATGCGCATTCTCACTTCTTGTGTAGTTTTGCAAGATTCGATCTCGCAAATCGGGGTGTGCGCCAGCCAGTCCAGCCGCACACTTCGTATGATCGACTGCTCGTATTCGACAAGACATCAGCGCAGCCTGATTTTGCAGTTGTAAATTGCTCTGACGCAGTGATAAGTTTACTCCCCTGTTTTAACGTGTAGCCTGATATTTTTGCAGTTATGAACTGCTGTATCGTAGCGTTGAGGTTATTTTCCTCCGGTATCCTAATTTGCAGCACTGAGTTTTTAAAATAAGGGGAGTGCGTGTAGAAGAATATGCATATTATGTCAACAAACTTCGCCAAAACGTTGGTTTGGAAACATGAATATGACATCAAATTGTGACGTCACAAACAGCGCACATCAAATACAGATGACCACCATATGCCACTGAATGAAACCCCCCATGAAAATTTTCTGCGTACGCCACTGCTCCCAGGGGTAAGTTTACCCCAGGTAAAGAACCACTGGCCTAGACACTATTAGTTTAAAATGAACTCGTGTTCTAAAATCGTATAGAAATGAGGTCAATTTTAGTCAAATAATTTAAAACACTTTGTCTTCACACTTCACAAGCGACTGAACTGCCCTTTGTAGACAAGCAACCAGCTACGTAACTATAACACGCCATGCTATAGCACACCTTGTTAGCGCTGCTTCAATTGTTTTCATGGGAAAAAGCATAGCTCCCTTCTCACGTGAATGTTTTTCACTAGTTTAGCAATGCTGGAACTGCTACTCGACAGATATTCATGAACTTATGAGCTTTTTCGCAAAATGCTACAAAATAAACTTTCAGTTGTCTTTGCGCTCTAGCAGTAATGGTTAAAAAATATTCAGAGCAAAGAAAGCTCCCGCTGAGATGATGGCTGTATGTACTGCCACAGCTATTGTTTTGCAGCAATTTCTAAATTATAGAATGGCAAATGTATGGGTGGGTGGAAACGTGAGAGCGACGCGGAACGCCACAAACATGTTTCTGCAACAAGAACGTAACAACATCGTGTTAAATTTTCTTCGCCTGCCTCTTCGTTTACGAGCTTAGAACTTTTTTGCACTCTTTTCTCTACTTCAAGTGACAGCATAGTCTAGCGTTCCGCATATTTTCGCGTTACTTGTAGTTTCCTTACAATATTATGTTGAGTGCGTGATGCTTGAGCACCAACCACTCCGAGGTATAAGAGACTAATAATTTTTTGTCTTGCAACTGGGGAAGTGAACTTTTTGATTTTGAAAAATTTAAAATCTTTGTATAACAGTTTATCAATTTAAAAATCCAGAGCCAAATGGGTCCTACTTGACTCATTGCACACACCCAACATACACACCCGGTAAAACAGTACAGAATGAAGAGGACCACGTCGCATGACCTTAAATATGCAAAAGCAATAGTTCTACTATACTTAACCAAGTATTCTAAAAACTTTATCATACGCTATTACACACCTCGCAATACATGCACACTGTGTAAACCACGCTGACTTTGACAAATTGCTCCAGTACATCTCCGCTCAAAGTATTTACAAACGGTTTGGGGACGAAGAGCTGATAAACGTTTTTGTTGACATCGCAATGCGTGATTGGATCTTCAAACACAGTCTCATCTTGAACCACCTCATTATCTGCAAATGCACTGTAAACGTAATGGCCCGTGAACATTTGTGGTTTTGAAATGTGTGGCCAAATTCTGCCCCGGAATTTCGCAGGTGACCCAGTCGTGCAAAAGCAGAGTTCGTAGGGGTTTTGGATCGCAACCGTTTGAAGATCCTATAGTCAGTATTACCGAGCCTTGGTAAGTTGCCAATGGACATATGAATTAATGTTGCTGGTTGTGAGCGTGCAATAAAGTTATAATCTAAACAATCGGCAAGTAGGGAACGATTCTTTCCAGAGGAAATACATGATGTTCTCGGTCAAGTTTCCAAGTTATAATGAGCAGTTGTTAAATTTTTCAAACAGTTGCCGCTATTTGCACTGTGAGTAATTTTCCGCAGGCTTAACCTTTGAAAGCCTACGAAGAAATTTTTCCACACAACTGGAACAGCGACGAAAATAGTGCATAGGCTACAAATTCTTTCATGCAAACCAAAGAGTTTTGCAAAACGAAAATATGGGGTAATTTGCCGGTCTGCATAGGCAGTTTCAGCCCATCAACCCATTTCTAAACAATGCCGATGTCCGGAGTCCACAACATAGACTCATGGAAACCTTTTCTCCATGATACTGAGCTGTCACCTGTCAATGACGTCCCAAGTTGATATCCAAACTGGAAATTATTTGTACTTTATGCAATCAAATGCATAAAGTAGAAGTTGCTCGAATTACAAGGTGTCAAATTGAAATACAGCTTTCAATCACGAAATTAGCAAAAATGTCTGTCAAGACTTCAAAGCAACAAAACGCAAAGCCTGGCGGCGGAAATATAAAGAAGTAACGACGCTAACGCATCGGTAATATTTCCAATGTATTATCCACATACAAAAAAATTATTTTCTCTGTACAGTTTGTGGAAAATACTGCACAGGTATGCATCACATTAAGCTCGCTGTCTGTCTGTTGCAGGTTAGTATTGTTTTGCTTGTTAGAACAAGTGTGGGATTAAAAAAAGTGGTTGTTTCGTTTGGGCTTAACTCCTAAACAACATAAGCATGCGGACATTTTAGATAATCGATAACTTTATGCTTTTGTTGGCCATTTCGTGATCGTTAGTCAACAAAGCCTGTATGCAAACGCTTCTTTTGGCTTCTCGTATTGATGATGTATGAAAAACAAACCAACAGCATATGCTGCTGTGCATGTCGGCAAATGTAATTATAGAGTTTTCAGAAAAAAACAACGTGGTGCTGTGAAACTGTCATCAAGAAATTCCCCAACGAAATTTCCTTAACTGCGGTCCGGTTCAAACCTTTTGCGTCCATTTTTGATTTATTAGTAATAACACTTTTGATTCAACAAAGCAAGAAGTTTCGTGTTTTTTATTGGTTTATGTTTTAGTTAGTAGTGATAAGCAATCTCACGATTTTTGTTCCTACATAGCTTGACTGGATGGAACTCATTTTCACGGTTCTGGGATAACTGCCACCTAGGACAATGACCACCCGGATAACTGCCACCTATATATTGAATTCTTTACTTTTATTAAATCCATTTCAACTTCACAAGGTACTACTTTCTTATCAAAAATTTTGAAATCACAAATGTGCATAACAAAAGTTTCTTCATCCTCTGACCACTTTAAAGAACCTTCACTTCAACTTTAATACTTTTACGTGCAGAATGTCCTACCGATGTCATTATATCTTCATAAAGATTCTTAAGGTCAGTACAAACCATACGTTTGTATGAGCCTTTTCAATTTTTTCACAGGAAAATTCTCTCATGCATACTACTGCATCGTATTCATTCCATGCACTCATCAACACATTAAGTTCCATGCGTTTTAGTTTTGCGCATTGCTTTACCTTGGCTTTTGATTAGTAAGTAACATGGCAGCAACAGCAATGTTGCAACTCGCTCTTGCTGCACTATGTTAAAGTAATAATATGATGGAACAGTGGTTCCCAACCGCCATGCCGCGAGAATTCCTCTGCGTGCCCCGACGCGATAGTGTAAACTGAACTTGCCGCTCAAAGCTGATTGTGTAAAATGCATTATCCTGGGTGGTTGTTGTCCTAAGTGGAACTTGTCCGGGTGGCAGTTGTTCTGCGTGGCGACAGTCCTGTGTGGCTGTTATCCAGAAACCCTTTTTCACACTTTTTTCCCCATGACCTCACAACAAAGTTGTATTTACTCTAGAATATTTCAGCTTTTAGCACTTCCTGTGCATAACTTAATGTACTGGGTTGATCCGTTTGTCTTTTACATGAGGTTGAGCTGTGTTCAGGATGAGTTGCAGGCAAAATAGGTAGGGTAGTGACAGGAATTATATTTGTTAGACATAAGTCATACGCGGGTGAAATGTGAGAGAAATCTTTCAGAATATAAGCCAAAGTTGGCAGCATTTAGAAAGAATAACCCACCTCGGGTAAAATGCCGGAGTTGATTAATGTAAGTACCATTCTTAAAACTAAAAATACGTGATTTTCAGCACTTGGCAAGAACAATGCTGGAGAAGACAGTAGTCTCTACCGACATGCCATAAGTTACCAGTTTCGCAATTACGGAATTTTTTCGAAATGGCATTAAATTGGCGAAACAAGCAGACCCTTTGGTTTTGACACATGGAGCAAACAAGCAGACCTTTTCATTTTCACGAGTATACGGTCGCGCTGAAAAGTGTAAGACCACCTGCCTAAAATCTGGATTTTTGCAAAAAGTTTAGAAAATTGTCTCATTTGCTTCATCACACTGTTTTTTATGTTGGAAGAACATTGTTACATAATTGATGCTTCTGTTACAACTTTTAGGAGTGAACTTTTTAATGATCTGGTTGTCTTCAAAGCAAGAATGTTCAAAATTATCGCAAGTTTTACTGCTGCAAATTTGGGCAAAAAAAGGGGTTATCAAGTGTAGACAGGTTAAAAATTATTATATTGCATGAAGAGGGGTAAGGCAAATATCTGACAAACTGAAGTTCAGCAAGACTTTAATCCATCAGGCAGTCGCCAGATTGACGATGTTTGATAGTTTTCAGGACTTGAGCAGCACTGGTAGGCCCAAGGTCACCAGTCAAAGAGATGATCACATTGCAATGAAGATGATAGTGCGCTTATCCAGCACTTTCAACAAAAAGATTTAATCAGATTTGCTGCTCACAGATGCAGATGTCAGTACATCTACCCTGAAACGTCGTTTCAGTGATTAATTTGGGCTCAGAGCCTACAAACTTGCCAGAAAGCTTAGGCTTG
>JGI24159J19872_10000599_pt1 | contig 33701 bp, 20 predicted proteins | sample Ectturendosymbi4_FD_19872 | JGI IMG/M metagenome (IMG submission 19872) | reverse complement strand
TCTACCGATAAGCAAGACGGCTCCGGGCAGCTGCAACAATCAATCGATCGAACTACAAGCAACGACCATGCACGTACGAACAGCAACCATCACAAACAATTGTGATTCAATGCACTGATGCGTATTGGTCATTGTGCTTCGAAGCAAGTAATGTACTCTATATCCTGTAGTCAAGATTAAACAAATGCAATACATTCAGATTTAGCATCAAAGTTTTGTGAAATTGTTCACAACTAAGTATTTACTTGCAAGTGACTGCAGGTACTTCATTGAAGCTGTTTAAACCAATGGGATCACTATGTAGGGATTGCCAAGTATGTGTAAGAAGAGCCTTGCTATTTTGATCATGATTGGAATTAGATGGAGAAATAAGTAACTTATATAAAACACACCATGCACTACAGGGTGTTGGTCATCTGGACACACAAACAGATCATGTTTACAAAAGCACTCAATACACTATAAGACATAAGAAACCAAAACGTACAACATAAACCGTATTCTCTTTGAAAGTTATTTTTATGAACCCATACTTCAGTTTTGTTAAAGACATGGAATTTGTTGTTGCATGTTAATGATGTGCTGTTTTTCTTGAATTTCTTAACACATTAGGAGCCGGTGTACAAGGATATCATGCTTTGAAATTACGCATTGAACTGCTATTTTTACACCACTTTGCAACTCCATAGCTCACCAATCAATTGTGCTAGAGAGCAGTTCAAACCCTCAAAAGACTTGGCGAGTCTTCTAGTTTGCAATGAAATAAAATTTTAGGTTTTGGGTCTCAGTTTTTTGTGGGTGACATCCATAGTATAAACACACACTTTCTGCACAACGCAGGTTGATAAAAACTTTTAGAACATAATATTTTACAACGGCATTGGAGACTGAATCACAGGGTTACAGACACTTACTTAGCAGAACGTTTTTCAACGGCATTAGAGGCAGAACCACAGGGTTACAGACACATTAAACACTATTGTTCGTTAACCTGTAACACTTTGTACAACACTACTGCAGAGTAGGATGCTAATTCCTAAACTGGTTGAGGCCAGGTAAAGTACGAATGCATTGTGTCACGATACACCCTCAAATGAACAAACACTGCAATGTCCGTGCACTGAGTCACAAAATAAAATGCGGTTGTAGTGTTTAAAGAATAAGGACTAATATAAACAATCGGACCGCAACAAAGAATGCAACCATACATGTTAGACTTTCTGCATCTTTCGACAAACAAGTACTTGTTTTTTCCTAGTAATGCTTCAAATACATTTGAAATACATTTTTTCGTAATGCTTCAAATAAATTTCTTAGTAATGCTTCAAATACATTCCTACAGGAATGTTACATTGAACCCAGGTTTTTTAAGCCGTTTTAGGGACCCGATTTAGGACCCTAGAATTGAAAATCGGGTCCCTAGAATCAGAGAAATTGGGTCCCTACAGGTCCGTACTGGGTACCTAACATTTTCCTTAAAAATAACCTTGATTGAACCTGATGACTACTAACACTCGCTCTCCAGGGCAGGTTGTATAGAGTTCTGCATCCAAAATTGTAAGCTATCCACAAGTTTTGCATGCATGATATTCTGAAATTACATGATAATTGTGATGCGTACATGGGCATACAAAAGGAACGAAAAAGTACACTTATAACTGCATTTGAACATTAGGAAAAAGGGGCTTGCAACTTGGTTGCTACACAATATTGGTATTGTAGTTTTGACCCTTTGATTGACTTTCTAGCATCTGTGGTTCAAAAGTTGTGGCCAAAAAAACAAACTTTGCGTAAAATATTTTTACGGGTAATTTTTTCCCAAAATTAGGTTTTTGGCCATAACGTTGGAACCAGAAATGCTAGAAAATCAATCAAAGGCTAAACGGACCAGATTTTAGCCTGGTTTCCACCAAAACCTGAGCAAAATACTTCCCTCGTGCAGTTGAGGCCCAGGGCCTGATGATCTCGACTAAAAGGCCCAAACTTACCCCACTTACGATGTCACCCACAGAAAACCCAAATCTAAAATTTTTTTTCATTGCCAACTAGAAGACTTGCTGAATCTAGTGAGGGTTTGAACAGCTCTCTAGAACAATCGACTGGCAAGTTATGGAGTTGCAAAGACTTGTCCAATATGGGCAAACAATACCTTTTAAAGCAAAATTCGCCTGGNTCCAAAGGTGTTAATTGTTTGTGCTTTAATTTAGTATTTATGNCACCGAACATGCTGATCCTTCTGTTGGCAGTATTCTTCAGCAGTGTTTAAGCTGCCTATGCCTGCATAAAAATATCTTGGCTTGGTGGCCAACTGCTTCTGATTCCAGCTGCAGTTTTTCCATTACAAGGGATGTTAAAATGATTTGATGAACTCATTTTTGCTAGCTTCCGCACATTGTACAATTTTAGAGATTGCCCATGGTTGGTAAGCTGGTGGGTCCTCATCTACACAGGTGATTTTGCATGTTGAATTTATGTTTTGTACAGTTCTATTGATGAGCTTACACATTTAGATGCTAAAGTTTGTGTTTGGCGTAGTGTTAAGGCAGGTTTCCAGTAGTTTTGCAGCTGGTTAGGTCAAACTTTATGACAACTGCCTGGTTGCTTTTTTCATGTTCAGGTCAAAGGTCACAGTGAGGAGGTCTACGTTTCTTTCAATCCGTTTCTTAGTAATTCTTCTGATATCTCATTGTCTTATCATCATCTTGGCATTGCCCAGCGACATCTGAACTTCACTTTCTGTTTTCAAAGCTGTTTGTCATAGTCATTCAAAGTTAAGAGATCCTTGGGTAGCAGAGATCAATTTTGCTGAAACTGGATGTGCTAATTTCAAGAATATCAGTGTTGTGCATTTGGCTTTTCCAAAGTGTTGTTAAAATTTTGGTACATGAAAAGCGGAAGTGCAAAATAGCCTTATGAAAATCACAGCCAATAAAAGTGATATCAACGACATATTGCAAACGTTTCGATAACTCTGTTGTCATCATCAGTACATTGCAAAATTGAATTTAAAATTGAATTTTCCTATGCACTGATGATGATAACAGGAGTTACCGAAACGTTTGCAATATGTCGTTGATATTGTTTTCATTAGGCGTGATTTTCATTAAAGTTTGTAAAAATTTCTGGATAATTGTCTAAGTCAGGGTTGGGCAAACTACAGCCTACAAGGCATTTTGTGCGGCCTGCAAGGTAGCCCACATTCATTGATAGTACATATTTCAACTCCATGTTTTAGTAATTTTATGGATTAGATTTGAATTCTCAAGATTTTATTCCACATGTTACATTCGAAACTGCATTTTTACTCAACTGGAGGTGACTATTGTTACCTTCATTTTGTGCTAGCTAATGTAAAAGGTTTTTGTTAAAATTTTTAAAGTGATTACAGATGTAATATACGTAGTATGTGCGGTTCCTGGTGGCAATGAAGGTTTCAATGTGGCCCTCCACAGAAAATGTTTGCCCACCTCTGATGTAGGTAAAGCTTTTAGTTAGCTATATTTTTTTGGAGGTGATGGTAGCAACCATAAACAGGCAGACTTTCATTATTGTACAAGAGGGAAAGATGATCAATGGCAGGTTTAGTTGCACATGTTTTGATTGGTGTCTAAAAATTCTTAGTGGCTAACTGATAAAAATTTGATCCATGCTTTTTGTAGGGTGGATTGGATGTAATAAGTTAATTGTTCAGTCTGGATGCTTTGCTTAAGCAGCTTTAGTAATGGCTGCAAGAGGCAGTATCATCAAAAGATGGAGTAGAAAAATACGAAAGGCAAAGAGGACCTTCAAAACAGAGTCACACAATGATTGATCAGTGACTTTGACCTTCGTGAACAATTTGATTAGATGTGGATTGTAGTTCAACTTGTTGTATTCATGATTTTGTGATCGCACTGCAGTAAAGCTCAGTATTGATAGTTCATGCTGCACTCATTTTAGTCTTCATGCAAGACATATCGTTGTGTGTGATAATGAACACAAGTAGTGTTTGGCTCAACTCATTCTCATATAATTGAAGCGACTCATAAGGAAGCTGTAAAGTGGTGTAGGGAAGTGTAGGTGTGGCAGTTGTTCTAAATAAAATCATTCCAAACATGCTTTGTCCTGTCGCGATCTATTTTGTCTTGGTGAATGTTATTATACCAGCTATTAATATGTTCAACATGTGCTTCATGAGCAAAACATCAAAACACGCCTGTGTCCGGGCAGCAGTAGCACCAGATCACGATTTGCAATAAGCCCAGTATTGCGTGTTTGGTTGTGCTTGCACAGCATTCTAAAAAGTCGTGTCAACCGTAATGAGCATCTCTGCCACATGAAAAATGCAAAAGGTTATGAAGTTTGGCTGACCTGCAGGTTTGGATGCTTGATAAGCAATTACAAGTCATATGAGAGTTGATGCCACCGTCAGGTGGATTGTGATGTCACAATCAGGCGGCCAAACTTCGCTTAATAGAGCTGTGCACGCAGTTCGCTTGGCATATCATGGAGCTGTTGAAGCAGGTTGAAATTCGCAGTCGATCAACGTTTTCACTTACCCTTTGTGCATGCAATCATGTGCTTCAGCGAAGTTTTGCTGGATTGATACAGAACTACAGGTATGGTTTTTGCCAAGTTTAGACTGCGGTTTGGCAGATGNTCTCAGATCGGTCGCTAGTTTCGCTTGTATATGNCAAAGAAGCAGTTCTTTTGAGGGTTTTCAACTGAATTGGATACGTGTTGCGTTCGGCACTTNGTCGCTTTTAGTTTCTGCTATGAATNCTTTCCCTTGGAATTACAACTACCTCTTCATCGTTTACATCGCGCATTTTCACGCGCCGCATGTTTTCCCGGCGAAGTCGGTTGTGTTCGCGCACGCGTGCTTCACGCTACAGGGCGCACATTATTGCGCACCGGAAATTTTACGTCACGCGAAAGGCAGGAAAGGGCCTTGGGCGCCCGTGGTAAAGTCACGACGGCTGCGCTCTGTTTCGCCGCGGGTTGTCACAGGCGATGGGTTAACGTGAGCTGCGCTTCTCAAGAAAGCCTCGTTCTTTCACGCTGCGCTGTGACTTCGCAGGAAACAGACAGCAGTCTTGAACTTCTGGCATACGCTGCATCAACCGCGCGCTAATGAGGATTAGTTGCAGGGATGTCAGAGAAAACACGACGAACTGCTGGTCTGTAAGCTATTGAGTAAGAGCTTGCGATTGATCAGTGAGTTGTTTAGGTGCTTCTGCTTGTAGTCAGTGATAAAACTAAGTTCAGGCCAGATTTTGCACGTAAGTCAAGTTGGTATGTACCACCTGACGCTTTGTTTCGACGTCGCCGAAGTGCTTGATTTATTGTACCGCTTAGTCGGTTTTCAGTGGAGATTTTGGTGAAAAATCTGCAAGGCCTTAAAATAACTGCGCTGCGATACTAAGCTACAAGCGTGTACGCCACGGTCTCGCTTAAGCCCATTACTGCAACCGTTTTCAAAGAAAGCATTCAGCAGGCCTAATGCTCGCAAGCTGGTGCGTCAACGATGCGTACCTCCGCGCGTATTTTAGGGGCGGCCAATGTTGGGTTGTGACAAATTTAGCGCCGCGCGTTATTTACGTATACGTCTTGCTAAGAATACGCTTAGACCTAACAGCGTAAGGTGCTTGCACGAAGTCGTGGCCACATCAACGCCTGACTAAACCTCGCCGCAATATTTCGGCTAATATGATATTGAAGAACTTTATGCGCGCGCTTTGCACGCAGGATAATTACACAGCATTTTATTCGGTGGGACAATCACATAATGTTGAAAGCAAAACAAAGTTTTTGTTGATGCGTGTTAAGTTTTTAGCTGTATTACTTCAATTTGGAAGCAATATCAAATTTTTGAGATTTTTTTCTGTGGACCATGAAACTGCTACTGGTGTCACTGCCCCAACGATACGCGCCGCATAATTTGTGGCTTTAAGGCATGCGTGTCATGCTGCAACCGATGGGCTGGATGAGGCTTCTTGCTATTTTGCAGTGGCTATGTTAATAACGGTTCCAGATGGTACAGTCAACTAAGGTAAACTTTTATNAACTTCGTTAGTTTGTTAAGTTCAAGTGAAAATCCCTGCCTGATGTGTAAAAATGATTTCCTGATGGCAGATTTTAGCAGCAACTTTGCTTAAAGTACACACCCTGTGCACATGTTTTACATTCTATTGCGTTCGTATTATTGCAGCCCATGTTAGTTTTGGTACTTGAACATGTTACCAATTACTACTATTGCAAGAGAAAATACAAATGATTCGTTGTAACGAATTGGGCAGTGTTGAAGTTTTCAGCTTTTTATGTCCTTAGTAACTTCATTTTGACAGAATTACCAGTGTCTCCATTATCTCACATGTGGGAAAAGCTGATTCTTGCTACTCTGCTATTAATGTGCCAACTGGCAGTGTTGTAGACCATGATTTTCATAGTTGTAAGCCAGTCAGAATTGGACTAGAATGCGAATTTTTAGCAATTTGAGTAGACTGTCAAATACTAGCACAAATGTAGCAGATAAGTCATACTACTAGTGACTTTGAACCAATGCAGATAGCGGACTTCATCAAACTATGTTTTCTGACGCCGTTAACCATGGGTCATCAACAGGGTGAAGTTATTCCTTGCAAGACCTGATGTGAGGTTACTCTTTAAAGTCAAAACAGTAACCAAGTTGCAATACGTTAAGGTCATGTTTTTGGCAATGTTTCCGCAATAAAAAAGTGAGCATTTTGGTAATTTTGTGAGCTTTTGTAACTGGAAGGTTACAAACAGCTGTTCTCCATTGTGGAGCCACTCTCTTTGTGGTATAGCTGCGATTGGAAAACAAGCAGAGATCATTGTTTCATCGTGTTGGTGGTTAGTAGAGACCGTTCACACGAAGCCTCTTCAACGTGTTTTGTGTTGCTAATGTGCAGAGTGTTCCAATAAGAACTTGTTGTCATTCAATATGTATATATCTGCGTAACTACCAAATCCAGGCGTATGAAACTAAACAGACTTAACGTTTAGCAGAACGAGATATATTCATAAAAATGGATTGAGGCATGTGAATTTTCTAAACGATTTCACAAGTTTTGAATGTGCGTACCACCTGTGACGCGACACACCCCAAGGGGATAATCTAGCCCCTGCCCAACTATGTCCTTGACTATCTCTGCCGATGCTAATGTTTGTCCAGATCGTTAGGCCCTACAGAAAAAACTTTCTCTGCGCAATTTTTGTGCCACTTCCAAATCTGCACTGCAACTGGTGCTTTTATGAGTCTCTTATGTAATGCACGCCGTGGCCGTAATGTTCAGACTGTTCAAGCATGCTCTAACACATGAAGTGCCTTTATCTATTGAAGTGAAAACCTTTTCTATGCCTGAAAATATTAACACGTGAAACATGTTTTGCAACGCCCTGTGCTTCACAAAGTGTCTGTGCCTTTCCAACGGTAAAAAACATGCTGATATGCTTGTACGTGATCGTCGTCTCATTTTGAACGCTCTTGTCGAGTTTTCACGTGATATGAGCAACATCATGCGGTAAACCAACTGGCATGCAACTGGTGCTGTTTGAATGTCGGAACGAGGTTTATGTGCGTTCATTCCGAAAAGCTTCGGGATTCTGCTTTAGCAGCTTGAAGCGTGGCGCACGCAAGTTTCCCTGTTTTGCGCCGCTCAACATTGACCACTCTGACTTTTCAGGATAATAGGATCTGTTGCAATTAAACGTGCAGTTACTTTCCTGTGGTTCAGCACACGTACCTGAAGTATGATCGGCGCTGCTTAGCTAACTGAAAAAAGAAGAAAAGAAACCGTTTGGCGAAACTGAACGGAATTTGCATTGTGCAAACTATTTCCACCCAACCAAGCAGTATTTTGCTTCAAGCACCGCTCATCGAATTAAGATCATGGGACGAAAGAAAATTCAGATATCGAGGATTGGAGACGAACGCAATCGGCAGGTGCGTAGCGTTTTTACTTGCGCAAGAAACGTGTTGCTCCCCCCCAGCATGAAGTATGTTGACCTCCATTTGTGTTTCATCGAAAACGGAAAAGATTCCTGGTCGCTAGATGTTATCATATGTTAACTTTCACAGCTCAAAAAAAAACGTTGCTGGTTTTTCCATTCGATCTGGTCACCGTGGCAACCGTGCTGTATATTTTAGACATTTCACCGTGTGTTAAAAACATGGACAAACTCTTCCAATCTTGATTTCGTGAAATGCTTCAGCAGAAGCTTACAATGCAAGCGTTGTCGGTGGCTGCTGCCGTGTCGGTGAAATGGAGTAACTAAGAGCTTGTTTCTTTGAGCAATGTGTGCTAAAGCTGGTATAGTGTGAATGCGAAAGTGTCCAGTCAATCCCGGACCCTCGGCAGACTTATCACCAACTCATGTACTTCCGTTGATTTCCATGGAAATGCAACGTATTTAGCTGTGAACAGATGTCCTTTTCATGCACCCTTGTCGGAATTCAAAAGGCGCTTCAGGTGTCGATCCTGCGATTTCCTTGTGCGCATATTCGGCCAAATGCTCGCCCGTAGGTGACTGGTTCGCTTTTGAAAGATTTTGCCGGATTTAAGTCACGTTGTCTTCCCCGAGCGGAAGCAATCCCCAATTGTTTTTGTAGCGTTTCGGCTCTTGCCGAATTTGTTTGCTCAGCGAATGGAGCGCGAGCCTTTGCCACGCCACTAAACCTCCGTGGGCGCTGACCGGCGCCTGGATCCTGACGAAATATTTTTATTTTACGATTCTTGCGCTTCCAGTTCGGTCCGCAGTACTGTTTTTCTCTGACGGGCGAAAGCGAAAGTCGTTGGTCAGCGAGCCGTCCGTCTGTTTCGCGTGCACTGCCTTTGCGGCTCGTTCCGACCAACGATTCTCGTTATCTATTCGGAAACGACCGCGCGAATCACCGTAGAGCGCTTCTGCAGCAAGGAAGAAAGGCGCATGCGCTTGCTCTGTGGACCTGGCCCTGAGTAATTTCACATCTGTTCGTGTTTGGGTTGTGACGCGAACGTCAAACGTTGCTCGAATCATTTGTCGCTTCGGCAACGTGTGCAGCGTGTAGAAGAAAATTCGCTGTATGTGCTGTCTTTATTTGTTAATTTGTCTTTTCCACTTAAAAGTGCTGGCGCATTTTTAACCAATTTGTCCCCAAAATTTTTCAGATTTTTCGCCTAAATGTTTTATTTTTATTGGAGTGAATTTGCTGGAAACTACAGTGTTGTACAAACGGACGCGGTCAAGTAATATCCAGAACCGTCGCCAGAAAGTCTTCAGTAGGGGGCTTTACGTTTGTGCAGGGGGGCTTGACCTTCTAAAAATTGACGAACTCCACTGATTTATAGCGTTTTATATTTCAATTTGAGGGGTTTGGAGCTTTGTTTGGGGGATGCTAAGCCCACCAAAGCCGCCCCCCACCTCCTTGGCGACGAAACAGGTAATATCTCAAGAGCCAAAAGAAATGGGAGTAACTGATTCACTTGAAAAGAGCATGGCGCTAGTTTTTCCCATTCTTCCATTGTTTCAACTCACAACGTTTGCAGCTTCTGAATACATCAAAGTAAGCGCGCGGTCGTGCTTTCGAGCATGATTCGCGGAAGTGTTTTTGACGAATATTCCGATTGCGCACCAAAAGCGCCGCCTTCCTTGGCCAATGCAGTGTCAAGTATCGCGTGTGCTTTTCAACGAGTTTCACAATCTGTACCTCTGTCAAGCTTTTCTAGCGGAACTTTATCGCGGGATGTAGGCATTGCTGCTTTACTGTGCTGTGCACGCTGTTCATTTAATGATTTAACGCGCAAGTCATGCTCTGCTCCCGTGCATGGCTCTTCCATTCATGCAATCTCAAATTTCTGTTCTTAGTGAAAATACAGAACTTTTGAACGTTGGTGACTTCTATATCTATCAATAAANTTCATGTCATAGCAATGGTCCANTCATTTGTGTTGTGACGCGAATATTAACCTGCTTTCTCTGCNGGTAACACCCACCCACTCACTTGCTTTTTGTGAATTAGCTCTTCTTCACTCGTTATCGTCGCAACGCGTTTGTGGATGAGTAGCAGTTTTAATTTCTCCGAATATCATAGCGTTTTCCGGCGCTATTCAGGCTCGACGTCAATGTTTTTTATATCGATTGCGGCGCAGTGTTTTGGTGGTGGCACAATAGTGGATGTAAACCGTTCGCATTGCGAGTTGACATTTCGGTGGATGTGCGTGCCGGCTCGCTTTTGTGCTTGTCAACTCGTCATTGCGCCAAGGGAGTTTCGCTTCAGTTGTCAAAAAGAGAAGGACAAGGCCTCAGCTCGTTAACGTTACCGCTTATGTAGAACCATCATGGACACGTGTATTATCACCGCTGGTGTTTCAAAACCCAAATATTTTTTGTGGTTTTCGCTTGCCGATAGTGATATAGCAAATGACATTGTTTGAAGCAGTTGCATGTTACTTGTTTGTTGCTCAGCTGTCGGTTCGGAACTGTGTTGAAAAACCCACGAATTCCAGGGAAGAGCAACAGCTTGCCCCATCAACATTTTTTGCCACTGGTTGTTTACCTTAGATGTCTGATATGTTGCAATACGTTCTGGTATATTTTGCCGACATATCTCGCAAATCTACTCCAGCGCAGGTTGCTTTATTGCGATTATTTTTTCAGGTCACGTTCACCAAGCGCAAATTCGGCTTAATGAAGAAAGCCTACGAACTTTCCGTGCTCTGCGACTGCGAAATAGCGCTGATCATTTTCAACGGCTCGAACAAGTTATTTCAATACGCCAGCACCGACATGGACAAGGTTTTGCTGAAATACACGGAGTACAACGAGCCGCACGAAAGTCGCACCAACCAGGACATTATCGAGGTAAACATGCGCTCGGGTGACTCGACCGTGTATTGTGTGTCGCCTGGTACTTGAACAGGCACCGCGGGGTGTCTTGTTCCAGTTGGCAGGCCCGCCTTGGCGAAGTTCCCGCGTCGTCACGCTGCGCCTTGACGGTGCAACTGCGTCTGCTGCTCGGTGGCAACGCGCACGCTCGGAGTGACACGTCACGTCGTGTACCATCCGCAGTTGCTGCTGACCGTTGGCTGGCTAAGGACTGACCTCGTCTCGGTCCGGGGCATAAGCAAGCCAGCGAACTCACACTGCGCGAACTGATAGTCGAGACAAGCATTTGGGCAATGTGTCGTATCAGGTTTCTGTCTGGCTGACTAAAGTTTGCTCGGTGGGGGTGGTAGTTGTTGTTGTTGCTTGGCGCCTCTGCTAAATTTCACGTGGTTCCCAAACTGGCACTTCCAGCAAAATGCGTTCAGGCCAGGGCAAGATTGTATCGTTTTGGTCAGATAAAACATTGGTAACTTGGCGCTTACGCTCGTGAGGTGGGCTTTTTGTAAAATTGGATAGTGCTTCCCCCAGTTTACGGAAAGTCTGGCAAAAAGTGATAATTAACAATTTACCGCTCGACATCTGGAAACCAGCTGAGTTGACGACACGACGAAGCATGGAAGTGCACTGTATAGTGCTGTGTAGTACTGCATACTGTCCAATAAAATCGTTACGCTTGTAAATTGCCTAATTTATCAAGGAGAAGTTATCGTTCAGGCATTAAAAAAGAATTAACGTTGTTTTATGAAATTAGTAATTCAATCACATGGACTGGCAAAAGGGTCTGTTCTCACCATCCCACCCCAAGGTTTTTTCCGTTTGGAGTCCCTGCTTGTCTTCGCGATTTACTTACTATGTGGTGTGACGCGTAATGTTGAGTCTGCGGTATCCTTGGGTCTTTCTGAATTTCGTTTTAGTTCTACGTGAAGTTCTTTCCCGGATCATCTTGGTTTGAACCTGCTGCAAAGCGGCACTGTTTCATATCCACTGTGACGCAGTTCGTTGTTACAATGCCAAGCAACTGCACGTCAAAACCCAATGACGCTTGTTGAGAGAAAAACGCTCCATGCGTACTAACGGTATTTTTGGCTAACGCCCGGTTTCTAAACCGGGCAACTGAAGCTATTTCTCTTTCGTGATTTGCTATATATAGCCATTAACTTCGCGTCGACGTAAAGCGCGCCCAAGCTCGTAGTACGGTTTTTCCCGGATATATGGTGTCGATTTCGTCGTCGATCCTCCACAGCGGTTGGTCTTGCGCCGGGAGCTCGTCAACGCCAGACAATCATCTTGAGTAAATTTCAGGAAAAAATCCCACGTGACACGCTGCAGTTGTATGGTTTTCGTACTGCTTTTCACGATGTTGTGTATCTCTATGAGAACGTCAATTTTTTAAAACCATAGATAGGATGTGTTGTTCAAAACAGATAATAATTTTTTGCTGAGGTATACTTAAATTACAATGCTTCTTTTACCACTGGGTAAATTTCCCCTGGAATGACCAGGCACTTTGCCGCTTCCCACGCTGGTATGAACTGGAGTAATATCATAACCTGTCAAAACTCACTGTCAACTGTCCGAATTGAACTTTGTGTCTGATCGCACTGTGCGCGCGCTGAAAAATCAGTGAGCGAAATGTTTAATTGCTACTAATTTGCATTGCATGTGAACAGTTAATTAGGAACGCGCATTTTATTGCGGACGTTGGAAATCGGTGTTGCTTTCCGGTCCATCCAATGAAAGGTGCGCTCTCATTCACTGCTGGGCGTAAGCTGTTTTTTTTTCGGAAATTTTGAAATTACCGAAAAAATTTTAAGCCATTTCGGGCGGAATGTCTGAAAATGTAGGCTATTGAACACCGTCACGGCGAGTTGTAATACAACTGAGACAAATGACCAAAATGGCTCAGTAACCAAAATGTCTCAGCGAAAAAACAGGGCTAAGCACTGGGAACTAGTTCTGTCCTTGGGTCAACGGTCGGTTGCTTTTTGTCGCGTCCATTACTGTGCGAAATTGCGTTCAACTCACAGTTATCCACCTGTTTTCTTACAAGATATTCGCCGGGACTGACTGTTTTTCATGAAAAATTTTGATCAAATCGCCACAAAGAGGATAGCCGCAGCGTTCAATGTCTTTCCAAGCATACAATATTTTTTGCTGAAAAACTGCAACTATGTAACCGCGTGTCTCCTGCGAATGTTTATTACGTTGCGAAGATCAGTAATTTGTCTTTCGCCCCTACAAACAACGAAAATGCCAGCTCACTGCTCAGTCCGTAGAAATTAAGCGTGCCAGAGCGGTTGGTACCCGTGCAAAAACTTAGCTTTCTGCAACGATGCAGAATGTTGCGAAACCGGGGATTGGTTTAAATTTAGAGAACCCGTGAAGACATTGATGGGTACGGGCACGTTGCTTTGAAAACTAACAAAGCTTTGGTAAAGCCAGGCGTCACGGTCGAACTCAAAAAATTCAAAGACGTAATTTTTGCTTTATTCGAAAAAGCGCTAATCTTGATTTGATAGTGTAAAGGCAGCAGATGAAGTCCAATGTCGATCTTACCGTTGTCTGAATTGATTGTTGTGAATGTGATATGTTGCATTGCCGATCCGAAACAATCGGATGCTTCTGCATGGGTTTTGCTTTTTGCATCAATAGCATGCAGGCATTCAGGTGTAATTTCGGTGTGAAGGTTTTCTTTTACGTCGCGGCTACGACCACCGCCTAACAATGTGCTTTTTCCACAGTCGTTTTTTTCGGTTCGTATGTTGGGGACCGGACCGCAATAAATTGCACTTCTTCCTGTCCGGAACGGGTGTGATTTGCATGTAGACATTGTAAAGGCTGCTGACAATGGCGTCGCCTTCCTGTAGTCTCCTGTTCAGTGTGGAACTTGTCCCTCAGCCCTCATGCTCGTAATATGTTATCGTTGATCTCGGCCTCTCACGAGCGCGCTCCACACGGACATTTCTCCTGACTTGGGCGCCCGGAGCTTGAACGTTGTGGTAGCAGTCGTTTTTCGCACCAGTTCAATTATACTTGCACGTGATGCTTTGATTTTTATATCGAAGAGGTTTTATCATTTAAGCAGTTCTTGCTCCTTTTTCTAACCTCTGGCTTGGAGGAACGCCATCACGAGCTTGCCGATGCCGTTCTTGATACTGACTAGCGATGAGTGCGAGGCTATTTTTGATACGAGCAGTTTAGCGTTTCCGGCTAGATCGTCTTGCAGAATTTCGCTGTTTCTTTTTTTTTAATATTAATGCAACGCAAACACTGCCGCGTGCTTCAGACCAGGGTGCGTGTCGCTTAGGAGGTTATTGTAGCGGAACCCACCGCATTGCGCTGCCGCAGCACTGCCTTCAAGCTTTTTTGGGTGCGGTTTTGTGGGAGGTGCAAGTAGTTGTTTTAATATCTGTGGTAGTCAATTCCCCGCAGCGCAAAAGTTGCGTGCGTTGATTACTTGTGCATTCCGTGGTTTGCGTCCTTTACTTTCGTGTTCGGTACTGTCGTTTTGACTTCACTATGGTGGCTTCTGTTCACTGCTGCTGTTCTTTTTGCTGAATAAAGCCTTGTTGAGTTCTTGTAGTACAGATTAAACAACAGCATCGAACATCATTTTGTCTGTGGTCTGTCAACTGGTCCGCCGCAATTCAGGGCGTGTGCGCTATTTCAGAAACCCAAGCATGTTTACCGCTGCGAACGTTTGTTTAAGCGTTTGGAAAACCGGCAAGGTGGTTGGTTGTATTCTTTGCACCGCCCCTTTTATTTTGTCGTTCGATCTAAGCCTTCCATTCCAGGAATTGTTTTCTTGCAGTTAACCTGACGCAATTAACGCTGACGTGGCAGGCACTTGCATTTGACGTCGGTAGACGAGGATTAGACTACGTGGTAATGTTCCGTTAGCTTTAATTGCAACTTCAAAAAGCAAGAAGCGGGGAATTTTTCGTCCATAGCAACACGAGCTTAACTGCTAGCGCAGTCTGATGTTTTCGCTGAAAACTAAAGGCGCTAATTAGTAGATAGATTTTTTTTTGCTTTGTCGTGTGTCAGCATGCAGCTTAGCTCTCGTTTATCTCGCCGCATCGACGTTTGGTGATACGAGACGGGTGTTGGCGTGAAAGCGCCGCAAATCCAATTCGATATATACCGTTATAACGAAAACTTGCTATTCCTGGCGCGACGCACGGTGGCGAAGTGTATTATTAGGAAGCGCTGTCATTATCGCTCATCTGCGCTCTTCGCTCTCGCGTGCTCGAACGGCCGCAAAATGCGTCACTTTGACGTCAGCGAAACACCAATGGCTTATTCGCGTCGTTGCACTCTCTGTCGCTGATGCTTGAGCGCGATGTTTGCGCTCAGCCAAGCGGTAAAACCGCACGCTTTTAAGAGGCATTTTGGCGTTCCTTTGCGTTGTTTGCTACTGTTAGGAGTCCTTTGACGACCATTTCAAGCTCACGGTTGGGCGAAGCAACGCGATAGTTAGAACTTGTGACGCCGATCTACTTGTGTAGAACTTGTGACGTCTTACTGCAGCAACAACAGTTCGTGGCGTCTATCTGTCACCAAATGGACCCTCGTTTCATGTCGCCCATGCAATAGCCGAGAGAGTGCATGAGATTTCACGCCGCCAATTCCGCCTGTTTGCGCGTTGTGGTATTTCTGAAAGTTCGAATGACATAAAACAGCACCCTTTCATGGCTAACAAGGCTAGAAGCTGATCTTGCCTCGGCTTCACCTGACTAGGAAGAAGACAAGCACAAGCGCATCAATCGAGTGGTGGTATTCATGACAGGTCACGTCCCTTGACTTCCATGACCGAGCAACTGGGCAAATGACTTGCGTTGTCTAGTTTCAAAGAAATGTACACAAGCTTCGTTTCAGGCAGTGCGCTCGTGGCCACGTCTAGTGAGACCGCGCTTCGCTTGGTTGCGTTCGTCTTTCCACTGCAGTGCTGTCTTCATCACAGATGTTAAACAAGAAGGACAACAAGAACTGCGACAGTCCAGAAGTCGAACATCCTCAGCTTCCTACTCCGGGAACGATCGCGCGATACGAGCACATCAACAGGGAGTTCGACGCCATGATGAATCAAGTCGGAGGAGTCCGACCTCAGGTAAGATCTTTTTCTGCGGTTTTGACGTTTGGTCAGGGCTCAGTCGAATGGTTAATTCCTTGACGCACCGTTTCCACCCCTAATTCGTCAACATCAGTGCCATGACTGAGAGATGATGGAATGTGCTGTACCAGCGTGTACTTCTACTGTATTGCATAGGCGCGTTGTTGAAGATGAGCGGTGTAGGTTGAAACTCTTAAGGCTGGACAGCACTAGGCGGCAAGAACTGATCACGTTTCGGTGTTGTTTGCTATTGGTTGTTTGTTTTGTACATCTGCACAGATCTTGTGCTGGTTCTGTTGACGCTGTTAAACGCTTGGGCGATTCTTCATTCTGGTACCCCTGCGTTTCCAATAAACACCATCGTGATTGGTTAGATTTTTATACTTTCGGCTCAGACAAAGCAAGTCACTCAAGCAGTGGACACTAACACCAAAGTTTGTGAAAAAGCTGAAGTGTGTGCACGACACCGTTGCATTGCCGTGCAAAGCAAATCGACTCTTGCTGTTGGTTGAACAACGATTTTGACTTGGCGCTCCATAATTTTTTTGTTCAGCTGTCTGCAGTCGCCGAAATGCCGGTCACAGTACCTGTCACAAATTTCACTGGACTGCATGGCTATCCACCACAACCAAATGATCCGAATCGACTCTACCCCCCCAACCGACGTAGCCCCTTACCTACAAGCCCTCTAGCAAGACGCGGAACCAGCCCTTGTCGTTCGCCTTCCGGTCAGTATGGCTTTCTGTTTTGGTTATTAACGAAAATAGAAAGTCTTTTTTTATCGAAGGCGGGGTTTCGTTGATCACACGAGTGTATTTTTCCATCAATTTAAAATCATCTTGAATCTAATGACAGATGCAGTAATTGCTGTTGCTCCTGTTGTTGCTTTTGCTATCATGCACATCCTTGCAAGTGGACCTGTTTTATTGGCACTTCGAACAATCTTTAGACCAGCTATGTCCAATCCGCGGCCCTCAGGCCGCATGCGGCTCCGAGTGTTTAGTGCGGCCCAGTTGAGGTTTTCGCTGTGGCAGAAGTATCCTACATACTGACAACCTGTCCCTTAGTTTGATAATCTTTGAATTTGACATTTTTGATGCAAGTGGTGCTCAGTGCCACTTTATCACGTCTGTTACCAACGCAGTTAGGATTCGAACAATTTCAGTATATTAGCTTAAGCTAAATTTAGTTTGCTAAGATCAAAGTAAGTCATTCAATGTGCGGCCCTCATTAATATGTCATTCAATCTGCGGCCCTGGTTAAGATAGTGACGTAATTTTTGGCTCAGTAAGCTATTTGGGTTGGACATAGAATTTTTATCGATCTTTGCTTGGCGAAGTATAGCTGACAAACGTGGATTTGGTACTGCACGGTTCGCATTGGTGTAAAGAAGGTCTTGAATTTTGCTGTACTGCCTTTAAATCGCGTTTTCGTTAGTACCATGGTGTGCCCTCCGAATTTCCGAGGTCAGGTCGTGCGACAGTGGATTGTTGAAATTGCAGAATTGTGTATTTTGATTTCCTAGTGCTTGCTTTGGATCCTTCGCCCGCATGCAACCTATTTGTTTTACGCCGACCGTAAGATATCATCGGAAATTTTCTGTTGCTGTGACATCCTAACGTGCACTGCTCAGTGGTTGTAATAATGCAATGCCTTTGTGCACACACAAAGCGCAAAAAAAACAAAACTGCCCACTGCTTAGAAATTCGTGTGTCGTGTTCCTGATTCATTCATACTAACACTGCTGATGCTGACTTTGATATGTGCACCTGGCGGTGGTATTGACTTTGCTTGCGCGCATTGCAACAGGTCTTTGTTTTTGTTCGCCCTGTCCCTGTATCGTTGATTTTTTTTTCGTGTGAATAAAAACAACTTGGGTGAAGCTGATCAAAGCACTCCCAGGGTCACTCTACGAAATGCTTAGACCAGAGGTTCTCAACCGCGTTCCCGAGAACCGCATGCGACCCCCAAGCACCTTTTGTGCGGCTCTCGGCAGTCTTTCATCAAAACCTCTAATATTTTGTGTAACGGGCCTCGTTCTGCAATAAAACAATGCGTCAATTTGTGTGTTAAAATTTCTTAGTGCGACTCCCTTAGCAAACTCGTAGGCTGGATTTGCCCCCCTTCAACGAAAAGGTTGAGAACCACTGGCTTAGACTGTCCGGGATGAGAATCTATTTCGTAAACCTTAAATCTGCAAAGTTTTTCATGTCATGTGTAAGCTTTACAGCTGGTGGCAAATTAAGCGACTTAATGCGTGCAAGTTGCGTAACTTACTTCGCCGTGATGATAAAGCAACAAAGATACGGAGCCGTACACGTAAATTTACTTCGGCCTTCACTCTCGCTTACAAACAAGCATCGAAAAGCGAGGCAAGTGATGACAATTCTTACTCGACGGCCCGTCGGATTGCGACGATTGCCGGAAAGTGACGCGTTTGATTTTTGATGACGTTTCTCCGTTCATGGTTGCGTTTCGCGTCACCTAGTGGCAGGTTCGGCGAGAAAAAAACTTGAAATGTAAGCGCTTGGAGGTTCTCTCGACTGAAAACTAACAGCAAAAGGGTTCGTGCGTCCAAAATTGCGGGTAGTAGTTTCTGTCGGGTGTCAAGGGAGGCACTGTTGTGCTTTCAGTTAAGATTGTGGTGTCAAGCGTTAAGATCGGTCTGGTTGAAAGATACTTACTTAATTAGAGGTTTGTCTATGTAATCAGTTACATTTTGGGATTCACCTCAAAATACTACATGTGAGTTACGGACATAGATCGATTTGGAAACTAGTTTTCATTTTCATAAATGCTGCAGAAACGGCCAAAATGTGTTATACCGCTTATTTGAAAAGTAAAAGATGCGATCTAAGATTCGGTGCGTTTGGCATACGTTACATTGACGAATTAAATACGCACCAAGTATCCTTAATGATTCCTGTTATTTTCTTGCGGATTGTGGTCGTATATTTTATTTTATTGTGTGCGGCTTTCCTGTCTGCGCGGGTTGACACTGCTTGCCACGGTTGGTGAGAACAGTCGTGATGATTTTTCTAACGAAGAGCTTCTGAGCCTCGTAATTGCTATTGTGACGTAACTGCAGCGAACCCGTCCAAACCAGAGTTGCTGACGAAATGAGCCTTAGTGGCGTGAAGTCACGTTAGGGAAGTTTTGGGCGATCTCGCAAAAACACCTACAGCAAGCTGTTATACTTTTCTGTTGTGACTGGGCATCGTGTTGCGCGCGCGGTTGCAGACTTTGATCAGATCCAAGAGATTGCCTCTAATAAAACATGTCCGCACTTCTGATCCAAGTTATTCGTTGTTTTTCAAACATTTTTTTTTCGATCAAGAAAAAAGCACCGCCAGACCAAATTAATTTCTGAAGCGATGAGTAAATAAACTGCTGAACAGCAAACACACAGATGTCTTGTTGTCGTTCAGCGTGTCGCTGTGCAAACTTGCTCTGACCTTACTCAACCGCTTACACTCTTCACATAAGGCCCGACTTCGCATCAATTCTTGTCGTTGCGCCACGTCTTCCTCAGGGGTCAGACTGCTAGCGTAGGCAATAAGGCTTAATCGTTTAGAGGTCAGATGCTAAATTTGGACACAAGTTACCGCCGGAACACACGCGATTGACCGAAGCGTCTCGCGCTTGTGTGACTGCCAATGTTGTGCACCCCTATCGTTGATGTTCCCATCGACCACTAACAACTTACACTACTCACGCAGGCTCGATGTACAGCCCTGAAGTGAGTATGATGTCCGACGCCTCTTCTCCAGGCGGTGAGGATTAATTATTTATGTTGTTAATCGCCCCCACCGGATTCAGTGCCGCCTTGCTTGTACACAAGCAAACTGTATTTGCGAACAAATGGGGGGAACAATTTGTTCAGATGTGGAATTGCAATCGTGTTTTCTGCTTACCCTTGGGTGTTTTTGAAAAATTGGCGCAAAGATGCTACTCCTGTGATCGCCTGATTGATCAGGATCCAGGAGCTTCATCTGATTGGTCCGAATTCAGTGGGAGCTTAAATTTGATTGGACCGGATCCGGTGGGAGGTTGCTGTTAAAGTTTGTGCCTGTTTTCTTTTTTCAATCGCTTGCTGTGGCTTTGGTTTATTAAAAAATTTTGACTTTAGCTCATGTTGATGTATGTTTTTGCCTGAACTTACGGTGATTTGCATGTCGCCTGGCGCAGATCGTTGTGATGCGCTTAGTTAAAGTGTGGTTTTTATAGCGAGTAGTCTCTAGCGTCTTAACTTAAAGGATGAATCGAGCTAAACGTCTACATTTTTGACGCATTGTGTGAGTTTCCCACCTTTGCAATTTTCTTGCAAAGGTGTAGGAGCTGATTAATTTTGTATTCCCATACTCAGAAAATATGTTAAAAGGCATACGGTCCTTGGGAAAGCGATTTTTGCGGAAAATCTCGTGTCTATTCCATGGTGCGCCTGTTCGTATAATTTGAACGAGGGACGTGTAATTGCTTAGACGCGCCTGTTCGCTTTTCTGTTCCCTGGGAATATTCAGAATGTTTGCATTGCTGCATAGGCGTAGCCAGGGGGGCTAGGGGACCATGGCCCCCTCCAAATTTTTAGAACTTAACAGTCGTTTTGTGTCTTAAGAGGCGGTATACCAAACAAAATGGTGTTATTCGCCCAAAATCAAACATTTTGGCCCCCCAAATTTTTGGGATGGCTACGCTAGTGCATCGCTAGCCAGCCATTTTCAACAACCTGAAATATATTCCTAATCATACGCTAAGCTTGGAAGTGTGGAAAAGTACGTGAAATAAAATATTATTGGCCTGACTTCGTTGCAAGAACGCGCTGCTTGCGATGTGACCGTAAAAGCCGCGAAGTGCCGTGTCTTCCAACGATGCAGATCCAATTAGCCTCCTGCTAACGCATTATCGTGTAAAAACCGGCTCAAACGGACTAAACAGTCAGTCTTCACTCGGCCCCATGCACGTTAATATTAATATTGTTTGTTGTGACAAAGAAATGCAATGTGTGTAAAAGTAATTACAGTACCGGTACATTATATATTCTTAGATACACTACTAAAATGTCGCCAAACAATAAGAAACCTCCGTGCCTTGCCCAATATTCCAAGTTTTCGTGAACAGTATAGGCCCCAAGTGATTTCTATGCATGCTTGCTACGTTCGGCTGCGTACTCGGTAAAATACGCGACTTTTCTCTGTCACCCCCAAAGCAGTTACTGCTCGTCTCTGTGTATGACGCGAATGCTTTCTGCATCTCGGAAATGCGTTTTGTCGTGTTGACGTGCCTTACTGGCGCTAACTGGCATTGCTCCTGTTAATCATTGATGCTCCTGGTGTGGCATCTGCCGTTTAATGAATGGGGCTGCTGAGCTGGAGGCACGAAGCGATTGTAGTCGTGGTATGGTCGATCGGTTGCATTGTTGTGTCATACACATTTTGTGATGTACTAAGTGAAACCACCGTGAGTACAAAGCCACCTTACGCAGCCTCGTCAATCCGATAGTGTCTGTGATTCCACTGTCTGGATCAGTGGTTCTCAACGTTTTCTTCATATTCCTTTCTTACAAGCCCCAGACACGTTCTGGTTCCTCCACACCATCAATCGCAAAAAAATAAAATGCCTAAATGAAAAAAGGCAAGATTTATCTCAAAATGACAAGTTCATCAAACAAATCAACCACGCAAGACTTTCTCTTAAACTGTATGTTTTGACATTTTAGAGCATTGTCAATCTATTCCGTATGTTTTAGGTAGTGTTTTCAACCCACTGTTGAGTTTATGAGTGCAGATCAAAAACACTCTTTGACTAAACAGCGGAGTCTACAAAGTAAACCTTTAACACAGCAACAAGTTTGTGTTTTTCCTCATCTCTGCAATCTCAGTGCTGTTACATCACAATAGTTAATTGTCTTTCTTTACAACTCGAACCTTTAAGAAAATTGTAGAAACGCAGCCTGGCGCAGAATCTTTAACCAATGCAGTAATCTATCTGTTGACAACTATTTTAACAACCAGCACGCTATAAGCTAGAAACAGCAAAAACATTGGGATTGCAAAAAATGTCATACTTTGCGGAAGCACAAGAGTAAAAAATATAGAAAATAGAGCCTTTAATTTTTGCTCTCCAATTCCTCCCTTGGGCAAATGTACCCCAAGGCATTAACTTTTCCTCCCTTAGTGAGCCAAGTAGCTCCTGAATGAGAGAACCGCTGGTTCGGATGCTCATACATGGCTTGAATGCTGTGCTGCAGGGAACGGTTACAACATCGCCCCACAGCAGCGCGTCACGTCCCCGTCGATGCACATCGAGCGGACGTCGCCGATGCCCCCCAAGCAAATGCAAAATCCGCCGTCGCCTGGTCGCGGACGACCGGATCTGCACGTCGTCATTCCTCAGTCGCGGACGACGTTAACTACGATGGTGAGTAGCAGTTAAACTGTAGTCTCGACTCATGATATTTCGTGATCGTTTCATTCGTTCTGTGGGTGATTCGATTTCTTTATTGCGCTATGCATTTTTTCTTGCATTCAAAAACTCAACAACTGTGAACGACCCTATACGCACTGGTGAGGCCAGCGAAGCCAGCCAAACAAACCAGCCCTAGGAACTTTCTTGAAAATGACCCGTGAGACTAAAGCAATGATCCTTCTACGTCAACAAGAACTCGTACTGGAAAAACAGAAGGCTGGCCCGCGCTCGCCAGCTAGGCCCTGCTGTCGGAAAACATCGGTCGAACGTTGTTAATAATCGGGATAAATTTGCTGAATGAGCAGACGGACAGTTGGTTTCTAAACACAAGTAAAGGTGAAAGTGGGAGTAGAAACACGTCAGCACTGCGTAGTGTGCACTGAGAGCGAGAAATAACTCACGAAACTGCGAAAGCACCGGTGGACCGTTAAAAAGGGCCCGCGTATACAGCAGCCTTGCCCACCGCTGCGGTACGCGAACCTTTGGTCGCGATCTAGTTTCCAAATTGTTTCCTTGCGTTCGAGAAGTATAAATATGTGTTATTATTGCGAAAGGAAAGTGGCTGTTGTTACAAAATATAAAGACAATTGCTATTACGCCCTCGTGTATGACAGGACGCTGGAGGTGGCGGCGAAGCGCAGTTGTCGACGCCAATAGTAAGCCTTGCAACGCCCGGAATAATGTCCTACCACCACCCGCAACAGACACCGTACAGCACTGGTAAGTCGTGGTAAATAATTTGCACCGAATGACGTCGTCGACGGAGAGCGACGTCGTTTCCAACATCCGGGATCCTGCTGCTGCGGTCGATATCACAATTCGCTGCGTTGTCGTCGGTGTGGTTGGGGGTGTTGGTTGTCTGGTTTTGTCGGCTCGTCACGCAAAAAAATCAGGCCGCACAACGAGCTCCTCCGCCGTTTTCAACCCGTTTTTCCCTTTTTTTGATCTACTTGCAGGGAAGGTCGAAAATATGTAGCTACGTCGCCCCCTGCGAGGTTCACTTGATTTAATTGCACGCGCCGTCAACAACCGGTTGAAACCGGTTTGAAGAAACGGCCTCTCCGCAAGATATTAATACGTTGGTGCGGATGCAGAACTGTTCGAATGCAGGATTGTAGACTTGGAAATAACGCCATGAGATGTTTAAACTGTTGTTTGTTCGAATCTCGTTTCTTCACGGGCAGCACTGAGGGTCGGACAGCGCAAGAAAGCGCAGGCGAAGTTCAGCGGTGTAAGGCAGTGGTTCTTAACCTTTTTTCTACCGTGCCTCCCAGTAATCTTCCTTTGTTTCAAAACCCCCTGACTTTGAATAAGGGGTAAAAACAATTGCATTTATTGGTAAATTTATTGATCAAACTTACCATGTTAGGACGCGTAAGGGGTCATGCCCCCGTGGAAATCTATTGACACCCCCCAAGGGGGCGCTTCCCCCGGTTAAGAACCACTGGTCTAAGATTTCGCCTCCGTCGCATGCCGCTTCGCGCACGATGCTTGCTAAGCGTTTAAATAAACTGGATTTGCAAGTGATGACCAGTCGGTGGACGTTCTGTTCCAGGAGACTACCAGCTCCTGCAGGCCGGTGACGCCGCCGGCTTCGGCTCCCCGGGCGCCTTGCTCCAGCAGTGGGCTACTCCGATGCCCCTTACGCAGAGTATCGGCACGTCCCCGCACATCATGTCTCACCCCAGGTGAGTATCAGCTCTCGTCGTCTCTCTCGATAACCCCCGCGAGCAGTGTGTTAAGATTCGAACCAGTGACGCTTTTGCCGTGCTCTTATTGGAGGCGGGATAGTGGCCGGGTCAGAATCGACCAGAAAGTTTCAAGGCTTTACGTTTGTTCAAGGGGGGCTTGACATCCTGAAAGTCGGTAAAAACGCTCCCGATTTATAGTGCTTCATAATTCAATTTGGGAGGCTAAGGCCTCAAAAGCCTCCCCCCCCCGTGGGACGGGACTGGGCTGGGTGACACAAATCGCGGAGCTGCAACTTCTCGCTAGTTGCAGGAGGCGTTGCACATGCAGCCACGCGTCATTTTTCTCTCTGGATTTGCCACGCGACCTCGAAACTGGACGCTCAACCACCACAAGCTTGTCGCAAAATCTCACTCCCAAGCTTTTTGTCCCTGACCCTCCCCCCGCATAATATCCAAAAAAATGTACCTGCGCATGCGGTGAAACTGCGACTGGGAATCGCACTCGCGCTTGAACCCAATGCCTCACTTCGTCCCGTCGTTCGCTACGCTCACGTGACAGCGGGTCGTTACGCGTTGCGGAACGCATCGCCGCATGTTGATGGCGGGGAGTAAAACCGCGAGTGATTCGAATAGTGGCCCTCCTGCATGTATCAAGACCAGATGATTGCCGTTTGATTGCGTAGTGCTGGATCAGCGTCAGCCGACCCGCTGCGATATTGCCGCGAATATCGTGATTCAGCAAGGGTACCGCGACAGCAGTGGTTTCTTAACCTTTTTTCTACTACGCCTCCTTAAGTATTTGTCTTTGTCCTTCGTTTCAAGCTCCCCCTGACTTACAACAAGCTGTAAAAAACGAATGTGTTTATGGATAAATTCATTGATCAAACTATTCATGTTGTTGGGCGCGTAAGTGCTCGCCCCCTCCCCCCCCCTGGAAATTTATTGACGCCCACTGGGGGAGCGCCTCCCGATTAAGAACCACTGCGCTAAACGGTGTCGCTGAAGAAAACTTCGTCAAACTGGTTAAAGCTTGCTGGCACTGGGCAGGGTCCTGTTCCAACCCGATCCGAAAATCAATCAACGTAGCTGACTCCACCCGCCAAGCGACCTTAGCCGTGCGAGCTTGTGGTTTGCCAGCAATATGCTGCGAAAAGAACAAAACCGAGCCACCACCCCCAGTTTCCTCCCCCGCGACCCGTCGTCACCCCGCACGCGATTGAGCGCCGATGAGAACTCGATTTTGCGAGTAACACGATTTTGCTGAAAAAAATTTTTTTCAGTTAAACCCGGACCGTTTCCAGCGGTCGCCCCACTCAACTGCTGCGCGTTTTTTAACCAATCGATGCCAAAGTCGCTTTGTGACGTGTCGAACGTTTCGCCTTGGAAGAGTTGAAGCGAAAAAATCTTCTGTACCCGAGAGCTGTTTCGACTGCACTCGCGTCAGGCGTCTGAACAACACTGAAGGCTGTTCTCAGGAACTGAATGACCAGGAGACCGTGGTGGTGGCGCAAAACCTTTTTTGCATTTTGGTGAACTTAACTTTTCTGAAAGAAACGCGTCCTGTAGGTCGAGCAAATATGACGTTCGGTGCGTTCTTGTCTGTGGGTTTCAGTGGCCTCTGATTCCCGCTTGCGAAACAACCAACTCGCAGGGTACTCTTACTATTTGGGTGTTGATCGGGTTGACCTTAAATTCCTCGAATTTTCGACGACTGTAGAAACATGACTTTAAAACTCGCACACGTTTGTGTAGTGCGCTCGCGCTGTTGCTGCTGTGGTCTGACTTCGATCTTGTGTTTATCACAATCGCGATAATACCGCGCAGCTAAGCGGCTTTGGCGTGCTTCAGTGCAAGCAATGGCTGTCTTAATTACCCCATTAGCGCGCAGCTGTTGCAGACCGCGCGCGCAACACTGCAATCCGTGTTGCGTGGCAGCGTTCCTGGCCATGGGCGACAGGCATGGAAGAAGAGACTGGCGCCTACAACCGAACCTGTAATATACGCTTCCTGTTGGCTCCAGCCTCATAACGTACGTAGTTTCGTGCGAAGAGTCGGCATAAACACCATGCGTTCCCCCCCCTGTCCCGAAACGCGGTATCAACCGAAACGCATGTAGTGCGCATGGGCGAAACAACTGTTCCGCGGCCGTCCGGACACGCCTACATCAAAACTAAAGACTAAAACCCTTGAACTCTGTGTTGCGGTCAGCCGGCCAGCCTGTTATTTTCGCGCGACATTTGACTGACTTAACTTTTTTCTCGACTGAAGCGATGTTTTTCGCTGTCGCACCGTTCTGTTCAGTCATGCGTGAAAAGTAGCTTGAGGCCTGTTGTTGTGTTTTCCTAAAAAGTTGCCGATAAACCTGTTCAGTCACCGCCTCGCGGACGACCGTCATCATCTCTGAGTAACATCCAGTCTTCTGTTCTGGCACGGGATTTGTGCTCGTTATTTCCTCTGCTTCGCCCGGCTCGAAAAAGAAAGTTACGATGCCGAAAGTTTCAGGAAGTTGTTTACAACACAATCGCGTTTATTACGCCGCACGCTTTGTGACGCAACAGCAACAATCCACTCGCATTTGTTACGACGTCCGCGTCCACTCTGTTCCAGACGTTGGCTGAGTGATTTATCGTATGACGAAAACCAGCATGTTTGCATTATCTAAACTTTGACATATTAGCTCCAAACCTACCGCTACTTAACATCGCGTAGTTTCCCGTTTAAAAGCCACAGACCGCCAGACGAACTTTTCCCGGGTCACAGACTCTTCTGTGTGATCTTTTGCCGGAAAACTAATGCGGTCAGGTTAAAGTTTAATTTGACTGTGGGTATGCCTCTGACAAGCAACCCTGCTTCGCTGGTTGATGGGAAGTATTGTGTGTGACGCAGTGATAGACTGACGGAACGTAAGAAACCGCCTTATACCAACAGTCAATAACTGCTTGCAGCAAGACGAAGTGAGACAGTTCGTGCCTGCAAGCTGTTTCAGGGGCACGTTGCGCTGTCCAGCATTCATTCGAGTTTTTGTGTGCGCGTGCGTGGAGAAGGGGAATGTCGCAAGCAGCAAGCACACTTCAGTAGTGCGCTAGATGCTGTGTTCAGGTCAAGACATGACATGGAACCGGAGTGAGGTTATTGCAACAGGCAGCGCCGCCGTGCAGCTTGTCAACACCGCCGCGTCTGCTTGTAAAGCGTTCGAGAGCATCGTGGTGACACTTTCGCCCTGAACAAATAAGCAAAAGAAGCTTGGTGGGCTTTTGCTGCTTGCAAGTCTGTCGCTGACAATAATTAAGCTGAGACCGACCACTTGCAAAAAAAAGCGAAAGCTACGACCAGTGGTACGGGCGCGAATTCAGCCGAAACGACGCGGCGCGAGATTGCGTACAGTAGTTTCGAGTGCAACGTTGCAAGGCCAGTCTAGCGGATCGTTAGCAAGCACGACGATCCAGTGGTTAGATAAGGTAGGATTACTCGCGCCAGTCGGCAAAGAAATTGCTGCTGAAACGCGTTCGCGTCGCGCGGCGACGGCTGAAGTTCAAGCGGCAGCAGAGGTCGGTTTTGCGCGAAGAAGAAGAAAAAATGGGGGCAGGCAGAAGCATATCTCTTGTTGCGTTCGCATGTTCCCGCGACGGTGCCTTGAGTCATCGCCATTCATTTCACGTAGCGATGACCGTGCGTTCCACGATGCGAAACACATCAACACGAGAGCAGCCACTCGCGTGAGGCAGCCAGCCTGCTGCTGCTGCTGGTTTGCCGCGTATCCATCGAAGCGGCCGAGCAGCCGCCTCGCGCGCTTGTGTGTTCGATCGCGCGCGCTCCGTAGCGCGCTTTTCGAGCGGCCGTGTTATCCGGCGAGCTGTGACGTCTGCCGCTCGCTTCGCGCGCGGTGATAAGTTCGCGTGCGCGGCGGTAATTGATGTGGCGGTTCGCCTGCATTGACGGTCTTGAACCACGCGTTGTTCTCATCGCTGGAACGATCGTGTCGATTTCCGACTGTTCGTCAGTTGTTTTGTTGTTGTTGCGCATAATTCTGCCAGTGACGGTGAGGGCTTGATTTATTTTCGGACGCAGGAGCCGAGCTATTAGAACTCATAACTGTCGGTTGAGTTTCCTGTCCTATTCTCTGTGACGCAACAATTGCGATAGATTTCCTCGCGAGTTTTGTTAATAAGCGCCGGTTCGGAGAATCGCGAAGAGAAGGTGTTGTTCGGGGCCGATACTCGGAATGGTGTGCGCTGGCATCAAAACATACAATCCGTACGAACTTGCCCCGGACCAGATTTGACTTGATTTATCGTGATAAGTGGGAACACCCCCCACCCCGTTTCGCGAAAGTTATAGTGCGTAATTATGGTCATCCTGGTCATCGATCTAGTTGCAGCACGCACCGGAGATTGCCTTGGTTTTGCTAGGGCAGTGAGCATTCTCTGCACTGTAGACAGTCTCTGCAGTTCCCTCCTTTCCTGAGTAAAAGAAACACCGATACCTCTCTGTCGCGAGACAACATAGCACCACAAAGCCTTGGTTTCGGGTTAGTGTGAGTCGCGGGGCAAAAGGAAGTACAAAATTGCTTGTTTCGTCGCGTTTGAAGCTCAACCGCACCAGATCTTCTGGGTGGAGCGACCGGGATTTGGTTTGTTTGTTTGTGTTTGAATTTAGTTCATTCAACGCTTCAGTGCACAAACACGCTGAAGTGCGTGACGCGTATCCGTTTGCGACCGCGTTAAATTTTCATGTTTGTGACTGAAGCGCTTGATTTGTCTGTTTATTTTTAAATGCGATGCAGCTCAAAATGCTGACCATAAATGCGACCTGGTCTTGCTAAAAATATTTAAAACAGTTCGGTTTGCCACAAAGCTTTTGTGCGCGTAGCAGGGCTAACCAGAGTTGCAAGTCGGGTAGGGTTCGGGCTTTAGCTTGTCAAAACGTTTCGGGCCTGCATACAAAATTTTTTCACAGCGACGGACAGGTTTGTCGTCGGTTCTGTTGAAGGAATCGAGCTGATTAAATCTTCAGTAAAAAATGATTTTTTGTGCATATTTAGTCATGTTCACTTCGCGACGCCACCATTACCCCGCAGTTGCGCATATCTTGAATCACTCGGTAAATTTCACTTTGGGCCTAAATCGGGCTTCAAAAAGAAATGTCAGGTTTGGGCCGGTTCAGGCTCCAAAATGAGACCCGTTTGCTGCTCCCTGGGGCTAATTGTGTTTTTGTCCATTGTGATTGCTTGTTGCAAACCGGAACCCATTGGCTTCTTGGCTTTAGTTTGTCCCCTTTTCAATGCTTCTTGGGTTCAAGCTGGTTGATTTCAAGCACTTCGTATTGTAGAAACTTTCTGTCTCACCAGCGATATTACTATCTGTGCGGAACACTTTCGTTATACCCCCTATTAAAGCAGTGGCTATTAACCTTTCCAATCCCGGGAACCCCTATTCCTAAAGATACTGGCTTGTCAAAGTGGTGGTCGTTGTTTGTGCACATGAGGGTTAAAAGAAAACACTTTGGCATTCCTTCTGAGGACTCCCATATTTTTCACTGGGGGTTCCTGGGTACTGTATTAGAGTCAAGAACCACTGTATTGGAGCTATGCGAAGGCCGGTTAGTTCTTCAATGTTTGTTATTGGTAGGGGGGGTTGGGCGTAACGTGTTGAAATGGACAAAACGCGTGACCCGAAGCGCTTGTTGCTTCCACCTCCAACTCCCCCGTTCATGGTTGCCGTAAGAACAAAGACTTGGGGAGCGTTCGTTAAAAGTCAGTACCAGTAAATTTTGTTTTCCTGGTTAATCTCGCCCCAGCGCTTCACAATCAACAATGACCGCCGATGTTTGTTGCGTAAAGGAAATACGCGCCCGCCTCCAGTGCAACGTATTCGTAATTTTAAATAAAACTTATAAGAAACATCTGAACGAGATTGATTGGGAGTCGTACGCTGGGTTCATTTTAAAGGTGCAAGGTTCATTTTAAAGGCTTCTTCAAAGAAGCACCACGTTGCATTGCCGCACGCTTGTCCTTGGTATAGAGTTTTCTTGCAGTCGATGTGCCAGTTACATTCACATCGCAGTAAGCGTAATCTTTTCTCGTGGATGTTTCTCAGTGAGATTGCACGTTAGACAAAAATCATCAAGCAGGTAAAATTGATTGAGAGTCACACCGCGTTTCGGATCCCTGCCAATGTCCTTCGCACAATCCGCACACTTACTACTGCTCCGTCCGCTGGTATCATGACCTGCTATTGTGATGGATATGCCGATGTAAAACTGGTCATTGTGATACCGCGTTAGCGCTGATTTTGTGGACTGCGTGCTGCTCACTGGGCCGTGTAGGAACAGGCGCTAGTCTGAGCCTTGCTTCTTTAAACGGTGGCAGCCAGCGAACTTTCGTATCGCTCGTCGGCTGCATCGAAAACCGCACAATGCATGCATCAACTGATTGGACGTTACCTTACCTGTCTCTCTGTCTGGTGTCTCGAGCCAGCCTCCTCCTAACAAGCGAGGAATTGCTGCGTCTCTGTTGGAAATGCCAGGCAGGCATCCGTCGTCGTGCTGCGCGTCTGCGCACGATTGATGCTGATTGCAGACTGACATGTGGCGCTGCCGCCGCACTGATTAGTTTAGCGAAGGCTGAAAAGCACTGCGCGCCGTGCATTTGTCCGCGACGACAATACCAGCAGTTGCAGTCGGTACGCTCGATCGGTTCTGGTCCTCAGAAACGCATTTGTCGTTCCTCTATGTTAGTAGTGATTCTCAATGTAGTCCATGTGGATCACTGCTGGTCCAGCTGGAATTTCTCCTCTATAAAACGTTCCTGAAATTGTAATCTTTACTGTACAGTGAACTGATGTAGGACTAGCTATATGCAATACAGTTTTGACTCGTTTATGAAGTGTCACCAAAGCAAAGCGGTGCATCGGATATTTTTTTTGAAAAAGATGGTCTATGTGCAGGGTTATTTTTAAGAACAATGTTAGGATCCCCATTTGCACCTGTAGGGACCCGATTTTCTCTGATTCTAGGGATCCGAGGATAATTTTCTTTGATTCCAGGGACCCGATTTTCAATTCTAGGGACCCGAATCGAGTCCCTAAAACACCTTAAAAACCTGCTATGTGCCAAAAACGGTTAAACCACTGCTCTATTTATATCAGGTGCAGGATTTTAAGGTTTGCGTCATCTATGAGTCAAAGGATCCGTGCGTATGAAACTCGCATTAAAAACACAGGTGTCGCGGGTAGTACCAGCGTGGAATGTGCCTGGATACGCTGCCGTGAGACTTTATCATATCCCGATCCAGCAAGGTTTCAATCACGCTCTTGTTGGTTTTTCTCGTTAACTTCCTTTTTTCTCCGCCGCCGCAACAGGGCGCTGTTTCTGTGTTTCAGCGTCATGACTCCACACGGTGCTGGCGTCTCCATGGTAGCGATCAAGCGCGAACCTGCGTCACCGCCGAATAAGCTGGGCGAAGCTGGGTCCATCCAAAGACCGGCACCGCAAAGGTAACGCCGTTCTCCTTTGTTGTTGACCGTTCCGTGCACTTTGTCGCGTTGTTGTTCATTAGCTGAGCGTGGTGGAAAATTTCGGCTTTTAACGGAAGTTTCCAGGGAGAGCGTTTGGTAGAAAAACGCCTATAAACGAAGCCGATTAGAACCAGAGAGGTGCGTTGCTGCTGGACGGAGGACGCAGCTTTGCACAGCACCCTCCTCGACCATCTGTTGGTTCGCAGTAAGATGGTCGGTTACATGCAGGGGCGGGTCCAGCTAATAAGTTTGGGGGGGAGGCGATTTCAGTAATATTTGGTAGTCAAGTCTCAATGACGGCTTGGCTACTGTAAGAGAGATGAAGTATACTTCATAACATTGTTGTGACAAAACAATGGACAACAAAAGGGCCTTTTGAGACGAATGTTGTTTTCCGAATTGTACAAAATCATGGTGAATAAGGTTACTTTCGTAGGTTTTGAGGGGGGCGATAGCCCCCTATGGATCCGCCCTGGTTACATGTCAGTCTGAACTTGACAAAGAGAATGATTGATTCGCTGTCCGATGACAGCTGCGGCTTTTAGAGTGTCGGCTTCGTGTTGCAATCCTGAGTGCGAAAATGTTTGTACGTACGCTTCAATCGTTGCCGAAACTGTCATGCTGGAACCCGATGCGTGCCCCTTTCAGGTCGCCGATGGACGGCCTTGGCGGATACGAGACAATGGACGACAGAGGCATGCTGGTCGAGAACGGCGACCCGCAGGCGAGCAAACGCCAAAGGATTGACCCCGGGCCCAGCACGTCCGCCGGCTGGCCCACCTGAGACCCTCGAGCGGCCGCGCCGTTCGCGGCCAGCGCGGTCGCGCGTAACCTGCCTGACGACGCAAGGCACAGGATCTGAACGGTAACAGTCCGAAGGTCGCTCGTTCGGGGCCTGATCGGGACGGTCGGAACTGCACCTCGAGCGCCGACGACTTGACAGTCCGAAGGTCGCGCGTTCGGGACCCGATCGCGCCTGTCGTCCGGCGAGCGGGCCTGGCCGGGACTTACCTCCTCCTCTCTGCGAAATGTGAGAAAGGCCCCCGCGCTCGTGCGTCGTTGTAATGAATGTTTTGAATCGGGCGCCAGCCGGGCCGCTCACACTGCCTACATCGTGACAGTCTTCGCTTGTGTTCTTCCGTCGCAGCGACGAAATGCCGGGTGTGATTTTGTACATAAGAATCGTTATTGTGCCGCGGGCCGTCTGTTCCGTAACCAGGGTAAGCAGCGACGCTGTCCGCTCCCTTGCCGCTTAACGTGTCGTGAATGCTTCGTAGGTCAAATCGTGTTTATCATTTTTTTGTGCGCAATCGTTGATGAAAACGAGTGGGAGTGAAACCCCCCCGTGTCCTGACCACAGACGCAGTTACGCCGCTTTAGGCCTTTTTATTTTCATTGACAACTCCACGTCTTTGTTTATGGTTGCCGCGCAAAGTAATACGTCGGAACACTGAGTCTACTTAAAAAGGACTAGCTTCAAACTGAACCGACTTAATAAAAAGGTGAAGCTTTTAAGGCAAAAATTACCACCAACGTACTTATTCACACAAGAGGTGCGACCAGGGCCGCAACCAGTTGATAAATTCGGGGTGGGGGGGCAAGGGAGCAAAATGGCAAGATTTGTTGTGCCTAACAACGAAACATGTTTTTTGAAAATTTCGGGGGGCAATTGCCCGGTTACCCCCTGGTTGCTGGCCTTAGTACGAACCCGTTTCGTGTTGGAAGTCTGACCTGTAAAAAAAAAGTCCAACGCCTGTTGCGCGAGAAGTTCTTTGTGACTCGACAACGGCATCATCTCATCATCGGCTGTTGCGTCGAAACTCGCCTTCGGTCATATCCTCCCCATCGCGCGCCAGGAAGCGCGGAGCGATCCAGTCGCCTCCTCGTCGTCCTCCACGGAGTATTCCTCGTGCGCCCTCAAGTGTCGCTCACCCGCATCTGCGGCGCGCGATGAAGCGGAACTCGTCGCGTGACCTCTGCCTGTGGTCACACAGTGACAGGCCGCTTTCGTCGTATTGCGTCGTTATCGCAGCAAACCGCCCCCCGTACCCC